>Ga0310900_10000441_pt1 | contig 13993 bp, 16 predicted proteins | sample C24D1metaG_FD_203879 | JGI IMG/M metagenome (GOLD analysis project Ga0310900, IMG submission 203879) | Lab incubated soil microbial communities from West Virginia University Organic Research Farm, Morgantown, WV, United States - C24D1 | ecosystem: Environmental > Terrestrial > Soil >...
GGGGCGGCAAACGCCGATTTGCGTCTGTATCCCGATCCTACCTGCGATGTGCTTGTACAGGCTGCTGCCAATTATTACGGGCTGCCGGCAGAGCAGGTGTTTGTAGGCAACGGCTCGGATGAAATATTAGCGTTTGCTTTCGCGGCCTTTTTCGATCCGGCCAAGAAGCTGCTTTTCCCGGATATTACCTACAGCTTTTATAAGGTTTATGCGAAGCTGTACGGGTTGCAAACGGAGCTTATTCCGCTGGACGAGCAGTTTAATGTACAGGTCGAAGCCTACCATTCGGATAATGGCGGCATCATCATTCCGAATCCGAATGCGCCGACGGCTCAATTGCTCCCGCTCGAGGACATTCGCACGCTGCTTGAAAGCAATCCGAATCAGGCCGTCATCATAGACGAAGCGTATATTGATTTCGGAGGACAGTCGGCGGTGGAGCTGATTACGGATTACCCGAATTTGCTCGTCGTTCAGACGCTTTCGAAATCGCGTTCGTTAGCGGGCTTGCGCGTCGGATTTGCTTTTGGCAGCAAGGAGCTGATCGAGGGACTGAACCGGATCAAAAATTCATTTAACTCCTACACGCTTGACCGCCTTGCCTTGGCTGGCGCCGTTGCTTCGTTTGAGGATGATGCTTATTTCCGGGAAACGACTGCAAAGGTTATCGCTACGCGTGAGCGGGTGACGGAGCAGCTGCTTGCGATCGGCTTTAAGGTAACCGATTCTAAGGCGAATTTCGTTTTTATCTCGCACAAGGCGATAGCGGCTAAAGACATTTTCCAGCAGCTGCGCGACAAGGGCGTGCTTGTCCGTTACTTTGATCAGCCTCGTATTAATGAATATTTGCGGGTGAGCATCGGAACGGATGAAGAGATGGACGCCTTTATTCAAGCGGTTCAAGAAATCGTGGGCGAGTAATGGAAGAGGCTGCGAAGGAGGAGGCGGTATTCAGGCGGTCGATGCGGTCGGTACTGGTACTGAGTATCGTCTATGCCGCGGCAGGAAATGTTTTTCTGTATTCTGCATATTTTAACAGCGGGATTGTGAAGTGGAGCTACATCATTTGTACGCTAATGATATTCGCATTCACTTTGCCTATCGTGAAGTTATTCCGGAATCGCCATTGGTACTTCCCGGCCTTCATCTTCCTGTTCTGGATTCCGTTTAGCGTCCTGCTTGCATACGTGCTTAGCCAAGTGCTGCCGGTATCGGACAATTATGCCGATCTTGGGCTGCTGCTCGTTTATTTCCTTATTTTGAATGTCGTCGTTATGGTACTCAGCATCGCGTTCGGCATGACTATTAATGGATGCTGGATGCTGTGGAAAAGAGCCAAACGCTCCAAAAAGCTTTAAATCATAAGCCATGCATGATCTCCTGTGAAAGAGGAGCATGTATGGCTTTTTTATATAGCCTGTACCTTGACTTTTTGGCTGTTCCGTCTTAAAATTTACCTAACTAACGTTCGTTAGGTAAGCGTGCGAACATGCATAACGGAGGAATGATGATGAGTACCGGGCCTACTACGGCTGAAAGAATCAAGCAGGCAGCATTAACGATGTTTACGGAATCCGGCTATGAAGGAGCGTCCTTATCTGAAATTGCCAGGGCGGTCGGCATTAAGACGCCGTCCATTTATGCGCATTATAAATCGAAGGAGCAGCTTTTCCTGCAGCTTATTAAAGAAGTGATCGTTGAAGAGCGGAAGCAGTATATGGATCTCCTTCAAGTCATTGCGCAAGAGCCAATTAAGGAGCAGGTATATCGATTATTTGAGTTTTTCACCGATCTTAAACATATAACGACCGGGCAGGCCTTCTTAAAGCGGACGATTCTGGTACCGCCGCGTCATTTGCGCGATCAGCTGAGAGATGATTTTATGCGGTATGAGAATGAGTTGACCGAAGGTATTGCGGTCGTGCTTCATAAGGGAGCCTCCGTGGGGCTGTTTGACAGTCGAGAGGAAGAGCGTCTCATTGCCGTCTTTTACGTATGCGTCGATGGTCTGCTCGTCGAAAACCAATTATATGAGGAAGAACTGTTCGAAAAAAGGAAGCAAATGGTGTGGCTGTCATTATGGCAGCTTTGGACAATGACAGCGAGAGGGTGAATAACGATGCAGTGGATTTTTTTGCTGCTGGCCGGCTTTCTAGAGGTTGGCTGGACGTTTGGTCTTAAATATTCGGAGGGCTTTACGCAGCTTGTGCCCAGCATCATAACTGTAGTACTGCTTGCGGCAAGCTTTATGCTGTTTGCCCGCGCGATGCGGACGATCGAGATCGGCGTTGCATATGCGATGTTTACAGGGATGGGTACAGCGGGCACTGTCATAGCGGGCATACTTGTTTTGCATGAACCGGCTGACTTTTGGCGCTTGTTTTTTATTACTTTGTTAATCGCAGGCATTGTCGGGCTAAAGCTCGTGTCGAAGGATAAGCCGGTACCGGTGCAGGTTTCAGCGCCTGCGGCGGGACCGGTCGTCACGAGCGGCAAAGAACGTGAAAAGGTGGGCTCTTAATATGGCATGGGTTTTTTTAATTATATCCGGCTTGGGAGAGGTCGGCGGCGTTACTTTTATGAAGCTGTCTGACGGCTTTAAGCGCTGGAAGGGCACCGTAGGGGCGCTTGCTGCAGGCTTCGTGAGCTTTTTTTTCTTATCTAAAGCGCTGCAAACGATTCCGATTAGTACGGCTTACGGGATATGGACGGGAATAGGCTCGATTGGCAGCGTCGTGCTCGGCATGATCGTTTTTGGCGAATCAAGGGATTGGCGCAAAATGCTGTTCTTATCCATGATTATTGCTGGCGTTGTCGGTTTAAGGGTCGTAAGCGGAGGCCATGAATAATATTTATAAGAAGGAGACCGTGATGAGGAGCTGGACAGCTTTTTATCACGGTCTTTATTTTTGCGGCGGGTGGTCTTACAATGAAGGGAAATAACGTTCGTGGATAGGAAGAAAGGAGATCTGCTCATAATGGAGGAGAAAGGGCTGGAGAAGCTCATTGCGCTCACGGAGCAGTCGCTGCTCTCAGACTTAGAGTTGAACAGCATCGACCCAACAAATCCGATTCGCGTTGAAGAGACGCCGCGGGGCTGGAAGCTGCTCGGAGCCGGCAACTATGCGGGCGTATTTACTCATCCCCATTATCCGGATATTGCCGTGAAAGTATATGCGCCCGGCCGCGAGGGTTGGGAAAGCGAATGCGAGGTATACCGGCTGATCGGCAATCATCCCGCCTATTCGATGTGTTACCATGCTGGGGAGCATAACGGTCATTATTATTTGATTTTGAAGCGCTTAAAGGGAAAGACCTTGTACCAATGCATCATCGACGGGGTGGCTATACCGAAAACGGTCATCGAAGATATAGATCAAGCGCTCGCCTATGCCCGTTCCCGCGGCCTGTATCCGCATGATGTGCACGGGAAAAATGTGATGGTAAAGGATGGACGCGGCATTGTCCTCGATATTTCTGACTTTTTGAAAGAGGAGCCCTGCACGATGTGGGAGGATTTGAAGAGGGCATACAATCGGATCTATATGCCCTTCTTATCCAAAAAACCAAGACCGGTTCCTGAATGGGTGCTGAACGGCGTTCGCAAAGGCTACCGGTGGATGAGGAATTCTTCCGTGACGGGACGCTCGTCCTGAATGCGAAGCAAGAGCAGCGGCTCCCGCATGGGCAGCCGCTGCTCTTGCAAAGCCTTGCTGTTAGAAGCTTTGCTCCCTTGGGTTAATGCTCCTCGTCAAAAGCGTCAAGCAGCACCTTGGCCTGATCGGCATCCTTTTTAAGCACATGAATCCGTCTAAAGGAATTGCCTTCAATGGTAATTTTGGATTTCAATCCATTTGATTTGAAATGGGCCTGCAATCGGTCGATTAGCTCCGATCTAGAACCCCCTTCCGTACGAACGGGTATCCAACGATTCCAAAATAATGCCATTATGCGTCACCTCCTTTAAGTTTTACATAGTAAAACTAGGTTACATGTGCCTTCCGGCTATGGATGGCCAAACCGAATGAGGAAGCACGATTCATATTTAATATTTATTCAGTGGAAGCGTTCAAACATGACAATGAGCAAAAAAATTATTTAAAGTTTATTTAAAGCTTATTTAAAACATATTTAAAGCACCATTACCCAAAATTTGATGCAGAATAACTGTGTAAGCCGTGCCGTATGCTAAGAAAGGGATTTGGCGACCTGACTATTGACAAGCGTAACTGTAACTGATAAAATTACAGTACAAAGCAGGGAGGCCCTACACAGTGAACAGCGAATTTACGATTGCCGTACACAGTCTCGTTTACTTGGCTTATTTGCCGGACAGGATGGCGAGCAGCGATATGATTGCCGAGAATGTAGGCACACACTCTGCGCGTGTCCGGAAGGTGATGAGTGGTTTGCGCCGCAATGGATATGTGGATACGCGCGAAGGCTCAGGCGGCGGCTATAGGCTGACGATTGATCCGAGCGTGGTGACGCTGGCCGATATTTATCGTGTAATGGCCCAGGGCTCGCTTATTCCGAGCTGGTGCTCAGGCAATCCAGAGATGGATTGTGTCGTTGGATCGAATATGAATCAGGTGATGTTCGGTATATTTTGCACGGCGGAGAAGCAGCTGGAAAGCCATTTTAGCGCGATAACGATTGAGGATGTGCTGAAGCAAATTCACGCATGCAAATGATGTTTCAATTAGCGGTGAGACGGGTATTCCCTTTATCATACAATTTGTTTGGAGAGGATGATTGAAATGGCAGTAGCATTGACGAAAGAAAACTTTAACGAGACCATTCAAAGTGGCGTTTCCCTTGTAGATTTCTGGGCACCTTGGTGCGGACCTTGCAAAATGCAGCTTCCGATCGTTGAGGAGCTTTCCACTGAGCTGGAAGGCCAAGCGGTAATCGCTAAAATTAACGTTGACGAGCAGCCTGAGCTTGCATCGCAATTCGGCGTTATGAGTATCCCGACATTGATTTTGTTCAAAGACGGCCAGCCCGTTGACAAAATGGTCGGCGTTCAAAGCAAAGATGCTTTGAAAGCAAAAATTTCCGGTCAAATGTAAGCAACATATTGAAACAAATCTTCGTCTAAAGATCGTCTGGTATCAGTCAATGGCTGATTACTAGGCGGTTTTTTTATTAATTATCCTCTTATCTATCAAACATTAATTACAAATTTAAGAAGCATATGGACGAAATTACCTCGGAATTTGCTCATTTTTTACACATTTTCACAAACGTTTTATTGCTTTCTAATAGAGTAATCTAGTAGAATTGGTATAATTGTGCGCATCGGCGTACCCAAATTATGATTTATGGAGTGGTGATGAAGTGAACGCAGTCATTACGAAAAAGGACAGCACGGTTACCGGAGAGTCCCTGCGGCAAGGCAATACGTCTTCAAAAATATTGATCATTATTCCGGCTTATAACGAGGAACACAGCATAAGCCACGTGATCCGCGATGTGAAGACGCATTGTCCGTCTGCCCATATATTGGTCATCAATGACGGATCAAAGGACCGGACTCGCGAGGTAGCTGAAGCCAACGGTGCAGCTGTTGTTACACTTCCGACTAATCTGGGTATTGGCGGCGCAATGCAGACCGGATATCGTTATGCACATCGTTATGGCTATGATGTTGCCGTTCAGGTGGATGGAGACGGACAGCATAAAGCGGAGCAGCTTTACCTTATTTTAGAGCCGGTGCTGAGCGGGAAAGCAGATCTGGCGATTGGCTCACGTTTTATCGAACAAACGGGTTTCCTGTCGTCAGCGACACGGAGAGTCGGTATCAAAATTTTGTCTACGATCGTTAGCGCGATGACGCGCAAGCGCGTCCTTGATGTGACATCGGGATTTCGCGCTGCCAACAAGCATGCGATTTCCGTATTTCAAAGCGATTATGCGACAGACTATCCGGAAGTGGATTCCATCGTGCTTATTCATCGCAGCGGACTTAGGACGAGCGAGGTTGCCGTTGTCATGGATGCGCGCACGGGAGGGACTTCATCTATAAATGCGATGCGTTCGGTATATTATATGGTTAAGGTTACGCTGTCGTTGTTTATCCGCAGTCTGAAGGCAGCGAAGCCGGTCGAGGTTCAATCGTAATAAGAAGTGAGTTTCGCTTTAAATAAGGAGGATACACCATGCAAGCCTTGTGGATTATCACAAGTGTAGTTTTTTTGTTCGTACTGATTATGTTGATTAACCGTAGATTGCTGCGCGAGCAGTACTCGATGCTGTGGCTGTTGTTTGGTGTAGTTATGCTTATTTTGTCGGTCCGGGTACAAATTATCGATGCTTTGGCAGATGCGGTAGGCATTGATTATGCGCCGGCATTGCTATTTTTAGTCGGTATTTTGTTCTGTGTCATGCTTATTCTGCATCTTACGGTCATCGTATCGAAATTATCGGAAAAGGTCATCCGACTTACGCAAGAGCTTGGTATTTTGCATCATGAATTGCATGAACGCAAAAGGTCGGAATCATGATGGCGTATATCGTATTGTTTTTTAATATATTGCTGCTCGTCTCTGGTCAATTATTATGGAAAATAGGAATGAATAAGCTGGATACGGCAAAGGGCGAAAGTTGGGTATCGCTGCTATGGTCTCCGCATATTTGGTCGGGGCTCGTATTATATGGCATTGCGACGGTTTTGTGGCTGTATGTTCTTAAGAAGCTGCCGCTTAGCCTAGCCTATCCGCTGCAAAGTACGGCATATGTCATAGCTTTGGTTGCAGCTGTCTTTATATTTCACGAATCGGTGCCGCTGCAGCGCTGGATTGGAGCTGCAATTATTTTGACCGGTGTCGTTGTGCTCGCTTGGAAATAGCTTAGCTTTCGTTAGGATTGAGGAGGATTCATGAAAGTGGTGGATTGGGTTAGAAATAACAAAGCATGGACGATAGCGATCGTCCTTATTTTTTTGCTTGCCTTCTGGCTGCGGGCTGACTTTCTTACTTCGGTTAAGCATACCGTATCGCATGATACGAAGTATTACGATGAGATGGTGCATCGGCTGCTCGATAAAGGCATCTATGCCTATAAGGAAGAGGTTTCTAATGCGAGGGTAACGCCAGGATACCCGTTATTTATGACAGGTATGTATATCGTGGCCGATCAAATCGGGGCAGAGCCGTTTCCGCTTATTCGATGGTTTCAGGTGCTGATCAGCCTAGCGTCATTAATTCTGATTTACATGATAGCGATGCAGGCTGCAAGAAATAAATGGGTTGCGATTGTTTCGCTGTTTATCGGAGCGATTTATCATCCTTTTATTTGGGCGAACGGGGCCGTTCTTACCGAAACGCTAGCGCTATTTTTTCTAATGGCCTACTTATCTATGCAGCTTTATGCCTTTCGTACACAAAGGAAGCGCGATGCTGCGCTTGCAGGTGTTTTATTAGGGCTTACTGTACTTGTCAGAGCTGAGTTTTTACCGTTGTTTGTTCCGCTATATGGGGTGTTTTTGCTGCAGCAGTGGTTTAAGCCCAAATCGGGCCAGATGGCGGCGGAAGCCTCTAAGCTGGCTATTTTCAAAAAAATCGCATTGTTGGGTGTCATTACAGGTCTTTGCCTATCGGCGACGATGCTCCCTTGGTGGATACGCAACGTTGTGTCGTTGAATGAATTTGTATTGACGGCTTCCCAGTCTAATCCGTTTAAAGCCGGTACATATCCGAATAAAGATTATTCCGACAAAATCGTTGTCCAAAACGGCATGTCTCAGAACGAATATGCTTGGGCGCGCATTAAAGCAGGCTTCACTCAGCAAACATGGAAATATGTAAAGTGGTATACGGTCGGAAAGCTCAAATATACGTATTCGCATATGTTCTTCGGCTCCGGGCATTCCCCAATTTATCATGCCTATCCGAAAGTAGCTGAATTGCACATACTGGTCGTATACAGCACAATTATTCCACTGCTCGCGCTAATATGGAGATGGAGACATCCTGCCGTCATGCTGGCGGTTGTCATCATTATTATGTCGATGATTAGGCTCGTGTTCGTACCGGAGTATCGGTATAACTTTACGGTGATGCCGTTGTTTATCATTTTGTCGGCGTGGCTTGGCGTGTATATTTTGCAGAAAATAGGGTCTTATATTTCACGTAGAAAAACAGCTTAAGTAACAGTGACGAAGACTGCCCTGAGGTTTTAAGACCGGGGTGGTCTTTTTTTGATTTTCCGCTGCAACTTCCCTGTTATACGGCACGTCTAGTTTATGAATAAATTGGAAAAGCATTGGAGGGTGAATTAGTGATGAGAAATAATCGAAAGAGGCTTGCAGTGATGCTGTCGGCAGCGATGCTGATGAGCGCAATGCCGGCATCGGCGTTTGCTGAAAGCGTTAGCAAGCCTGCCGGGACGAATGCGGCGGCCGATTCGGGGGGAGAACAGATGGACGAAGCGCTTGCGGCTTCCGTTGATGTAGCCATAACGAAGGAGAAGGCGGAGGCGCTGGCAAGGAAGCTGGTGAGCATACCGAAGGAGTATATGCTGCAAGGAGCCAATCTTTCTATGGAAATGCTGGCTGGCGGGAAACGCAACGCGTGGGGACTCGACTTCGTGAAGAAAGTAAACGGCAAGTATTTGGGCAACATTTACGTTCGTATTCATGCGGATAGTGGACAGCTGCTCGAATTTAGCTCCTATACCGATAATCCATCTGCCAAACCGACATACCCGCTTAAGGTTGAACGCGATGCCGCACAGCAAATTGCTCTCCAATTCATCCAGACGATAGCTGCCGATTACAAAGAGCAAATCCAGTACAATCCGGATTACGGGGTGCAGCTGCTGCCGCCGCTGACAGGCGAAGTGCTGCACTCGCTGCGCTATGACCGTCTCGTGCAGGATATTCCATATGTTGATAACTATATAGAGGTTGATGTTGATAGCGAAGGTCATATCCGGCGGTTTTCCCTGCTGTGGGATGATACAATCCGCTTTCCGAAAGTCGATGCGAAGCTAACGGCGGAGCAGGCAAATGCCAAGCTTCGTGCAGCGGCGGCGCCGCAGCTTACGTATATCGTTCCATATAATATGCAGGGAAAAAGAAAGCCGATGCTAAGCTATGAGCTGCAGCCTTTATCCATTGATGCGGGTACTGGCGAGCTGAAGGGGGAATCGAATTTTTCGTATTACAGAGCAGGCACGGTGTCTGATACGCCTGTGACCGAGAAGCCGTTAGGCGAGGCGCCTAAGGCGGGTGCGGTGACGGAGAAGCAGGCAGTGGATGCGGTGAAAGCGGCTTTCAACCTGCCTGCCGGAGCGGAGCTGAACGGCTCGAACTACAGCGAAAATATGAACGAGAGCATTGGAACGACTGAAGCGTATTGGTCTTTGAACTGGACGATTAAGAAGGATGGCAAGGAGATTGGATCCGCTTCGGCCACTGTTGACGGGCGCACAGGAGCTGTCCGTAGTTTTTACTCCTATGCGTACAACGAGCAAGAGCAGTCAGGAAGCCCGAATGTTACGCTGGAACAAGCATCGGCGCTCGCGGTTGAAGCTGTGAAAAAGCATCTGCCATGGCTGACTCATGAGCTGTATTTCGTTAAGCCGGATCCGAAGCAGTATGAGGGGCTTAGCGTAGGCGAGAACCGCCAATATTATTTCAACTTTGTGCACAAAATTCATGGCGCTACGGTTGAGTATGACAACATCAACGTAGCGATCGATACGCGTACAGGGGAGATTGTCAACTACGACGCTTACTTATCGGGCTTTGATTATCCGGTTAAGGCGCCGGCATTGATCGAGAAGGAGAAAGCTGTCGACAGCTGGTTAACGTATTACCGCACGCAGCTAACATATCGCCTGGTTCAGCAGTTTTCATGGAACGGACAGCCGATTCCGATCGAGAAATATAAAGTCATGCTTGCTGCAGGTGAAATAAAGGGCGACGAGGTTAAATCGACTACGGAAGCCGAGCTCGTCTACCGGTTGGTGCCGAGGCTGATCGATGAATCGGTGTTTCTTGACGCAGAGACGGGCGGCTGGCGCAACCGGGAAACGGGAGAAGCGACACAGCTTGAGAAGCCGAAAGCACAGGATATTGAAGGGCACTGGGCACAGCGTCAGCTGGAGCTGATGGTTGCTTATAAAGCGCTTGATGTGAAAAATGGCAAGGTGCGTCCGAATGAACTGGTCACGCGCGGCGAGTTGATCAAAATGCTGGTGCTCGCCAGAAACAGCGGACGTAAGCCGAGCTTGTACTACGGATCAGGAGATCAAGCTGCGACGAAAGCTTCCTTTAATGATGTTGCAGCGGATTCCAGTTATTTCGTTTACGTGGAAGCCGCCTTGGAGCAAAACCTGATCGATGTAGGCGACGGCTCCTTTAATCCAAGCGGCAAAGTATCGCGCGATGAAATGGCCGAGCTGATCGTGCGCGCGCTCGGCTATAACGCGCTTGCGAATCACGATCAAATTTTTAAAGCATCATTTAAGGATTCGGCGCAAATCGAGAACAAAGGGCAAGCGGCGATTGTCGTCGGTCTAAAAATCATGACCTTGGCTGACGGCAAGTTTCTGCCTAAGAAGCAGGTGACGCGAGGCGAAGCGTCTGCTGCCTTCTTCCGCTACTTGCAATCGCGCGCCGAGCTGCAGGAAGCTCCTCTTCGGATGTAGTACGCAGCGGAGAGGCGGCATGATTTTTAAGAATGATTAGCGCGCTAACAAGTTAACTAAGGCTGTGCTAGTTAACAATGGACAATAACACCTGCCAGGTCGGCCACGTCCGCCAGATCCGTGACGCCGGCCAAGCCCGCTACGTCCGCCACGGCTTTCAGAAGCTCGTTTAGTTTGATTTTGAGCATCTAATTGTGCATACCGTATGGCTAGCTGCCGATTAGTTCGATATGGTCTACTTAAATCGGGTTTTTCAGAAGAACGATTAAAAACAGGGCATTTAAGTCGGCGAAATCAACTTAAACGCCCTGTTTTTCTGGAATAACTCGGATTAGTTCGATCAAATCAACTTAACGGTTTCCTATGTGGAGGAATGAAATTTGCCTGTTTGCAAAAAACATTGCCTGTCTGCAAAAGCATTGCCTATTCCGAGTTAATCGAACATCCCTTGACATAGTTAAGGCTTGGAAGCCGCCAGTGATGAACTGGTGGTCTCCAGGCCTTTTTGCTGTTTGATTACTTCAGTTAATCCGTTTTCTTCTTTTTAGAGCTAAAGTTCGTTACGGACTTCGCATCCTCGATCGTATCATTGACGAATGCCATATCCTGATTTTTCGCTTTCATATGAGTTGTCCCTTTGTAATTTCCTTTGTGCGACTGATTTTCCATAAGGTCACCTCCTCGCAAGCTTGCGCTACAGTAGTATTTCCGCAGCCGGGTAAATCATTCTTAAATACGGCAAGGCAGGGATTCAGGTCTGCTGTTAATTGCTCGAATCCAAAAGAACTTATTCCCTCTAAAGCCTGTTTAAAGTGGCTGCTGTTACCCGTTGGCACTTTCAATGTAGGTGGCGCTGGGGTATAATAGCTGAAGTTGTTTACTTTCGGGAAAATAGGGGTGTCTTATAGCATGGCATTGAAAGCAGGAATAGTGGGTTTGCCCAACGTCGGCAAATCGACATTGTTTAACGCAATTACGCAAGCTGGAGCAGAATCTGCCAATTATCCATTTTGTACGATAGATCCGAACGTTGGCGTTGTTGAGGTGCCGGACGAGCGCTTGGACAAGCTGGTTGAGCTTGTCGTGCCTAAGAGCATCGTACCAACAGCATTTGAGTTTGTCGATATTGCCGGCCTCGTAGCAGGCGCGAGCAAAGGGGAAGGACTCGGCAACAAGTTTTTGGCGCATATCCGTGAGGTTGACGCGATTGTTCATGTTGTTCGCTGCTTCCAGGACGACAATATTACGCATGTATCCGGTAAGGTTGATCCGATCAGCGATATTCAAACGATTAATTTAGAGCTTATTTTGGCAGATATTGATTCTGTTGAGAAGAAGATCGAACGCTCGCGTAAAAACTTAAAGGGCGGCGACAAGAAGGTTGCCCAAGAAATCGAAGTGCTTGAGCGTATCAAGGAAGCTCTTTACAATGATAAGCCTGCCCGCAGCCTGGAGCTAAGCGATGACGAGAAGCTGCTCGTTCGCGATCTGCACTTGCTGACGATGAAGACCGTATTGTACGCCGCGAACGTGAGTGAGGACGAGGTTTCAAATACAGACGGTAACGAGTATGTTCAAAGGGTGCGTGAGTTCGCGGCCGAAGAAGGCGCGGAAGTGGTGCCGATCAGCGCGAAGGTTGAAGCGGAAATTGCCGAGCTTGAGGGCGAAGACAAGGAGATGTTCCTTGAAGAGCTGGGCATGTCGGAATCCGGCTTGAACCGTTTGATTAGCGCAGCGTATAAATTGCTTGGACTGTATACCTACTTTACGGCGGGCGTACAAGAGGTTCGCGCATGGACCATTCGCAGCGGAACGAAAGCGCCGCAAGCTGCAGGCGTCATTCATACGGACTTCGAACGCGGATTCATTCGTGCCGAGGTTGTTTCCTTTACCGATCTGGCAGCTGCCGGCTCGATGGTTGCAGCCCGTGAGAAGGGTCAGGTTCGTCTTGAGGGTAAGGAATACGTTGTGCGTGACGGAGACGTTATCCATTTCCGTTTTAACGTGTAAATAGATTGGGAATAATATGGCCCTGTAAGTGCTGCATTGCGCTTATGGGGCTTTTGGTTTATGGGAAGTGACAGAAGGCAATCGGGGGGCATAGTAAGGTAGAGCGGTTAAAGATTATGGCTTTGAGCGGAAAAAGTTCGAATTTTGGGCGTGTTTGCCGTATTGTTAATCCAAACCAGCAGTCGATAGAAATCCGTTGATATGGTATAATGAACATTATCCTAATGGAATAAACAGAGGTGAATGATCGTGTTTGACCGTTTACAAGCACTCGCAGACCGGTACGAGAAGCTGAGTGAGCTATTGTGTGATCCGGATATATCCAGTGATCCCAAGCGGCTTAGAGAGCTTTCCAAGGAGCAGTCAGATTTGCAAGAGGCGTATGACGCCTTTACGGAATATAAACAAGTTACCGGGCAGCTTGAAGATGCTAAGCTGATGCAGGCAGAGAAGCTCGATGACGAAATGCGCGAAATGGTAAAGATGGAAATAGAAGAGCTAAGCAAGCGCCAAGCTGAGCTTGACGAGAAGATTCGCATCGTATTGCTTCCGAAGGATCCGAACGACGATAAGAACGTTATCGTCGAAATCCGGGGTGCGGCAGGCGGCGATGAAGCGGCTTTGTTCGCTTATGAGCTGTACCGCATGTATACGAAATTTGCAGATGCGCAAGGCTGGCGCGTTGAGCTGATGGATTTCAGCGAGAATGATCTTGGCGGTTTCAAAGAGGTTATTTTCATGATTACGGGCAAAGGCGCTTACAGCAAGCTGAAGTTCGAGAGCGGCGCGCATCGCGTACAGCGTATCCCGGTGACGGAATCCGGCGGACGCATTCATACCTCGACTTCGACGGTTGCCGTTATGCCGGAGGTTGAAGATGTAGAGGTTGAAATTCTCGACAAGGATATTCGTGTTGATACGTTCTGCTCCAGCGGAGCGGGCGGTCAATCCGTTAATACGACGAAATCCGCGGTACGCGTTCTACACGTTCCGACGGGTATCATGGCAACTTGTCAGGACGGAAAATCTCAAAATGAGAACAAGATAAAGGCGCTCGCAGTCCTTCGGGCCCGTATTTCCGACGTTCGCCGTCAAGAGGAAGAAGCGAAATATGCTGGCGAGCGGAAGAGCAAGGTCGGAACGGGAGACCGCAGCGAACGGATTCGTACGTACAATTTCCCGCAAAGCCGTGTAACGGATCACCGTATCGGATTGACGCTTCATAAGCTGGATTCAGTTATGAACGGCGATCTTTCGGAGGTTATCTCGTCACTAACGATTGCGGAGCAAGCTGATCTTATGGAACGTGAAATGGCTTAACAAAAGT
>Ga0310900_10000443_pt1 | contig 13968 bp, 12 predicted proteins | sample C24D1metaG_FD_203879 | JGI IMG/M metagenome (GOLD analysis project Ga0310900, IMG submission 203879) | Lab incubated soil microbial communities from West Virginia University Organic Research Farm, Morgantown, WV, United States - C24D1 | ecosystem: Environmental > Terrestrial > Soil >...
TCGTCTGTACAGTCAGCGACCACAGCATCCTGACCATGTGCGTCGCAACGATGGTGGCGATTTACGATCGCGCTGCCCTGGGCTCAGCCTGAGGCTACAGGCTGCTCACCGCACCGACTCGATGTAAATCATCTGCGCATTCGGGTTCTTCACCAACGTTCCAGTGACGGTGACGCGCTCACTCATCTTGTCGAGCAACAGTTCCTGGGCCGGCTGGTGTGATTTCAATCCCGCGAGTACGAACAGTTGGCCCTTGTCATCAACAAGGGCGATCGGATTTCCCGCCTTGGCGCACGCCGTCGCGCACGCTTTCTTCGCCGCGCCCCGGTCGCCGGCCTCGAGGTAGCACCACATCTCGACGACTTCGCCAGTGACGGTGACGCGTTCGCCTTTGGGTTGCGCCATCGGCGCGGCGGTGGTGAAGATGCCAACCAGCACAGTCGAGATCAACACGGAAAGAAATGTCGGGGATTTCATGCAGCCTCCTGGTATCGATGCGGTGCCTTCAGACGATTGCGGCGAGACCGTCGGCGAGACGGTCGAGGTCATCCGTTGTTGAGTAGACGTATGCGGAGGCGCGTGCCGCCTCGGTTACTCCGAACCGGCGGAGCAGAGGCAACGCCGCCATGTCGCCCGCACGAATTGCAATACCGCGCTCGTTGAGCGCCTTTGCGACCGCAGCCGGCGACTGGCCGTTCATGACGAACGTGAAGACGGGAACACGCTGTTCAGCAGTCCGCGGGCCGAGCAGTCGCAGTCCCTTGATCGCCGACAACCGCGCGAGACCGTGGCTCACCAGCTCCTGATCGTGACGCCAGGCCGACTCCGCTCCCAGCGCGCTCAGGAAATCGATGGCGGCAGCCAGGCCAACGGGACCTGCAACGTCCGGCGTTCCCGCTTGGAACTTCAGAGCTCCGTGCTCGAAGGACGCATGCTCGAAGTCGACTTCGTGCGCCATGTTGCTGCCAACGTGATACGGCGGCATCTCGTCAAGCAGTTCCTGCCGTCCCCACACCACTCCGGTGGCCATCGGCCCCAACACTTTGTGTCCGGAGAACACATAGAAGTCGCACCCGAGGTCTTGCACGTCCACCCTGGCGTGAGGCACCGATTGAGCGCCATCAATGACAACACGGGCCCCGGTCGGGCGCACGAGCGCGCAGATCTCCTTGGCGGGATTGATCAGTCCGAGGACGTTGGAAACGTGGCTGAACGCCACGATCTTCGTCCGACGGGAAAGCATCTGCTTGAGCTCGTCGAGCCGCAGACGTCCCTCATCGTCGACATCGACGACTCGGACCTGAGCGCCGGCCTGCCGCGCTGCACGGGTCCAGGGCATCAGGTTCGAGTTGTGTTCCGCAATCGTCAGGATGATCTCGTCGCCGGCGCGTAATTGGGCCGCGCCAAACGTGCCGGCCAGGAGATTCATGCCCTCGGTTGTGCCCCTCGTGAAGACCACCTCGTTCGGACTGGGCGCGTTGAGGAACGTCGCGACTGTCGCGCGGGCCGCGCCGAGTCGACTCGCAGCCCGGCTTGCCAGGGTGTGCACTGGCGAGGGGTTGGCGTTGTCGGTCGAGTAGAAATTCACGAGCGCGTCGATCACCGCGTGCGGTCGCAGGGTGGTCGCGGCGCTATCGAGATATGCGAGCGGGCGTCCTCCGACCTGCTGGCCGAGTGCGGGAAAGCTCGCCCGCCACGACGGTGCCCGCGCGCCCTGTGTCGATTCGACGAACAGCGCCGGAAGCACCGCGGCCCCGGCACACATCGTCAGGAACGCGCGGCGGTCCGAACAATCGTGTGCGTCCTGCATCAGCGATTTGCAGTGTAACAGTCGTTACATTCATAAGTCAAGTCTGTTGCAGGTCAGGACCGCCGCGGCTATACTGCGCAACAGTAGTTACACGACATGTCCAAGGCCGCCGCTCCTGATCCAGGCCGACAGCGCCGCCCCGCGATCGACACCGCGGGACGCCGCTGGCTGCTGTTGGTTCATCAGCTGCCCCCGACTCCGTCGAATCTCCGGGTCAGAACATGGCGCCGTCTCCAGGAGCTCGGCGCCGTGGCGGTAAAACAGTCTGTGTATGTGCTGCCGGACAATCCTGAGTCCCGCGAAGACTTCGAATGGCTCAAGGTCGAGATCGAGGGATCGGGTGGAGAAGCATCCGTCTACTCCGCCGAGCATGTCGATGCCGCGGCGGAGGCTGCCCTGATCGAGGAGTTCCGTAGAGCGCGACAGCTGGCGTATTCGGAGCTGGCCTCGGAGCTACAGCGTCTTCATCGCGCCGGCCAATCACGGCAACCGGCGGGCCGGCGGCGCGATCTGGCGCGTTACCGCCAGCGCTTCGCGGCGGTCGAGCGGATCGACTTCTTCGGCAGCGCCGGCCGCGATCGCGTTGTTGCGCTATTGGCTGAAATTGAAGCGGCCTCGAGCGCAGGTGACAAGAAGAGCAAGACGCAGAGGGCCCATGACGGCAGCACACAGGATTACGCGGGGCGTCTGTGGGTAACGCGCCCTCGTCCCGGCGTCGATCGCATGGCATCCGCGTGGCTGATACGGCGGTTCATCGATGCCGCCGCCCGATTCGGTTTCCTCACTGATGTCGACGCGGCACCGGCCAACGCGGTGCCATTCGACATGTTCGGCGCGGGGTTTGGTCACCAGGGCGATCGCTGCACCTTCGAGACACTCCAGGCACGGTTCGCTATCCGTGACGCGGCGGTCACCAGGCTCGCGACGATCGTCCACGATCTCGATTTGAAGGACGGCAAGTTCGGGGCGCCGGAAGCGACGACCGTTGGCGCCACCATCGACGGACTTCAGATGTCCTGCGCCGACGATGAGAGGCTGCTCGAGCATGGCATGGTCATGTTCGAAGCGCTGTATCGTTCGTTCGCGGATGCGATTCGGCCCCCGCGACCTCGCGCCGTGGCCGCTTCGAAGCGACGACCGAACCGCCGGAAATAGAGCCGGCTCACCGGCCGCGGCGCTGCAAATCGTCGAGCAGCTCCTTGACGTGCCGCACGATCGCATCGCGTTGCGCTTCGTAGCCCTTATCGTCCGGAACGTCGGACCAGTCCCTGGCCTTACCGGATGACACCGCCGCCGGGGGCAATGTGCAGCCAATCGCAAAGATGTGCGTCGCGTTCTTGATGTCGGCATCGCCGATTGCCGTCGGCGCTCCCTGGGGAATCGCCATGCCGTCGGCGGTCAGCCCCTGGACGGCTCGCACCGACAACGCTTCCTGGGGCGAGGTGCCGCGGAACGTCGCGCGATACGGTAACCCGCGCTCGGCGGCGAGCTTGTTGAAGTACGCTGTCGCGATCACGCTCTTGGCGGCTCCGTGCTCGCAGACGAACACGACGGCAGGGACCGGCGCGCTGCCCTTCGCGACCGTTTGTGCGGACGGGCTAGCGGCGCCGAACAGTAGTGCGATCACGAGTAGCGACATGCTTTTCATCGTAGCCATCGGCTGCTCCTCAACTGTGGCGTGAACGGAATCGGCCCATCCTATCAGACTGCAACAGTGGTTACAGCACAGGTGGTACAATCCGCGGGTCGGGACGGGACGTGAGCCTATGACGCTGAAATCCAACCTCTTGATCGTGACGTCCGCAGGTCTGCTGGCAGGCGTCCTCTCCGTGCGAGTGTCTTCACGCGTCATTGCAACCGAGACCGTTGCGGCAACATCACACATGCAGGAGCCGGCCACCTACGTGGGCTCGGCAGCCTGCCGACGCTGTCACACCGCTACCTACGAGCGATGGTCGAAGACCCGAATGGCCAACGTCGTGACCGATCCGAAAGCGCATCCCGAGGTCGTGCTGCCGGATTTCTCCAAGCCGGATCCCCTTCTCACCTTCAAGCTGGACGACGTGGCGTTCGTGTATGGTTCGAAATGGAAGCAGCGGTATTTCACGAAACGCGGTAACGACTATTTCCCCTTGCCCGCGCAATGGGACGTCGCGAACCGCGTGTGGCGGCCGTACTTCGTGCAGCCCAACACCGACTGGTGGGTGCCACACTATCCGGCCGACAACATGCAGCGGCCGACTGGAGCACTCTGCGACGGCTGCCATTCCGTCAATTTCGACCTGAAGACGAACGCGGTCAAGGAGTGGAACGTCGGCTGCGAACGGTGCCACGGCCCGGGAAGTGACCACGTTGCCAAGCCGACCGTCGCCAATATCGTCAATCCGGCAAAACTCGATTTCGTCCGTGCCAACGACACCTGCATCCAGTGTCACTCGCAGGGACAACCACTACACAACCCGATCGAGGGCAAGTACGTCGACTGGCCCGCGGGCTTCGAACAAGGCAAGGAGCTGAAAGATTTCTGGGAGCTCGAAGAACACAAATTGGGTGAAACAACCTTCACGCATTTTGCCGATGGCACTGCACACAAGAACCGCATGCAGGGCAATGACTTCGTGCAGAGCGTGATGTACCGGCGCGGCGTGACGTGCTCGAGCTGTCACGACTCCCATGGCACGCCGAACGACGCGCTGTTGATCAAGCCCGCTCGCGACATTTGCCTCAGCTGCCACAATCCGTCGTCCCCAAACGGGCCGCATGCCTCAACCATCGAGGCGCACACGCACCACGCGCGCGGGAGCGCGGGCAGCGATTGCATCGCCTGCCACATGCCGAAGATCGAACAGACGATTGCCAACGTCAATGTCCGCAGCCATACGTTCGCGTTCATCACGCCGAAGATGACGGATGACTTCAAGATCCCGAACCCGTGCACGTCGTGTCACACCGACAAGTCAACGGCGTGGGCTCGAGAGACATTACGAAGCTGGCCGGGCGTGTCGCCGTGGCGAGGCCAGAACGAGCGATGAGCCATCTCGCCGTTCGACCCAGGCCACGTGTCTAGCGCACTACGATCGCTGACCACGGACGGACGCCTGCTGTTCGCCACGCGATTCGTACGCCTGTTCGCGTACGGCGCTCTGTCGGTCGTCCTGGTCCTGTACCTCGTCACTCTCGGCCTCAGCGAAACCGACGCCGGCCTGCTGCTGACGGCGACGCTCGTCGGCGATGCCCTGCTGTCGCTCTACATCACCACCCAGGCCGACCGGGTTGGCCGGCGGAGGATGTTGATCGTCGGCGCGTCGTTGATGGCGGCTGCCGGCATCGCCTTCGCGACGACGCGCCAGATGTGGCTGCTCGTCGCCGCCGGCACCATGGGCGTAATCAGTCCGAGCGGGCAGGAAGTTGGTCCCTTTCTCTCCATCGAACAGGCGGCGCTGTCGCAGGTGGTCGCGGACCGCGACAGAACGCACGTCTTCGCCTGGTACACGCTCGGCGGTTCAATCGCGACGGCTCTTGGAGCGCTTGCGGCCGGTTTTCTGACGGCGTCACTTCAGACGAACGCATGGGCCACGGTTGACAGCTATCGCGCCGTGGTCGTGATGTACGCGGGCCTGGGCGCCGTGCTGTGTCTCCTGTTCTCGCGCGCATCCGCCGCGGTGGAAGCGCCACGATCCGCGCGATCCGAGCAGCCGTCATCGCTGGTGGCGCGGTTCGCCGGTCTTCACCGCTCCCAGGCCGTCGTCCTGCGGCTGTCGGGCCTCTTCGCGCTCGATTCGTTTGGCGGCGGTTTCGTCGTCCAGAGCTTTGCCGCGTATTGGTTCTATCTCCGATTCGGTGTCGATGCGAAGACGCTCGGCGCGCTGTTCTTTGCCGCGAACGTGTTCGCCGGCTTGTCGGCGCTCGCGGCATCGCGGCTGGCAGCCCGCATCGGCCTTGTCAATACCATGGTCGCCACGCATCTGCCCTCGAACGTCCTCCTGATGCTGATCCCGCTGATGCCGACACTTCCGCTCGCGACGCTGCTGTTGCTGTTGCGATTCAGCATCAGCCAGATGGATGTGCCGACGCGACAGTCGTACACGATGGCGGTTGTCGCTCCCGAAGAACGCGCCGCTGCATCCGGGATTACGGGCGTGGCGCGGACGGCAGGCGCGGCGCTCAGCCCGTTGTTTGCGGGCCTGCTCTTTTCGCACCCGTCATTGATCAGCGTGCCCTTCTTCATCGCGGGAACGCTGAAGATCACCTATGACCTGCTGCTCTTCCGCGCGTTTCGCGCGCTCAAGCCGCCCGAGGAGTCTGCAATTACCGGAAGGTGACCGCCTCGAAACCAAGCCCTTGAAGCAGGCTCGTCAAGGTGGTCCGCGCATTCGTAGCGGCCGCCTTCAGAATCCCGCCATCGAGCGCGGCTTGCGTCAGCTGCCGCTCCGCTTCGCGGCGAACGTCCGATTCCAGCTCCGGATCGGGGGTGCTGAACAATCCGGTTTCGCGCGTGTAGACACGCGTACGCGCGTTATCCAGCCGCGTCGAGAACAGCGACGCCTCCGGCAACTTGATCGTCACCGACTTGCCATCAATCGAGAGCTGCGACGGATCGAGGGCGCCAAGATCGACGCCCCCAGTGACCTCGCCGTGCACGATCAACAGGATGCGATCGCCCGCGAGCATCCGCGGCAGGTACTTGTTCTCCTGGCCGCCGCTGACGATCTTCTCCATGTTGTAGACGACGGTTTCCAGCCGTTGCAGCTGCTGGATGTGCTGCACCACCGTCGGGCGGCTGACGTCGATGCGGGTCGACTCGCGAAAGAACAGCAGGTAGGCAATCACCACTGCCACGGCGCCTGCGACCGCAACGCCGGCGACAAAGCCCGTGAAGCCGGCGAACAGGGATCGGCGCGCGGACGGGGTTCGGGAGTTGGTCTCGCCGCCAGGATGTCCGGTCATGCGACCAGATTACCCCATCGATTTTGCCCGCGAACGGATGAGCGGGCTAGAAGGGCTCTCGACGCTGTATCTAGTACCCGCCGCTAGCGTTGCTCTCGCGCGGCGCCGTTGACGCCGGCGGCAGCCGCCGCAGGAAGATGCACAGCGCCGAAGTCGCCACGGTGATGTCGAACAGCGTCATCAGGCCGCCGTGCCTCGCGTGCCAGTCATGCCACGATAGGCCTTCTCCCAGCAGGTTTGCGAGGTACTGCAGGAGGGGGAACGCCACACCAATCGTCAGTAGCGCGTTGTGCTCGCTCGACAGGCGCTTGAACTGGAAACACCCGGTCGACGGAATCCAATCCGACGGACGCGGCAGGAAGGCGCGCGTGCGCGACGCCCAGCGTGAAAATTCCACCGGAAATTGGTCGGTAAGGAACGCTTCCTCGACGATCATCAACCGCTCGACGTAGAGCCAGTACGCGAGCGCGACGATTGCAACCAGCCACCACACGCGCAGTGACATCGCGATGCCGATCCATATCAAGCCGGCGCCGAAATACAGCGGATGCCGCACGATCGAGTACATGCCGGTGGTGTTGAGCGAGGGCGAGCGCAGCGCGCGCGTGTCGCGCGACGAGGTGCCGTCCGGCGCGTAGGCGACCGCCGCGCACCGCACCAGCAAGCCGGCGAAGGCAATCGACAACGCCAGCCATTCAACGTCGAGAGTGCCAGAATCGCCGAGCCGGACCGCAAGGCGGGCTGACTCGGGTAGTGCCAGGACCACGACGGGCAAGAGGATAAGAGGAACGAGGCTTCTCGATTTGAACAATCGATGCCCGTTCGCGAGCATACGTTCGACGACGGTCACGAGTCTCCATCATGACGCTCAGCACATGAACGGACCATGACAACGGCAGATACGATCATCGAGGGTTCATGTTCAGTTAGGCACCATTAGGTAGGAGTGCCATGAAGTCCATCGTCGCCACGACCATCGCCTGCGTACTGGTATATGCGCCAATCTCCCGTGCTCAGGAGATCGTCAGCGCCCCTGAACCAGCCAATGCGTCGAGCCTCTACCTTCTTGCTCAGCCGGCAGGACCGCCGCCAACGCCGCTCCACACGGGCATTAAGGCGATGGTCAAAAGCATCGGTCGCGATTTCGTCGAGCTGCCATCCAAGGAGAATCTGTTCTGGGCCCTCGGCGGCGGCGCGGGAGCCGTCGCGGCACATCAGGGCGATCAGTACGTGAAAGAGCACGTCGGTGGCAATCCGACGGCAGACGCATTCTTCCTGCCCGGGCGCGTGATCGGGCTCGTGGTGCCGATCGGAGGCAGCGTAGGCACATATGCGTGGGGGCGGCTACGCGATGAGCCGAAGGTCTCTCATGTCGGGTCGGATTTGATTCAGTCGCAAATCATCGCGCAGGCGTTGACGCTCGGGCTGAAGTACACGACGCGGCGAGAACGTCCGGATCAATCCTCGAAGGACTCGTTCCCTTCAGGACACGCGGCCAGCACGTTTGCGTTCGCTACGGCGCTGGAGCGGCATCTCGGATGGAAGTACGCAGTGCCTGCCTTTGCCGGGGCGTCCTACGTGGCTGCGTCACGGCTGCCGGCCAACCGCCACTGGTTCAGCGATGTCGTCTTCGGCGCCACGGTGGGGATCATCGCGGGGCGCACGGTGACGAGCCGCGAGGCGCAGCCGTATCCGGTCCGTGTGACTACTGTTCCAGGAGGGGCGATGATCTTGGTGGCGCCGCGAAGATTCAACCGCTCAGGGCCGGTTCATCGCGACGACACGGTAAGCACCGGCGCCGCGCGATAGAACTGCGGCAACAGTTTCTTCAAATTCTCAATCTTCGGAAGATCGTTGTAGACGATGTAGGGGTAGGTCGGGTTGCGCACCAGGAAGTCCTGGTGATACTTCTCCGCGGGGTAGAAGGCGCGGCCCATCTCGATCGTGGTGACGATCCGTTTTTTGAACACGTGCGCCTGATCGAGCTGCGCGATGTACGCCTTCGCGGTCGCGGCCTGTTCCGCGTTGGCGGCAAAGATCGTCGATCGATACTGCGTGCCGGTGTCCGGGCCTTGCCGATTGAGCTGCGTTGGATCGTGAGCGACCGAGAAGTAGACCTGGAGCAGTTGTCCGTAGGTCACCTGTCGAGGATCAAACGTGATCTGCACCGACTCGGCGTGGCCCGTATCGCCGACACCGGTACGCTCGTAGTTGGCGGTGTTGGCGGCGCCGCCGGCATAACCCGACAACGCGTTCGTGACACCCTTCGTGTGTTGATAGACGCCTTGCACACCCCAGAAGCATCCGCCAGCGAAGACAGCCGTGTCCGACGTCGCGGAACCTGGTGGCAGGTCAACAGCCGGCGCTGGAATCGACAACCCCTCCTGGGCCGCCGACGGCCACATGACCATCGCCAGCAGCGCGAGCGATAACACGATGACGAAGGTGTTTTTCATGTGCGACCTCTTCAGCGAATGACGGCCGGTGACCACGCCGATTTCAGGAACACGCTCTGATTCATTCCCGCGCCGGGGCGCGCGTCGCTGACCCACACGCTGAGACTGTACTCGGGAAGTCCCTGGCTGGCCACCATGCCGTAAATCACGTGGCTCTCGTCAAGCCACTCCACCTGGTCGTCCACCTGGCGGCCGTCTTCGGTGACCGGCCAGGACTGGCCGCTCGCGAGATCCATTCCCCACAACTGCCATCCGGCGCCGCGCGCCCTTTGCCGCTTGAACACGATCGTGTGCTGGTCCGGCGAGAGCGATGGACATTCGACATCATCGGCAATCACGCGAAAATGACGGCGCTGCAGATCGCCGTCGACGAGCAAGCGACGCCCGCCGGTGCCGAGCGTGGCGAGAAAGCGATTGCCATCAGCCCGAAACGTCACGCCCCAAAAGTTGAAATCGGTGTTCCGAAACGGCGCGCCATTGCGTTCGACCGTGAATCGCTCCAGATCGACGATCGCGGTCCTCGTGTTGAGGTCGAAAATCGTTGTCCGCGTCGTGAAATCCTCGCTCGCGTAGTTCTCGCCGGTGACGAACACGGTCGTCGCGGCATAACGTTCGTCGGGCGAAATGCGGGCCCGAATCGGCAAGCCCGCCAACGGCAGTTGGGACACGGTCTGGAACTGCGGATTCAGGAAATACAGGAACGCGCGGGGCTGCATGCTGTTCCTATTCAGCACCAGGCAAACGCCATGGCTCCTGGTGAAATTCGCGCGCTCGCAGACCTCCGACTGGAACAGTGTCTGGGAGCCGGGCGATGCGATCGGAGCGACGCCGATCTGCCCGGCGGCTTCGGCCCGGGTGCTCAGGAACAGCACGTACGGCGCTGCCCGCACTTCAGCGAGTCGTGCTGCCGCGGTGGCTTCCATCTGATTGAACAGGAGCACTTCGGACGCAGGCGCCGTCGCGGCCGAGCCGGTCCGCAACCGCACATAGCCAATCGCGCCCGCCGCACACGCGATGACGAAGAGCCAGAACGCGGTGATCCGCAGTCGGTGATTAGGCGTGGTCATGAGCGGGCCTTCTCTTCAGCAGTGGCCATAACAGGACCGCGGCAATCGCCAGTGCCGCGAGGAGAACGATCTGAAACTTCTCGATCACGCCGGCAGCAGGCTCGCCGGTGCTCCATAACCACCCAAACACAAAGCTCGCGATCATCTTGCCGGCGTCATTGAGTGTGCTCACTGTTGCCAACCCCGTCGCGCGTGTCTCCGCGGGCAATTCGGCGCTCGCCAGGGCGGCGAATACGCCGTCCGTCGCCGCATAAAACATCCCCAGCAACACGACCGTGGTCACACCCACGACCGTCGCGGGCCACGACGACGACAACGTGCCATACAACAGCAGCATGGCGGCATATCCAACCGCAATGACACGAGCGCTGCCAACACGATCCGCGATCCTGCCAAACGGCGTGGCCAGGGTCAGGTAAATGGCCGGCGTCGCCGTGTACAACAGCGGCAGAAACTCGGCGTCGAAACCCAGCGTCCGCTGGAGAGACAGATAAATGAAGCTGTCGCTGACCGTTGCGGCTCCGAGAATCGCCGCGCTTGCCGCCACGCGGGCAAAGGACGGCGTCCAGATGCTCGACAGGGACGAGCGTGCGGCATCTGATGCAACGCCTGTGGGCGTCCTGACGAACGTCACGAGCACCGCGAGCCCGACCGCCGCGAGAGCAAGGCTCGTCACGAACACCACGTCGTAGCCGTCGCGGATCTGCCGGAGGATGACAAACCCCAGCAGCGGCCCGAGTACCGCGCCGACGGTATCGAGCGTGCGATGCACGCCGAACGCCGCGGCCAGGCTGCTGCGGCTGACGCTGAGCGAGATGATCGCGTCGCGTGGCGCCGTACGAATGCCCTTCCCAATCCGATCGAGCGCGACCAATGGGGTCAGCCATCCCGCAGTGGGACCGGCCGCGAGTAGTCCGAACCGCGAAAGCGCCGACGCGCCATAACCGCTTCCGGCCACCGTCTTGTAGCGACCCGTGCGATCGGTCAGCACGCCTGATGCCAGCTTGACCAGCGACGCGCCGCCTTGTTGAAGACCGTCGACGATGCCGAAGGCCGACGGCGACATACGCAGGAAGTAGAGCGCATAGATCGGCAGCACCGCCGTCACCATCTCCGACGACAGGTCCGTCAGCAGACTGGTAAGACCGAGGAACCAGACGTTGCGGCCGACGCCGCGCATGCCGCCACCACGGTTCTGCGGATCCGACGAGCGGCGGCGGAGATCAGACGAGATTTCGGATTGATACACGGGTTACCAGCGGCGCTGGTGCGTCCATGCTGCCACAGACTCAGCGTCGCCGCGCGAGGGCGACGTAGGCAGCGGGCACGAGATACAGCGTCACCAGCGTCGACAGGCTGAGGCCGCCGATCACGGCGAGCGCGAGCGGCCGCTGCATCTCCGCGCCGGCGCCGAGGCCAAGCGCCAATGGCAACAACCCGAACAACGTGCACAACGTCGTCATGACGATCGGCCGCAGGCGGACGCGCGCCGCGGCGAGCACCGCATCGTGCAGCGGCAGCCCTTCCTCGATTCGCATGTGCGCGAAGTCAAGGAGCACGATCCCGTTCTTCACCACCAGGCCGACCAGCAGGATCAGCCCCATCGCCGACGACACGTTGAGATCGGTGCCGGTCGCCGCCAGCAGCAACAGCGCGCCGCCGAACGACAGCGGCGCGGCGGCAATGATCAGCGTTGCCGCCGTAAAGCGCTTGAACTGGATCAACAGGATGATGAACACCAGCGCGCTCGCCAGCGCGAACACGATCAAGAGCTCTCGGAACGCCTGCTGTTGCGCGGCGAACTGACCGCCAACTTCAAACGTGTAACCGAGCGGCAGCTTCGTGCCCGCGAGCAGCTTGTCGATGTCGGCGACGCCGCTTCCCAGGTCGCGGTTCTCGAGCCGCGCCGTGATCAACGCCATCGGCCGCAGGTTCTCGCGCAACAGCTCTTCCTGCCCGTTCGCACGCGTGATCGTCGCGAGCGACGACGCCGGCACGAGCGTGCCGGTGACGCCGCGTACCGGCGTGGCCGCGAGGCGCTCGGCGTTGAATCGGTAGTCGTCGGGAAAGCGCACGCGCACCGGGATCGTTCGATCGGCCAGACGCAGATCGGTCGCGACGTTGCCGGCCCACGCATCGGAGAGCTGCCCCGCCACTTGATCGATCGACAGGCCAAGGCGTCCCGCCGCGATGGGATCCACTTTCCAGGTGATCTCCGGGGCGCCACGGGTCGGCCCGACCACGTCGACGATGCCGGAGATTTCCTCGACCTTGGGTTGCAGCTCTTCGGCAATCTCCGCGAGCTGGTTCGAGTCTTCACCGAAGATCTTGATTTCGATCGGATCGGGATTGCCTTCGAGGTCGCCCAGCATGTCCTGCAGGAGCTGCACGAACTCGATCTCGGTATCCGGCGCCGCCTCACCCAGCTTGTCTCGCAAGTCCTCGATGATCTGGTCGGCCGAATGAGCGCGATCGCCGCGCGCCTTCAACCGCACCAGGATGTCGCCGGTGTTCTGCTGCGTCGCAAACAGGCCGAGCTCGGATCCGGTACGCCGCGAATATGTCGCGATCTCGTCGTTCTCGGCCAGCACCTTCTCCACCGCGCGCAGGCGCTCGTCGGTCGCTTCCAGCGACGACCCCGCCGGCGTGAGGTAATCGATCACGAAACCGCCCTCGTCCGATGCGGGCAGGAATCCCGAGCCGACGAGCAGGTAGCCGCCATACGCGAGTCCCGCGAGCAGCACTGCGGTCAGCGCCGACAGCACCGGATGCGCGAGCCAGCGAGGCAAGGTGGCCGAGTAGGCCCGCTCGAGGATTCCTGGCGGGCGCTGCGGTGTGTGGTTGGGACTGAATGCGCGCGCCAGCAGCGGGATCAACGTCAGTGACAGCACGAGCGAGACCAGCACCGCCGCGGACAGCGTCAACGACAGCGCCCTGAAGAATTGGCCGACGACGCCCGAGAGCAATCCAAGCGGCGCGAACACGACGACGGTGGTGAGCGTCGATCCGACAATTGGCGCGATCAATTCCTGCGTCGCATGCGCGATCGCCGTATCGCCGGTCTCTTCGCGCAGGCGGCGATGAATGTTCTCCACCACCACCACCGCATCGTCAATGACGAGGCCGATCGCCACGGCGAGCCCGCCCATCGACATCAGGTTGATCGATTCGCCGAAGAGCCACATCAGGAAGAACGTCGCGAGGACGGTGAGCGGCAGCGTGCTCGCCGCGACCAGCGTGAGGCGGACGTCGCGCAGGAACGCGAACAGGATCAGCACGGCGAGGAAGCCGCCGATCAGAATCGCATCGCGCGCGTTGGCGATCGCCTGGGCGACGAACTCGGCGAGATCGTAGGTCTTGGTCAGCGTCAGGCCGGCCGGCAGCGACTTGACGACGGCAGCGAGCGCGTCCTCGACCCCTTGCCGCACCGTCAGGATGTTGGCGCCGAGCTGCAGCGACACCGCGATCGTCGCGGCGTCCTTGCCCTTGCCGACGATCAACTGCGTGCGATCCGGCGTGCCGGAGACGACCGATCCGAGATCGCGGACGCGCACCGTCGCGCCGCCCTTGACGGTCGCCGGCGCGTTGGCAATGTCGTCGACATTCGTGAACAGGCCGGATGCGAGAACGAGATGTTGCAGCTCGCCTTCCGGCAGGCGGCCGGCCGGCACGAGCACATTGGCGTTCT
>Ga0310900_10000444_pt1 | contig 13961 bp, 10 predicted proteins | sample C24D1metaG_FD_203879 | JGI IMG/M metagenome (GOLD analysis project Ga0310900, IMG submission 203879) | Lab incubated soil microbial communities from West Virginia University Organic Research Farm, Morgantown, WV, United States - C24D1 | ecosystem: Environmental > Terrestrial > Soil >...
AGATCACTCAGCGCATAACGCGTCCCGGGCTTTGCCGCCGCCGGCATCTCCTCCATACGGAAGACGAAATGTGGGCTCGCGAGGAGGGCCTCCAGCGCCGTGCGGATGCCGACCTCGAAGCCGCCCTCGCCGGCGCCCTCATCATAGAACGCCATGAGCGCCTTCACGTCGCTGGCGACGAGCGGACGCCGATAGGCCTCGCCTCCGAGCTTCGTGATGATCCTTTCGGCGCAGGGGCGGGCTTCGCTCGGGGCGGTCGGCCGGCAGGTGAAGATCCGGCGGCGGGCCGGCGTGTCGGATACGCCGGTCGGGTTGTAGGGTCCCGTGACGACGAAGTCGGAGAGGTGCGGCATGTTCGTGATGCCGGGCTCCGACCCGATCTGCGTGTCAGCGATGCTATGCCCGATGGGAGCGACCAGGTCATTGACCGGGCCGTCGAAGGTCTTGAGGAACGCAGCGGCGATGCGCTGCGGACCGGCACGCACGGGGATCGGGTTCGTCTTGATGTTCAACCCGTTGGGGTCGGCCTGCGACGACCAGCGGTCGATGTCGAGCAGGGCAACGCGCTCTCCGTTGATCGAGACCTCGAGCTTCTCATCGAACGGGGCATCCGATCCGAAGAGCTGACCGGTGGGAATCGCGTGCAGGAGGATGGTGAAGACGTACTCGCCGTCGGCGGGGAAGTTGTGCGTCGCGGCGATGCCGCCACGTGTGCCGATCGGAGCGCCATCGACCTGATCCCACTGCGATGCGAGCCGCGGCTGCTTGTAGGTGGTGGAGCTGACGCTGGCCTTCGGGTCGCCGACGGCGAGGCGGCTCACCTCACTCGCGGCGTCGAGGTAGGCGTCGAGCGCCGTGGCCGATGGGGTCTGCGCGTCGGCGATGTTGTCGAAGTTCGCGCTCTTGGTGTCGAGCGGAAGCCATTTGCCGGCATCGACTTCCAACGTCAGGAGATCGCGGATGGACCGCTCGTACTCGGCACGATTGAGTCGCTGGAAGGAGCGCGTGCCCGGCTCCGGCTTGGCGGAGGCGGCGCGATCGACGAGTCGTTCGAGGGTCTCCGCGAGGGCGACGAGGGTGTCTCCGCCGGGTCGTTTCCGACCGGGCGGCGGCATCATCCCGGCTCGCAGCTTCGCGATCATCTTCTCGGCCGTCTCGGGAGTGGAGGCGGCGTTGGCGACGTCGAAGTTGGCGAGAACGAGATTGCCTGACTTCTGTCGTTCGCTGTGGCAGGTCGCGCAGGTTGCCTTGACGACCGCGGTCAGGGCCTCGTTGGAGACGGCAGGTGCGCGCGAGGTGACGCCGGCATGTGGGTGCGCAGGTCGCGCCGCGCTCGCCCGCGGCGGCGTAATCGCTGCGACGAGAGGGGTTTGTGCGACATGGCCGGGGGCAGGACGGACATAGGCGGCAGAACCGGCGGCGACGAGCACTGCGCTCGAAGCCGCGGCGGCAATCACTGACTTCATGCCGTGTGTCTCCGGGTAGAGCCGGACTGGGGGACTGCCAAACTACGTATAGTGCGGCTAGCCCGTTGGAGCAGCAAGTAGGGGTCCACGTTGGACCACGTGGGACCACGCAGTGACTCAGTCAGTCATCCGTCTCCAGTCGCGAGTCGCAGTCCGTAGTGCCGAGGAGGGAGTCCTGAGTACTCCGTACTGAGGAACTGGCCACTGCCCACCCGCGACTCACACTCGTGACTGCCCGCCGATGACTGACTGAGTAACTGCCCATCGCCGTTATTGTAAAATCACGCCCTCGAGCCAGCGTCCGCTGCCGGGATCGCGCGGCGAAGCCCATACAGCATCTTCCGGATCTCCGTGACCTCGTCCGACAACGCGCGCCACGTCTCGACTGAAACCAGTCCGTAGTCCTTCACTACCTGGAGCAGGTAGTCGACCTCCGACGCGGACTTGATGCTGATGTCGATGAACCGGGCGAACTCTTTCCGTGTGGCCGCCCCGCAGCCCTCGACGATGTTGGTCGAGATTGATTCGGCGGCTCGCGTCAGTTGAGACTTGAGGTCCGCGTACCCGGTGCGCGGAAGCCCCCGCGCGAATCGGCGGATCCGCACCGCGAAGGCGTGCGCGCGTCCCCAGACCACCAACTGCCGAAAGTTCTGCACGGCGCCAATCTGGGTCATGCGACGGTCGAACCGTCATCGGTGCTCCGCACGACGTGTCGTACGGTTGCCGCAGCGCGCGATCGAACTGCTGACTCCGAAATGGCGTCGGCGGACTGCCGACTGCGACTTCGAACTCCCGACCGATGACTGACTGTTGACTCGCGAGCGCACGCCACTGGCCGTGCCGTCACCACCGCTCGAATATTGTCAGCACGCAGGCGAACGGATGCCCGGACGTCGGCGACGCGCTGTCCTGTCGGACGAACCCTGAGGAACCCAGCGATGCATCAAGGTCGGATCCTATCGGTCGTGGCGGTCTCACTGTTAGGTGCGCTCGGGCTCCGGCAAGGGCAGCGTCATCTGAACCCGGTCGTCGACCTGCTCGCCCAGAAGAAGGCCGTCTTCGGCGTGTACGGCCCACGGAACCCCCGCGCCCGACCCGGCGCTCCGGTAACCGCCGACACCGTCCGCCCGAAGACGCCAGCCGAGCTGGCGAAGGACGCGCTAGGCTACGCCGACGCCGATTTCATCTTCGACGGGAGCATGGAAGGGGACTTCGACCGGGCGTATCCGGCCTTCGCCGAGTTCGCGAAGGGCATGGCGCAAGGCGGGATGGTCGGCACAGGGCCGAGTGCGCGCTTCCACCACCCGCTGGTGGTGAAGATGCACGAGATCGCGCCCGATCCCGCCAAGGCGGTCGAGCACATCGGCAAACAGCTGGACCTCGGCGTCAGCGCCGTCGTGTTCGTGGGCGTCGAGAGTCCCGAGGAGGTCCGGACCGGGCTCGCGGCGATGCGCTTCAAATCCAAAGGAGGGACGCGCTCCGATGACGTCGGTAGCGCGCCCGCCTTCTGGGGCATGAGCGAGAAGGTGTACAAGGAAAAGGCCGACGTCTGGCCGCTCAATCCGAACGGGGAGCTCGTCAACTTCACGATCGTCGAGAGCAAGGCAGGACTCGCCCGGGTGCGCGAGATCGCCGCGGTGAAGGGCATCGGCGTGCTGTTCCCTGGCGCCGGGACGCTTCGCGGCGTGTTCACGAGCACCGATGCGAACGGGCAGCGTGTCTTCGACGAGAAGGGTTGGGAGGCAGCCATCCAGCAGGTGCTCGCGGCCTGCAAGGAATTCAAGGTGGCATGCGGCTACCCGGCGACGGCGGCTGACATCGAGATGCGGATGCAGCAGGGATTCAGCGTGTTCATCATCAACTGGGGTGAGCAGGGCTTCAAGGCGGTGGACATCGGACGGAAGGCGGCCGGGCGCCCCGTCGACGGCGCCGGCACCGGAAATCGTTAGGCTGGGGGACATCATGCACAACCCAACGTTCACGTCGCGCATCACCGCCATGCTCGCCGTCGTGTCGCTCGCCGTGCCGTTGGTGACGCACGCGCTGGCGGCTCAGGCGACCCCGCCGACCGTCGAACGGCTGCGCATCACGCCGGCAGCGCGCACGATCGCGGTGGGCGACTCGCTGTTGCTGACCGTACAGGCCGTCGATTCACGCGGGCAGGTGGTGCCCGGTGCCATCGTTCGGTTCAATGCGCAGGGCGGTCGGTTCCAGGGGGCGGTCGACTCGTTAGGGTGGGTGCGTGCCGGTGCGCCGGGCACGGTCCCGATTGCCGTCACCGCAATGGTGCCGGGCGGACGGCCGATCATCGAGAAGATCGAGGTCCGCATCACGCCGGGGGCGGCCGTGCGCGTGTCCGTCACGCCGGCCGTGTCGAAGATGCTCGCCGGCCAGCGCCTCCGACTGGCCGCCACGGCGCTCTCGGTGGCGGGCGATGCACGCGATGACGCGATCACCTGGACGAGCTCGAACCCGCGCGTCGCGCGGGTAAACGACGGCATCGTCACCGCGGTCTCGCCCGGATCGACCGTCCTCACCGCCGCAGCAGGGAGCAACGCCAGCGCGCGCACGACGCTGAACCTCCAGGTCGTCTCGGCGACCGGCGTCACGGCGACCATTACGCCCGACCGCGCCCGCGCCCGCCAGGGCGACGTCATTCGATTCGCGCTCACCGTGAAGGATCCCGGCGGCCAGACCATTCAGGGCCTGACGCCGTCGTGGACGTTCTCCCCGGGACAGGGCTCCATCGACCCGGACGGCGTGTTCGTCGGGAACGTCCCCGGCACGTACGTCGTCACCGCGGCGCTCGGCGCGCAGACCGTGGATGCCACGGTCACGCTGGGACCCCGCGATGCCCGCCGCACGGCGACCGTGGTGGGGCGGCTGCCGCGCAGTGCGTTCTACACCAGCGAGGTCTGGGCCCACCCCGACGGCAGGCACGTCTACCTCGGCACCACGTTAGGCGGGGATCGCATCTATGCGATCGACGTCAGCGACCCGGCGAAGCCCGTGATCACCGACTCGATCATGGCGAACTCGCGGTCGATGAACGACCTCATGACGACCGAGGATGGCAAGTGGATGGTGTTCACGCGCGAGGGCGCCGCGGACCGGAAGAACGGGATCGTCATCGCGTCCACGGCGGATCCGGCGCACCCGAAAGCCGTCTCCGAGTTCACCGACGGCGTCACGGCCGGCGTGCACTCCGCGTTCGTCTACACGCAGCCGAAGTACGGCACGCACGTGTACCTCACGAACAGCGGGACCGGGTCGCTGAACATCATCGACATCAACGACCCGATGTCCCCGAAGCGCGTGGCCGAGTGGCGGACGAAGGAGACGCGGGCGGGACGGGCGCTGCACGACATCGACGTGAAGGACGGCATCGCGTACGTGAGCTACTGGAGCGACGGCCTGGTCATCCTGGACGTCGGTAACGGGATGAAGGGCGGCACGCCGTCGAGCCCGAAGCTGATCAGCAACTATCGATACAATGCGGAGGCGCTCTATCCCGGGGCGACGGCGGATTACGGGCCGGGGTTCATCAGCGGGACGCACACGGCATGGCGGCACAAGAACTACGTGTTCATCTCGGACGAGGTGTTCCCGCCGTTCGCACCGACGGGCACGTGGGACGTCGCGTCGATTCGCGCGTACGGCCGCCTGCAGGTGATCGACGTCAGCGACATCGAGCGCCCGAAGTCCGTGGCCTGGTACGAGCCGGAGTTCGGCGGCGTGCATAACGTGTGGGCCGCGGGCGACACGCTCTACGTCGGCGCGTACAACGGCGGGTTCCACGCGTTCGACGTGAGCGGCGAGCTGCGCGGCGATCTCAAGGCGCAGGGCCGCACGATCGTGGAAATGCTGCCGGCGGACACGACTGGTGTGGTGCCTAACAAGACGATGACGTGGGGCGTGGTGGTGAAGAACGGACTCGCCTACGTCAACGACATGGTCACGGGACTCTGGGTCGTTCGCATCGACCCGCGTCGCGTCGTGCCCTGACGGTCACCACGGCTCGTCCGCGGTGGGCCCGTACAGCGACGGCACCGGCACGTCGATGAGCCGGAAGTAGACGGTGAGCTGCCCGCGGTGGTGGATCAGATGATTGATCGTCGACCGGATGGTCGCGCCGCGCGGTGACGTGAAGAGCACGCGGTCGCCGTGCTTGAGGGACCAGCGCACGTCGAAGTCCGAGTCCTTCGCCGCCGAGAGGGCGGCTCGAGCGTCCTGCACATTTCGGTCGAAGCGCTCGACGAGGGTGTTCGTGCTCTCGAAGCTGTAGCCGGGCGAGGCGGCCAGATCGAGCTCGGTCTTCGTGGCCATGTTGACGATCCACCCGGGCATGCTGGCAATGAGCTGGGCGAGGTGGCCCAGAGCGAAGGATTTCGGGTGGGGTTTCCAGGTGGCCTTGTCGGAGGGGACGCGCTCGAGCGCTTTCCGCGTCGAGGCCATTTCCTGGTCGAACTCGGGGATTACAGTGGCGGCGAAGCTCATTGGGGGCCTCGATGGGGGGTCGAAATGATATCCGGGTCGGTGCTTTGGTTCCAGGCGCGAGCAGGCCTAACGTGAACTGCATCGTACGTCAGGCATCAGGTGGCCACTCGAGATCGAGCTGGCGTCAAGTGGTGTTATTTCAACCGCAGAGGACGCGGAGGGCGCAGAGAACCGACAATGAGTTTTGTCAGAGGCCATTCACCATCCGGCGAATGCCGTGTTTGAGAAAACGAACGTGAAAATTGATCAACAGGCCGACCTTGTGGCCGGTCAGGACCAGATGTGAGAGCAGTTGCGCGTCATGGACCGGGGAGAGTCTACTGATCGCCTTCACCTCCACAATCACGGCGCCTTCGACCAGGAGGTCCATTCTATAGCCTACGTCGACCACTACCCCGTCGTAGACGATTGGTACGGCAACCTCAGTGAGAACCGTGAGGCCGCGCTTTCGAAGCTCGTGGACAAGGCACGCCTTGTACGCGCTCTCGAGCAATCCTGGACCCAGCGTCGAGTGCACGGTGATAGCGGCGTCCACGACGTGGCCCGTGATGTCGTTGATTTTCATGGTTTGTCACCGCGCAGTTCCTCCGCGCTCTCCGCGCGCTCCGCGGTAAATCACAGCCACTTTCCGGCTTAGACGGCACCGTTCGAGCGCACACGGAGTGGTCCTGCTTCACAGCGAGGGGCTCAGACCGTTACCCGAGAACGTCGAAGCGCAGTCCGCTGACGGCGCGTCAGTCGATGAATCGCGCGCGCTGTTCGGCCGTGGGGATCGGGCAGCTGTCGTAGCGGCCGAACACGCGGTAGCGGATGCGCGCAAACGCGTTGTACGCCAGGTCCCGGAGAAACCGCGGGACGATGGCCGTGGCGCGGGCGAGGTGCCAGGCGCCGCCGAGGTACCGGGCGACGCCCAGCGCGCCCTCCGAGCGAACGTAAACGCGCTCGGCTCCGGACGCATCGCGCTCGACCAGCACGAGCGAGTCGACGCCAACGAGCTCGGGGTGCCGAGCGATCACGCCGCGAGCGAAGTCTCCCTGTAACGTCGCGAAGCGCAGCGTCTTCCGCCGGTCGTGACGCAGGATGAATTGCACGGTGCCGTCACAGAAGCCGCAGAGTCCATCGTACAGGAGAACGGGGCCGTCGGGCATGGTCAGGGAAGGTAGTTGGCCCGCCAATGCTGTCACTACTTGTCCCTCCTGTTCTCCGTTTGTCGTTACTGTTGTACCCGCCAGAGGCCGCCACGGCGGATGCATGCTGCCGGACCGGGCCCCCGACCAATGACAGGGCGGGAACCCGTCCTCTGTCGGGTTGCTCCAAAAGCCGGCCGTTCGATCTTCCTGATCCTCAGGAACTACTAATCATGCTGGGCCGGCCGACCGTGTCGCCGACCAGGGGGAGATCCTATGTGCGGCATCGTTGCAGCCGTTTCGCGTCGCGGGGGAGTGTCCGCCGAGGCCATTCATCGCGCGACTCGTCGCCTCACCCACCGTGGTCCCGACGCGCAGCACGTCTGGGTCGAGCCGAGCGGTCGCGTCGGGCTCGGGCACGCCCGTCTCAGCATCATCGACCTGACGACGGGCGACCAGCCGATCGCGAGCGAGGACAGCCGGCTCCATCTGGTTCACAACGGCGAGTTCTACGACTTCGAGCGCATCCGCGCGCAGCTCGAGCGAGAGGGCCACGCCTTCCGAACGCGCTCCGACAGCGAGATCGCGCTGCATCTCTATGAAGCGCAGGGCGCGCGGTCGCTGCATTCGCTGCGCGGTGAGTTCGCGTATGCCATCTGGGATGACCGCGACGGCGTGCTGTTCGCAGCGCGCGACCGCTTCGGCATCAAGCCGCTCTACTACACGGTCCACGACGGAACCTTCTATCTCGCCTCCGAGGTGAAGGCGTTCATCGAGCTCGGCGTTCCCCTTCGTTGGGATCGCGAGACGCTCTACGACATGCACTTCGTCACGCACGCCCCCGACCGCACGCTGTTCGCAGGGATCTATCAGCTTCCGCCGGGGAGCTACCTGATGACGGACGGCGAGTACGTGCGCGTCGTGCAGTACTGGGACTGGGATTACCCCGCAAAGGATGACATCCCCGCGTCGCGCGACCCGCGCGAGCACATCGAGCGCTTCACGCAGCTGTTCGAAGAGGCAGTGAAGCTGCGTCTGCGCGCCGACGTCCCGGTCGCGTGCTACCTGAGCGGCGGGATCGACTCGTGTGCCGTGCTGGGCGTCGCGTCCAGGCTGTCATCGCGGCCGCTCCGCGCGTACACGCTGTCCTTCGACCACGCCGATTACGACGAAGGCGCCATCGCCGAGGCGCAGGCGAAGCTGTCGGGTGCGGAGTTCTGCCGCATCGACATCCGGTCCGAGCACATGGCCGATCACTTCGCCGACGCGCTGTATCATGCGGAGCGTCCGTTCGCGAACGCGCACGTGGTGGCGAAGTATCTGTTGAGCAAGGCCGTGCGGGAGTCGGGCATCAAGGTCGTTCTGACGGGCGAGGGAAGCGACGAGATTCTCGCGGGGTATCCGCACTTCCGCCGCGACGCGGTGCTGTACGGAAGTGACGGTCTCGACCCGGACACGAAGAACGCCCTGCTGGCGGAGCTCGAAAAGGCGAATCGCGTGTCGTCGGGACTGCTCATGCCCCAGGCCGGGACGCGGATCGAGAGCGTCAGGCGCGTGCTCGGCTTCGTGCCGTCACAGCTGGAAACGTGGGCGCAGATCGGGGCGGGACTGCTCAACGTCGTCAGCGACGAGTTCACGAGCATGTTCACCGATCGCGACACGTACCGGGTTCTGTTCAACGTCCTGGACGTCGAGCGGCAGCTCGCGGGACGCGATGTCGTGAACCAGTCGCTGTACGTGTGGGCGAAGACCATGCTTCCGAACTACATCCTCAGCAACCTCGGCGACCGGATGGAGATGGCGCACTCGGTGGAAGGGCGGCTGCCGTTCCTCGACCATCATCTGGTCGAAGCGGTGGCGACGATGCCGGTGTCGATGAAGATCAACGGCATGACGGAGAAGTGGGTGCTGCGCGAGGCGGTGCGCCCGGTCATCACGGACACGGTCTACAAGCGGCAGAAGCATCCGTTCATGTCACCGCCCGCGACGGTGCAGCAGGATGGCAAGCTGTTCACGATGCTGCAGGACACGCTGCGCGGCGCGGCGCTCGACGGACCGGGCATCTACGATCGGCAGAAGGTCGTTCGACTGCTCGATGCCATGCCGGCCATGGACGCGTCGATGCGGAATCGCGTGGACCCGATGCTCATGTGGATGAGCAGCATCTGCCTGCTGCACGAGCAGCTGCGGATGTCCGACGCTATCGTCGCCCCGACTCCGATGACGGAGCTGCCGAAGCGCCGCCGCGCGAGCTGATGAACCGCCTATGACTCGTTGATCGGGCGGCTGCTCTACGCACGAAGCGGCGCGGCATCCAACACCTCGCGCACCACGCGAAGCAGGACGCTCGCATCGAACGGCTTCTGCAGAAGCACGTCGTCCGGCGACACCGTCGACAGCACGTCGTCGGACGCGTAGCCGGACATGTAGACGATCTTCGTCGCCGGAGCCTCCGCCCGGATGGCGGCGGCGAGCTCGCCGCCGCGCATCTCGGGCATCACGAGGTCGGTGAGCACGAGTGCCACCTCGTCGCGCCGCTCGCGCCACAGCATCAGGGCGTCCGCGCCGTGACGCGCTTCGATGACGGTGTATCCCGCCCGCTCGAGTATTCGCCGCACCGACTCGCGGACCGCGGCTTCGTCTTCGGCAATGAGCACCGTCTCGCTCCCGCGCGCGATCGCCGCCGTGAGCGCTTCGGGTATCTCGGGTGCCTCGCTTTCTGCGCCGGTACCGGCATGCACGGGCAGGTACACCTCGACGGTCGTTCCGCGACCCGGCGCGCTCCGCAGGCACAGCCGCCCGCCCGACTGCGCGACGATGCCGTAGACCGTCGCGAGTCCGAGACCGGTTCCCAGGCCGTGCTCCTTCGTCGTGAAGAACGGCTCGAAGACTCGGCGCTGCGTAGCCTCGTCCATGCCAAGCCCGGTATCCGTCACGCGGATGACGACATGGTTGCCCGGCGATCCCACGAGCGCTGCGATCGGGCGATCGACCGTATGGCGCAGGAGGTCACGGGCGGTGAGCCGAACTGCAGCCGTCTCGACGGTCAGAAGGCCACCCGCCGGCATGGCGTCGCGCGCATTCAGGGCCAGGTTGACCAGCACCTGCTCGAGTTGTCCCGGATCCGCGAGCACGCGGCCGGCATCCGGGTCGAGGTCGGCGACGAGCGAGATGTGCGTGCCGATCAGCCGACGGACCATGTCCTCCACGCCGCGAATCACGTCGTTAGGATCGAGCACCCGCGGCGTCGACAGCTGCTTCCGGCCGAACGTGAGGAGCTGCCGGGTCAGCGTCGATGCACGCCTCGTCGCGTTCATCAGCTCCTCCAGGTCGGCGCGGCCGCGACTGCCCGTCGGTAGCTCCGCCGTGAGGAACTGTCCGTAGTTCGCGATGACCGTCAACAGGTTGTTGAAGTCGTGAGCCACGCCACCGGCGAGCTGACCCACCGCCTCGAGCTTCTGCGATTGGCGAAGCTGCTCCTCGAGCGCGCGTCGTTCGGTGACGTCGTCGATGACGCCAATGAACCCCTCTGTCGTGCCATCGGGCGTTCGCAGCCGGAGCTGCTCGACGACGAGATCCCGGACGACGCCGTCAGGCCGCACGATGCGATACTCGTAGCGCGCCTCGTCATCCTCGCCTCGGATCAGCGCCTCGCACCCCGCGAACGTCCGCTCCTGGTCGGCCGGGTGAACGGCCGTACGCCAGCCACCTGCGAGAATCTCCTCGACGGGCTGGCCGAAGATCAGTGCCAGCCGCGGGTTACAGTAGATCGTCGTTCCGGCGGCGTCATTGAGAAAGCTGCCGAGCGGCGCACGCTCGACGAGGCGACGGAATCGCGCTTCGCTTTCACGGAGCCGCTCCTCACTCGCTCGCCGGTCGGTGACATCGCGGGTGATGCCGAGCGCCGCGACGATGGCGCCGCTCTCGTCGCGCAGCGGCTCGATACGCGATTCCATGTGGCAGTGGCGTCCACCAAGCGTCACGATCTCGAACTCGAGTCGCGCGCTCACGCCCTCGCAGGCCGCTTCGGTTGCGCGACGGAACGCGCCCCGGTCGCGCTCCACGACGATCGGATAGACGCATTGACCGCGCACGGCGTCGAGCGAGGGCGCGTCTATCATTGCGAGGCCGGCCAGGTTCATGTCGAGCAGTGACCCATCACGCCCGAGCATGTGGATGCACTCGGGCGCGGTGTCGAGCACAGTGCGCAGGTAGCGCGACTGCTCGACCCCGTGCGTCTTGCGCTGGTCCACGCTGATGGCCTCCGCGAACACGATGAGGAGGCCGTGCGGGCTCGGATACATGCGGCTGGTGCAGCGACAATCCCACGGCGCGAAGCAGCCGTCGACCACGACCGGCTGTTGCAGTGCCGTCGCGCGCTCGCAGGCCTGGTAGAATGGTCGCCTGACCGTGTCCGGAAACTCGTCCCAGACGTTTCGGCCGATGAGCGACGCCGGCTCGCGACCGAGAATCGCGCCAGCTCGGCTGTTGACGTACACGAAGCGCCAGTCGTTGTCGAGCGCGACGAACGCATGCGCGATGGCTTCGTAGAGTTGCGCGGCGAAGAAATCCCGCGGGGAGTCGTCGGTCTGTACCAGCGAATTCTGCTCAATCATGTCGCTCGAACTGCCTCTGAATGTGGGCTCCAAGCCCTCGCTCTGCGCACTCCGCATGTTCCGCGGCACGTCAGCCGGCACGGTCCGCCCGATACTCCCACTGGACGAGCGCGAAATCCTGGGGTGACATGGTCTGCTCCCGGAGCGAGAGCGCGGCTCGTACCCACGCCGCCTGCGCCGGTTTGAGCTGCTCGCCGTCCTTCGCGGCCTGACGCTTTCCTTCGAAGAAGGCGTAGCTGTTCTCGCGCCACGCGAACAGGCTCCAACATCCGCCGTATCGGTTGCCCGAACGGTCGGCGATCGCGTACAGCAACGCTCGCGCGCCATCATGTTGAATGGGGCGGCTCTTCTGCTCCTGCCTCGACACGTCGCGCCACTCGGTCAGATAGCGCGTGATCTCGCCGCTGGCGGTCGTGTGAATCCACCGGCCATCCCAGCCCTCACGCTCGAGCAAGCGCAGAATCGCGAGCTCCGCGAACAGGTGCTCGCCCTCGAGATCGACCATCGCGGCGGTTTTCTTCCCCAGGTCGTCGACGAACGGGCCGCCCCGCCACATTGGGAATCGCATGGATACGCCTGGCAGGGCCTCCACACGCTCCCCTGTCGGCCGCAGAAACGGGTTGGCGAGGCGCACGACGAGGTCGTCGCGCTCGACGTACGGCGCGAGCGCAGGGTACCACGGCGCTGCTGTAGCGGTCATGTCGGGAAAGATCCGTTCGGATGGCAACTGCCGGAAGCTCGCATCAGCGGCCGGTTAATGGGAGAAGGAACCGCTCCTTCAGGGCCGCGCGCTGCTCGGCGCCGCCGCGCAGCGACGTCGCCCGCTCGCTCATGGGAGTCGTGTGAACCGGATCCTCCGGACGCGACCGGTGCTCATGAGCAGCCCCGTGATGCGGTTGCTCGAGTCGCGCGTGAACTCCACCATCGCCCGGCCGAGGAACGAGTCGCCGTAGGCGGGGAGCGCCGTGAACGGCTCGGTGACCCCCGTCCGGAAGCGCAGTGCCGTGTCGGCCGCCGACACCGCGTAGGTCACTCCGAGCTCCTGGCTGACATACCGGCCGGCGTAGGCGGCCAACGTCGTTGGTGATGGACGCGACGCCTCGCGCCTCACGAGCGTCACGGGCTTCCGAGGTGGGGAGCCACGGAACGCAACCGTGACGTCCCCGTTAGGCGCGAACGTCCACTCGGTGCGCTGGGGGTCCAGCCAGAACCGTCGCGGGCCGAGTGGGGTCAGCACGGGGCCGTCCGTTCGACCGACAATGAGATCCGCGCCTTTTACCGACACGTAGGTCACGTTCCCGGTCGTCCGGTTCACGAAGAGGCCTGCGATACGCGACAGCTCCTCGACGGTCGGCTTCGTCGTCGCCGCGACCGGCGCAGTCGATGGTACCGAGTCCTTCAGGTAGACCGCGGCCATGCGTGCGGCAAGCTCCGCCGGATTCGACGTCGATGCATTGCAGAGCACCGCGACCGCGAGCCCCTGGTCGGGAAACCGACCGGTGTACGCACGATACCCGGCATCGGCGCCTGAGTGACCGACGAGGCGCATCCCGCGCTGCTGTTCCATGCTGAGCCCGAGCCCGTAGCCGGTCGTGTCACCGTTGGCGAGGACGGCGCTCGTCTGCATGTCACGGAGCATCGCGGCGTCGCCGACGACCGGGTGCCGGAAGTTCTCCTGCCACTTGAGCAGGTCACCGACGGTGGTGAAGAGACTCGTCGCGCCATACGTGTCGAAGTTCGGGATGCTCACGCGCCACTGGCCGTCCGGGCGGCGGGCGTACGCCGACGCCCGCCCCTGGACGATCATCGTGTAGTCGTCGTGGAAGTGTGTGCGCGTCATGCCTAACGGCTTGAAGATCCGCTCGTCGGCGAACTGGCGGAGCGGCTTGCCGGCGACGCGCCCGACGATGATCGCCGCCAGGGTGTAGCCGCTGTTGCTGTACAGGTATTCGGTGCCGGGAACGAAATTGAGCGCCTTCTGCCGGGTCACGATGTCGAGGACGTCCCCCTCGGTAATGCGATTCTCCTCGAAGCGTCCGCGCGCGAGCCCGAGCAGGTCCCACTGATCGCGGATGCCGCTCGTGTGGTTCAGCAGGTGGCGCAGGGTGATGCGGTGGCCATAGTCCGGCAGCTCGGGCAGATATGTCCGCACGTCGGCGTCGAGCGACAGCTTGCCTTCGCGCACGAGCAGCATCACAGCTGTCGCGGTGAACTGCTTGGACACCGACGCCGCGTGAATGATACGGCGACCACCG
>Ga0310900_10000455_pt1 | contig 13839 bp, 12 predicted proteins | sample C24D1metaG_FD_203879 | JGI IMG/M metagenome (GOLD analysis project Ga0310900, IMG submission 203879) | Lab incubated soil microbial communities from West Virginia University Organic Research Farm, Morgantown, WV, United States - C24D1 | ecosystem: Environmental > Terrestrial > Soil >...
TGTAGCTTCTGACGGATATGAGGATTCTCATCATACTTGTAATACCTGCGGAGTACACTTTAACCATCTGGACGGTGAACAATTCAAGCATTGCAATATCTGTGGATATAATGCTTCAGTTAACAACTAAAATTAGTGATTAATTATGATAGAAGTTTTTCCCTGGACAATGCGTTATCGAATTCTTCTTCACTCATTAATTTCCTCTCAATTATTACTTCCTTAATGGTTCTATTGCTTGACATGGCTTCCTTGTAAACTTCAGCTGCTTTTAAATACCCTATTATGGGATTCAATAGTGTTACCAACACAGGGCTCTTCTGTACGTTTGATTTAAGTTTTTGCTTGTTTATTTGTATTCCATCTATCATATTCTTTGAGAATATGGGCAGAAAATTAGTGAGCATGTCTGTAGATTCTAATACTGATTTAACCATCCCTCCAAGCATGACGTTTAATTCAAACTGGCCAGCCTGAGATGCCAGAGTTACTGAAAGATCATTTCCAATTACTATGTAACAAATCATGTTCAAAGTTTCAGAAAGAGATGGATTGACTTTTCCAGGCATTATGGAGGAGCCTGCATGAACGGCCGGAATAGTGATTTCTGCAAATCCTGCTGTAGGGCCTGATGCCATTAACCTAAAATCATTTGACATTTTTGTCAATTCGACGGCAAGATTTTTTATTGCAGAGGAACAATTCGCAACATCAAGCCTACTTTGTAGGGAATAGAATAAGTTAGGAGATGGTTTCAACGGAAGATCAGATATATAAGATAGATTTTTCACCACAAGAGGTTGATAACCTTTTGGGGTATTTGCACCTGTTCCCACTGCTGTGCCCCCAAGGGCGACATAGTAGAGTTGTTCCAAAGACCTGCTGATAAATTCTTTCGATTTTGTTAGTGCAAACAAGTATGAACTAAATTCGTCCCCCATAGTGACGGGAATTGCATCCATCAAGTGAGTTCTACCAATTTTAATATCATCTTTAAAGTCAATTGCCTTTTTTTCGATTGAACAGATCAATTGGTTCAGCGATTTTAATAACTCTTGACAGTTCAGGATTATGGAAATGTGAATGGCTGTAGGAGAGGTATCGTTACTTGACTGAGACATATTCACATGGTCGTTCGGGCTGATTATTTCGTAAGAACCCTTTGGTTTGCCAAGGATCTCCAGTGCCCGGTTTGCAATTACCTCATTACAATTCATATTAAAAGCTGTACTTGCTCCCGAATTGAGTGTCTCGATTACAAATTGATCAGACAATTTTCCTGCCAAGATTTCATCACAGCTACTTATTATTGCGTTGGCAATTTGTGACGGTAACACTCCAAGGTTTTGATTTGCCATGGCAGCTGCTTTCTTTATCATAATGAATGACTTGACAAAATTCCTATGTGGAGGGAGTTTTGTTATTTGATACTGTTTCTTAGCTCTTGCAGTGAATGGGCCATAATATGCATTTTCTGGGACTGTCACCTCGCCTAACGAATCCTTATCAATTCTAATGTTTTGAGACATAGAATTCATTTTTAATATGGGTATTTAAAATGTATAACGTAAGTTTCGTTTCCGATGAAATATTTTTGGTTAGAGTATGTCTTTGATTTCTTTTTGAAAATAAAATGTTAATATCGATTTTCGATATTTATATATAATTATTACATGTTACGAATTTTTTAATGAAATTAATAAGATAATACTTTCATTATTTATTTTTATTTTGGTTATTCATGAAAATACTGGAATAATTTCTAAAAGAAAATAAAAAAGTTTGGTATTGATCAAACTTGACAATATCACATAAAGGTATATTTATATCGAGTATTTATATACCCCAAGGAAACGAATAATGCCCCAAACAAAGCCAATGGTAAGTATAGAAAACGTTGTGGCATCTGCAACGGTCAATCAAACTATAAATTTAAACTTGATAACTCAGATATTTCCCGATGTAGAATATCATCCAGACCAATTTCCGGGTTTAGTATTTAGATTAAAAGCCCCCAAAACTGCTACATTAATTTTTAGTTCAGGAAAGATGGTTTGTACCGGGGCAAAATCAGAGGAGCAGGCCATCAAAGCAGTAAGAAGTGTGGTTCAAAAATTGCGGAAAGGTGGAATTCCTGTAGAAAATGATCCGATCATTGAGATTCAGAATATCGTTGCTTCAGCAAGCTTAGGGGGTAAAATCCATCTTGAGTTAGCAGCTAGAATATTGCCAAGAAGTATGTACGAGCCCGAGCAATTTCCAGGATTGATACATAGGATGTTAGATCCAAAAACGGTAATTTTGTTATTTGCCAGTGGCAAACTTGTATGCACTGGAGCAAAAAAAGAAACAGAAGTTTATAGGGCAGTAACCAATTTGCATACCCTCTTGGAAGAAAAGAATTTAATGATTTACGAAAGCTAAGATTCTACTAACTCTTCTTTTATTCTATCGTATTCGTTCTTGTTGATCCTAGCGTTGTCATTCAAAATATCGATAATCCGATGAATTGTAATTGCACTTTTTATCTTTAATGTGAACTGATCAAATAAATTTTGAGAACCTTGCTGTCTGTCGATTAGTACAACAACTCCACTTACGACCGAATTATTGGACAACGATTCTACAGCCGTTAATATTGATTGCCCAGTAGTAATTACATCATCCACAAATAATATTTTTGAATTGGGTTCTAATGCTCCTTCTATTTTTTTTTGAGTACCATAGTTCTTTAGATCTTTCCTTACGTATATATGAGGTTTAAAGAGTTCGTAGGAAAGAGCTGAGCCAAAAACGGTCCCTGAAGTTGGAACAGAGCATAAATAATCAAAACTTTCAAGTCCAATTTGGGAATGGATAAGAGTCTTCAGTAGGGATATGGTCTTTCTGAAATACAATGGATAACTCTGCAGAATTCGCAAATCCAAATAGAAACGGCTCTTCCTGCCACTTGATAACGTAAAATTACCAATCTTGATAGCATTTTTATCGAATAAAAAGAGTATGAGATCTTCCTCCAATTGAATTTTATCATTTTCGTTCAACTTCTCCTAATTAGATGATCTTGGATTTTATATGTTACTTATTATTAAATAGTTTAATATGCCGGAAATATGGTTAGGTTATGGCGATACAGAAATCATATTGGATATCAAATATGAAAATATTTCCCAAGTACTGAGACCCTCCATGAATAAGTTAGATCTAATAACATTAGAAAATGAAATTAAGAGCAAAATAGTGATTCAAGAATCAACTCTGATTCTGATTACTAGCCCATTTTTCTTTATCCTACCAATATTATCAGTTCTCCAAAACATGTCTAAAGAATTGAATATTGAAAAAATTGAGTACTGTATACTTTCAAAATCTCTTCCCCAAAGATTAAAACAACAGCTGAGTGAGAACAGTATCACCATCGGTAGATTAGCCAGCGAGGATGTATTAGAAAAAATAAAAAAATTTGACAATATCATCTTAATCGATAGAATTGAATATGATCCAGTCTTTGGCTATGCTGGATCCCCCGTCAGACTTTTGAGGGAATGCTATCCAGACGAAATGAACCAGGTATATACGTTCATATTTAATTCGTTACCCCAACCTGGTACATACAACGAACCCCTCAAGTTGGCTATCGAAGTTATGTCCAAGATGAGCTGTCAGTCAATAAATGTAATTTCTAATAACGAAGGAATTGACTCTCTTTTCATAGGAGACCTTTCATATTCATTTAATGAAGCTATTCAAAGATTTAAATCGATAACTCAGCCATCCGCTGTACCTTCAAAATCTGCATTCATCTCCGGGAACACAAACTATTCCTACCAAACGACGCTTGGAAATAGTTTAAACCTCTTATGGAATAATTACCATGTAATAAGCGACAATGGCATAATAATATTATTATCGGAAAGTAGAGGTGGAGTAGGGAATGGTACTTTACTTAAACTCATTGAAAACAGACTGGATTTAGCTGGACTGAATAAATATCAATATTCAAAAGATCTGGAGCATATTAATTTTCTAAAAATGCTAAGAGAAAAGTATGAGATTTATTTAATTTCAAGTCTTCCTCGAATATATACCGACAAATTAGGATTAAAATCGCTACAAAGAATAAAGGATGGGTTAGATCTAGTAATTGAAAAGAATGGTAAGTATTCAAAATCCATCATAATTCCAAATTCGGAAATTACACTGGTTAGTTCATAGATTTAGAATGAATACTTGAGTAACGAACAGTCGTATTTTAAGTATTACTTTGGTGAAATCGACAAATCTAGAAAGGAGATAGTTTTTAGAGTTTAGAAAGGCTGGACTTGATTTCTTGTATACTCGCTTCAGTCTTAAATCCTGTTGATGAGAAAATGGTCGGACTGGTGTCATATCCATCATAGATTAATTTATCAACAATTTTAGGAAGGGGATGTGTACTATTTTTCATTATTTTCCCAAATTCGTCGCTATTGTAATGATACGGAATATGATCTAATTCTTTTGATGCAATCTCGAAAAACTTTTTGATTGGATTCTTATTTTGTTTAACATATCTTACTATATTTGTCATTTTTGCTTCTGACTGAACTATTTCAGCTAGTATTTTTAAAATCACATTCTTATCGAACATGTGAGATATCCATAATGGACCACCCATCCTCATCTTTTTTTGGCACAATGGACATTCGACATCAGATGGACTTTTGTTCATCAATCCTCGATATCCACATTCAAAACAGTGAAGAATATATCCTAATTTGTCAGATATTTTATTAGCTAAATAATTACTTTTTGATACCTTGCAATAAATTCGAACATAATTTCTGTATGAATGTGCAAATATTGGATTAATATATAGATCAAGCCTGGATGCTACTAAAGCAGTGCTGGATAATAACAATCTCGTACCTATTTCCAAGGAATAGCTAGTTCTCAAAGGAATTCCATAATATTTTCTATAACAAACTCTAGGATAAACACCCTGCAAAACCGCGGTGTCGGTCGCAGTAATTGAAATCATACCGTTATTTTCTACCCCACGCAAGATGCAATCCAAAAAAGGCGCAGGTGTTCCGAAAGGATCCAAATCAATTACGGTCGCACGGTTATCAAAATTGGCACTACAGGAAAGGAAATTACAGGTCTCAGAAGTATAGAAATCAGACTTGTGGTAGATATTGTTGATCATGGCATTAACCTTCGCAGTTTGAGCTGACAATAAATTAAAGTCATTAAAAACCACTTTCTGAATCTGTGGGATTTCTTTCCCGACTCTTACTCCTCTAGCTCCCAACCCACACATGGAATCAACAAAGCAAATATTTTTCCTTGACTGATCAATAAAGTGTCGGTATATCAAAATAGAAATATCTCTATTAAATTTTGCAGCTGGATTAAAGAAAGCAGGAAATTTTGGAGGCTCCATTTGGGTTACGGCTTGTGCTGGAACCAAAAGTGTGACCTCCCCTTCTTTGATCTCTGACCAATCATATATGGTGTTCTCTCTTTCCAAATAGTATGAGGAGGTCAGTCCCATATTTATTCAATCTCAATTTTCACCCTTTGTGAATAAGATATTATCAAAATAACATTTCATTACTTTGACAAGTTCAACAATATCATTTTTTTTAAATCTAGTTACACTCATTTTTATGGGAATTGAAATTTATTGAACTGAATTTTTTTTAAGATAGAAAAATACGCACCTAAGCGAAGATTAAATTATAGCGGATTGTAAAATTTAAACATAGAATTTTCTTATTTTCTCAAATCAAACATTTCTTGATGCAAGTATATTCTTCAGATTAAGCACATGTTATCACATATTGTGATTGTAGAAAGTCCCCAGAGCTACTTTTTTCTGTAAGCCCTCAAAGCAAAGGGTTTGGAGTCTAACTAACCACAAGTAGATTGCTAGCGTTGGCAAATAGTTTTATTATTTTGAGTTACTTGAATGAGGTTAAAAATCTATGTCAAATTTATGACTATTTTCTATTTTGACATGTTAAACTATCTAATTTATTAAAGTAATTGAGTTTTTCATTAATATAGGCTTAGTGAATTCAACAAGAGTGGATAACATTGTTGTTGGGCGGAATTGATGAAGCCGGTCGAGGTTCTGTGATTGGCCCCCTAGTAATCGCGGGTATCTCTTTCGACCCAACTGGAATAGATAGTCTTAGGGACAATGGCATTACAGATTCTAAGAAACTTACAACACTAAAGAGGGAAACTTTGTATACCAAGATTTTACAAACTGCTGTTTCTATTTTCGTATGTAGGATTAGTCCTGTAACAATTGACAATTATGTGAACCGCAAAAAATTGAACGTTTTAGAATCAAGATACATGACTATCATCGCAGATAACATTAGAGCAGACAAGATTATTATTGATGCATGTGATGTAAAACCCGATCGGTTCAAACAGTCTATATTAAAAAACTTGACAAACAAGTCAGTCAAGATATACTGCTTTCACAAGGCTGACACAGACAATTTGATTGTCTCTGCAGCATCTATTATGGCAAAGGTAACCAGGGACAGAGAGATAAGGAAAATAGAGAAGATCTTATGTAAAAAAATAGGGTCAGGGTACCCCTCTGATCCATCAACAAAATTATTCCTGAGAAATCATCTTTTTGATAACGATAATAAAAATTATATTAGATTTTCGTGGAGCCCTGTAAAGAAGCTAATAGACGAAGGCGCGCAAACCAAGCTTTTTTAATAATAAGTTTCGCTTATCAAACTACCTAAACCAAATATTTGGCATGAATCAATGAATGATCCTTATCAAAAGGCTCTAAGTTAATAATCTGCAAAATCTGGAATTGATTATTCTCCAGTTTCTTAGCTTCTTTTTGAGTTACCAACTTTGGATCTGTCAATACATCGATACTTCTAGTCTTAATGACTATTATCAAATCGCCCCCGGGTTTTAGGTAACATTTGCAATTATTGATTGCAATATCAGTCTGATCTGGCTGCGCAATATCTGAGTACACCACATCTACCAATCCATAGTACGAATAATAATGCAAAAATCTTCTTGCGTCCATCAAAATAGGAATGATATTTTTTCTTCTTGAGGCCACATTTTCCAAAAATTCCCTAGCAACCCGGACAGATGGTTCGACCGCAAATATCAATCCTTTATTTCCTACTATATCTGATACATGACTTACGGTCGTTCCGGTTGAGGCTCCCAAATAGAGGACTGAAGAAGTTTCTTTAATTGGATTCTCCTTAAGATTCTTAAATAGGGCTCCGGCCAACTTACTTCTATAAGGTTCCCAAATTCTATATTCAAGATCATCAATTTTAATTATTTTTTCTCCATAAACGCTTTTTCCTGTGTCCAGATTTTGGGTTGCCAAATATTTCTCTTTTGCTTGGTCTACCAAAATAACAAATGACCCATTATCGTATGATTTATACAAAGATAATTGATTCATCTAACACGCCTCCAAATGTATACAAGATCCATTACTTTTTATTTGATTTGTGGAATCGTTTTTTGAATTTATTCTTCTTGAATTTAAAATCTTTGTCTCCATCTCTATCTCTATCTCTCCCGTATTTCTTTCCTTTATTTCTAGTATATGAATCCCTTTCGCTTCGCTTGAAATTCTGCTGTTGTTGTCTCTGTTGAATTTCGGAAGGTTCCTTATACTTTTCTTGAATTTCTGTTATCCGATCATTCAACTTACTTGCCAATGCATTGCTTGATTCTGGATTCCGACTATAAAGATCTACTCTTGCAGCAATAGCAGCTTTTGAAGAAATGGCCCTTGCCAATTTTCCCCTTTGCCACTTTGGTGCTGAATGAATAACCGGATGCTGAAAAAGCAAACCGTGTTTTGGGGGATTAGCGCCAGTTTTCAAAGTTCTAAATAATGCCTTCTCTGCTCCAAGAATCTGGATAGTGCTAGATGACAAAGACGCAAGCCTTTTTAAGCTCCCTGCTTTGGCTATTAATCGTGCTCCAACAGTGGCAGTTAGTAATTCCTTCAAGTTTGGTGCTATTATTTCCATGGTAATGTCGATATGATCCTCTAATGTCTTCCTAATTTGTGCTAATGAAATGACTTCATTGGCTAGACTCTGCAATATTAATAAATTTTCTTCTGTAATCTTACCTCCCTTGCTCCTATTCGCTGTCATTTGAATAATCTCAATTTTATTGTTCGGGATTTCCAAAGTTTGTAAGAATTCTACAGTTATTTCTTCCCGCTTTCCAACCTTAGAAACAATGTTTGCGTAGGTCGTAATATTTTGAAGCAGATTATCTAGTTCAGGAAAGTGCAGGCCATACCATTCTCTCATACGAGTTCCCACCGTATTTAATATCTTATCGATTTCATCCAACGCATTTATGGATTGACTGATATGCAGATCCAATTGTTCTGATGCTTCCCGAACCCTTATGGAAGACCATTTAAGAGCAAACTCTCTCAAATCACCGGATATATCATCCGCTAATTCTGAATGGTTCTGTTGATATGAATCAAACATTTGTTTGTATGAACTAATCTTATCGATCTGAAATTGCTTTTCCTCTACTTCAGCAATTTTTTCAGCATTAAATGTATTATTTTTTAGGAATTCTATCAACTCCGGATAATTTGTTTTCAATAATTCTGGTTTAACTTTAAAAAACTCCAAGCTTTCTGAAATTTCTTCATAGTCCCTATTCTTGATTCTAAGGTGGGATTTTACAGGATCAAGAAATTTCTTGAAGGATTGAGTTTGATTCTTTTCATCTACAATAGCAATGCCTAATTCAAGAATCAAAAATTTGTATACATTGTCAGTCATAAATCTAAATTCAAGTTAACTTAAGAGATAAAGAATAATAACCTTGTCATTTCTTAATGCTCATCTGATTAAGAAAAGGAATAGTAGTTAAAAAATTCTAATAAATGTAATCACGTTTTGTAGCCTATGCGAGTGTTGATGTGTTTTTTGATCAATTCCAAACAATTTACAACTAATTAACCATTACGCATTTTATCCAAATGGAAGAGGAATATTGATTCCCTGTTCACTTAGTTGCTTTTGCACATCATCAAATATTTTATCTGCAAGATCCTCTTCATTATTTGGTATATCTCGATTATCGGTATCGGACGTGCGTGGTGTTGTTTCGTCAGTTACTGCAGGTGAACCTTCAAAAGTAGTACTCGTCTTCTTAATCTTGTAACCATCAACAGATGTCGAAACAGATACGTCAATGGTAGCACCAGAATCTATGACACTAGACGGTATAGTTACACTATATTTCCCAAGAGAATCTGTAGTACCGGAGAAAGGATTGTCGTTAATTGAACCAGTAATTTCACTATTTGCCAAAGGATCATTTGTAATTGCGTCATTTACTCCAATAACGATTTTTTGGTTTGCACCTTGACCAGTTTTGTCAATACTGACATCCATTGTTTTGAGTTCTAAGGGTTTTGAAGTATTTGTAATAACATTTACTTTGGCAAATTTCACAGAAGACAGTGGAGAATAGCATTGTAATTTTGCGGTTATTGACTGTGAACCATTTTTGAGGTTATTTAAACCAGGTTCAAGCACGATACTCCAACTTCTATAATCACTAGTTCCGTTAATACCTCCAGGGTTTGTTTTCTTAAAATTTGATTGGTTCGCGCTAGTTGGTGCAATTACACCCGCAGTATTCCCATCTGCTAAGAGTACTTCACAATCATAATTGTTTGGATATTCCGAACTGCCGTTAATATGAATAGGTTTATCAATATTAATTACTTCACCATTAGATGGAGAATCGATTTCGATCCCAGTCACAGGAAGTGCCAAATCTTCACTAGCCAAATCGGTAACACTAGAACTTAAATTATTCTGAGATGTACTTTTAAGATTTTCGCTAGCTAAGGCCAAATTTGTGGCTGATTTCGGAAACGTCCCAGTAAAGTTTGTTCCTGTCACATTGACACTATAATAAGCCTTTGCAGTACCCCCTTCACAAGCTAATTTTGAAGTGATTTTATTTGAACCCTCATGAAGGTTTGCGTACTTGGAATTGAATTTGTAGTTCCATTTCGAATAGTCCTTTACACCGAGCGGACCGGACCCATTTGCACTTTGATAGGGAAAAATGCTATTAGTCACTATCGAAACATCACAGTTAGTCAAATTACCATTGTTTGATATGGAAAAACCCTCAACGGAAAGCCTCTTACCTGTACTATCAAAGTAATCTGTACCGTTAATAAGAACCTGGTCACCAGTTGTGGGATTTGTAATTCTGATCCCGTAAGGGTTCTTTACCAAAGAAGGTGTAGATGAAGGAGCAGTAATAGTTGCAGCATCTGAATTTTGACTTTTGGATTGTGGAAGAATTTGTGCGCTTGCACCGGACAAAAGCCCCCCAAGAAATATAAAAGTAGAAAAAATAAGAACGATGGAAATCTGATAAATCAAACTAAAAATAATGCTTTCCAAAAATATTAAAAGTTTGTTATTTTATCACCACGTTTAATATAACATAAAAATTCAGGTAGTGTTTTTCGTATAAAGATTAAGTAGGAGATAAATAAGATTCAAATATTATTTTTAAGTTAGTAAGTTCTAAAATCTAATATGGATTTTGGGTTTCTTGGTGGGAAAAAAAATAAAGATCCAGACCAAAATAGACGCAAAAAGAAAACTATCGCAATCACCCAGAATGTTATAAACGGGCTAATTTCTTATGCAAAAATGCATCATCCCTTTGAGGGAATACTTATTTTAGGGGGTGAGAGAAAAAAAACAGAGATATTCATAAACAATTTAGTTATCCCCCCTTTCTCGGTACATGGGCCCTTCTATTCCGGGTTTCCAATAAACGAATTACCATTTGACCTAAATTATCTTGGGACAGCTCATTCCCATCCTAGTGGTTCAAGCCAACCTTCCCTTGAAGATCTGAATCATTTTTACGGTTTAATCTCTATTATTATATGCCATCCTTACGAGGAGGAAGATATCCATGCATACGATAGCCAAGGAAGGGAGGTGCTATTTGAAAGAAGGAATTAATATTAATTATTGTTTTTTGCCCAACTTTGCTCTATGCTCCAATGATCTTCCTATCAGAATAAACGCCAAGCTTGTGATGGAGATCATAAGTCCAGGAGCCAAAATCCACCACCAATATCCTAAAATTTCAGCTGATGAGAAGTGAGCATCCTGCAACATTTGACCCCACGTGGGAAAAGATGGATCTCCAAATCCCAAAAAACTTAATGCTGCTTCAGCTAATATTGCTGCTGGCACCGCGAGGGCAAAATTGGCAAGGGTAAAAGGGACCAACTGAGGTATGATATGTCTTAACACGACTTTAAAGTCAGATTCACCCATCAATTTAGAAGCTTCAACGTATGGATAATTCTTAATTTGAACACTGAATGTTCGATTTATCAAGGCTAATCCGGGCCAGCCAAATAGTACAAAGAGTCCAATCAAAAATAACAAACTGCTTCCAAAATTAAGTGATAATACTATGAATAATACCATTGTTGGAATCGAAAGAAAAAGATCAATCATTATTACCATGAGAGTTCCTGTTTTCCCTCCTTTATATCCAGCAATCAATCCGTAGAAAAGACCAATAGTTGTAGCGGTTGAAGCAACTGCGACGCCAATTAGGAGGGCTACTGGAGTTCCAATCATGATTCCAAAGGTTATATCTCGTCTAAATTCATCTGTTCCCATCAATCCAAACACTTTGCCTTCTATGATAAGGTTGATTTCCTTTAAAATAGTATCACTATCAAAAGAATAAGTAGTAAATATGAACTGGTATATTCCTTTCATAGGTTTATTCGAATCAGTTTCAGAAAATATTATTTTTTCCGCTGGTAAATCGCTTATCGTGAAGTTAAATAAATCTGCATATTCCATCAAGGAATCAGTCACTTCTTTTGATGAGGAAAAAACTCGTTGAGACACTTCGTGTTGTTGATTGCTAGCATTAGATAATTGACCCCCAACATCGTTACTAATGCTAGGTACAGAATCTAAAGAATTGTAGTATATAACAAATTCCAATCCATCGGGCCTTTTAACCGAAATTTCTACCGCGGGAGGAATTTCACCAAATTCTAAAGAAAATGGAATGCTAAACCCAGATGGAAATTGCCCATAAACAAAATCGTAAAAAAACGTATGGTTATCCTCTTTAAAGTCGATTTCTGAAAACGAGGAAGTTACAGCTTCGTTCTTGGAATATATCTTATGCTCTGGTAATTGCTGCTGAAATGGGATTAAGAAATAGTTAACCCAAGCAGGTGCAGCATTTTTAGGATAGTTAATCCAAAAAAAAGGATTATTCCATTCTGCTCGTTCCTTTGCAGGGATATATAAAATGGTATAAGTAGTGATCCCAATCAAGAACAAGAGTAGGGAAAAGCCCAAGATACCACCTTTGTAGTTTTTTAGGCGATCTTTCATTATATTCATCAAATCAGGTAAAGCACGTCCATTATCTCATTCTTCTCCGGTTCTAATCCTGGGATCTAAAAATGACAGTGTAAGATCCAGTACCAATCTTGTCAATAAATAAAGCAGTGTAAAGAAGTATACAAGGCCTATAATTAAGGGAGAATCATTTTGAATAACCGCATTATAAAACAGATTTCCCATTCCAGGCCAATCAAATATTTCTTCTATCAATATAGAACCTCCTAAAGTTGCTGTAAGCCCTATTCCCAACATTGTCATCAATTGGGGTCCAGCATTTTTCAATGCGTGTTTGAGCAAAATTTTTCTAGGAGGCAAACCAATAATTCCCAAGGTTTTTATGTAATCCTCTTCAATTACTCTCAAAACAATATATTTAGTATAATAAACGGATGAGGCAAAACCTATGATAACCATTGTAATAAAAGGAAGAGCCATATGGTATAATAAATCAACGATGTAACCTGGAGTACCTGGAGAAATTAAAGGTGTAGATCTTGCAGGAAAAATTTGCAACAAATATGAAAACAAGACTATCATTATCATTGAAAACCACCATGGGGGTACACTTAGGCTTGCAGAAGCAAGGCCGGCTACCAATTTATCCGAAATTTTTCCTTCCCTTTTTGCTAAATAAGATCCTAATATTATCCCAATGACTATGACAGTTATTGAAGAGGTGGTAAATAATAAAATTGTATTTGGCAGTTTTTCAATTATTAGCTCATTGACACTGCTTGAACCATCATTGGTTGTAAAAAATCTAGAATTACCTAGGTTCAAGGTAGCAATTTGAATGAGACTATTACTAATTTTTTTGGGAGAATACCAAGGCTCGTCTAACCCCAAACTTTTTGTTTGGATATTAATTTGTTCTTCTATGATTGACTGCCTTTCCTGTGGATCTTGTAGCTGGTTTAGTCTTTGATTTTCAGATATGGAGTCTGATAGAGAATTAGTCACCTGTATTCGGATATTATCAACCATTATTTTGTCAATAGTCGAACCCAAAAGGGATATTGTAACTAATAGTGTGATAATTAAGACTAATACCAAAATTGAAATTTTTTTTACCAGATAAATGATAATGCTCATCAAGGCAAATTCATCTGTATTGTATTATTGAACCGTACTCAAGGTCTGGCAATCAAGGTTTTTTCCTGGATTAATGGTTTCGGCGATTCTGCAGAGGTAATGATAAGTTTTATTTTTGCAGGACCAGGAATTAGTTCCTGTGTCTGACTCGCGTTCAAGGAGATAGCAGCTGTTCCTGGTTCATCCATCTGAGTTTGAGGTTGACCTCTACTGTTAGATTGATTAATAAAGGGACTATTTATCAAAGAAGAACCTTCAATTACGATCTTATTATTTC
>Ga0310900_10000460_pt1 | contig 13805 bp, 5 predicted proteins | sample C24D1metaG_FD_203879 | JGI IMG/M metagenome (GOLD analysis project Ga0310900, IMG submission 203879) | Lab incubated soil microbial communities from West Virginia University Organic Research Farm, Morgantown, WV, United States - C24D1 | ecosystem: Environmental > Terrestrial > Soil >...
AACACGGATAGCAAAGCCACGGATGAACACGGATCAACACGGATCGCAAAAGCCACGGAAGAACACGGATCAACGCGGATAGTAAAGCCACGGATGAACACGGATCAACGCGGATAGCAAAGCCACGGATGAACGCGGATCAACGCGGATAGCAAAGCCACGGATGAACACGGATCAACACGGATCGCAAAGGCTAAAGGCAAAGGTGTTCGAGCGCTCGCCCGGTGATGTGCCTGCCGGTACGACCGTGCTGACGATCGCTTCGTAGATTACGCCCGGAGTGAGCGGGTTGGGCAGCAACGAGACGACGTCGAGTCGGATCTTTCCGAACGAGACCTCAGCGGCTGCCCGTCGTCGTGATCTTCTTCTTGTGATAGTTCGGGTACGCCGGCCGTTTCGGCTTCGGAACCGGGTTCGCCTCGAGCTCCGTCATCACGATCTTGATCGCACGTTCGAGCTGAGGATCGTTGCCTTTCCGTACCAGCTCGGGATCGAGCTCCACCTCAACGTCTGGCGCGATGCCGACGTTTTCGGCGTCCCACTCGCCCGCCGGCCCCCACACGCCCGAACTCGGCGCGGTCACGAAGCCGCCGTCCATGAGTGCTGGTGCGCCGGCGCGTCCGACCAGGCCGCCCCATGTCCGCGTGCCGATCAACTTCCCGACACCCGCGCGCCGGAAGTAGTTCGGCATCGCGTCGCCGCCCGATCCAGCCATTTCGTTGATGATCATCACCTTCGGACCGAAGATCGCCCCTTGGGGCTGCACCTCGTCGTCGCCGTCGCGCGTCGCGACGAGGCTCATCAGCTTGCGATTGAGCTGCTCGATGACATCGGTCGCGAGCGCGCCGCCGCCGTTGAAGCGCTCGTCGATAATCGCCGCTTCCTTGCCGACCTGGGCGTAGAAGTAGCGGGTGAAGTTCGTCAGGCCGCCGAATGCGGTGTCCGGCATGTAGACGTAGGCAACGCGCCCCTTCGTTGCCTCGTCCACCTTGCGGCGGTTGCCTTCAATCCACGCCAGATTCCGGAGCCGCGCTTCGCTTGCGACCGGGACGACCGTTACATCGCGCGCGTCGGCGCCGCCGGCGTTGGGTCCGACACGCAACGAAACCTGCTTGCCTGACGTCGCTTCGAAGAAGCTGTAGACGTTGTCGGTCGCGCGCAGCTCACGCCCGTTGACGGCCAGCAGGTATTCCCCTTCCTGCACGTTCACGCCCGGCTGCGTCAGCGGCGCGAAGAGATCGGGATTCCAGTTCTCGCCATCGTAGATGCGGGCAAAGCGGTAGCGGCCATTCTCAATCTTGTAGTCACACCCGAGGAGGCCGCCCGGGACGGTCTTTATCTCCGGCAGATCACCCCCACCGACGCTGAGGTGGCCCACGGTGATCTCCCCCATCATGTCCGAAAACAAGTACGTGAGATCGCGGCGCGACATGATCGCGTCGAGATACGGCTCGTACTTCTTGATCGTATCAGCGAGATCGAGGCCGTGGAGGTTCGAGTCGTAGAAGAACTCGCGCTCGATCCGCCACGCGTCGAAGTACATCTGCCTCCACTCGGCGCGCGGATCCGATCGCACGTCGATGTTGTCGATGTTCAAGGCCTGCCCGGGCGGCCCCGGCGCCGGCCCACCCGCCGGCGGCTGGGCACCGGCGGCGTTGGTCGGCACGGGGCGCAGCGGCTGAATCGTCCAGCGATCCTGTTGCGCCGTCAGTATCTTCTCGCCATTCGCCGACACCTCAAAAAATCGGACGCCGCTGATGACGACGTCGGTTTTGCGCTCCTTCAACGCGTGGCGATGAATCGTCAAGCCAGGCGGCACGCCGGGCGCAGCCACCGGTGATTCGAGCGCGAAGAGATGACCGGCTTTACCGGTCTGAAGTCCGACATAGCGGCGTGGCGGTAAGGGTAGCGCCAGGATGCGCTGCCCGATCTTGTCGAAGTCGATCTTCGACTCCTTTGGTGGCGACGGCGGCTTGGGTGTTTCTGGTTTCGCGGTCTCTGGTTTGGCGGTCTCTGGTTTCGAGGTATCCGTCTTCGCCGCATCCGGCTTCGGTGGCTCCGAGCCGATGCCTTTCTCCTCATCGCTCTCGGGCGCGAATGGCGACGGATCGGCCTTTGACAGTACGACGAGATAGATGCTGCGGGTCACCGCCTGCACGCCGCTGCGAATGTCGGGCTCCAGCGACGGTCCGGAATCAGTGCTGGCCGTGAAGTAGAGGTACTTGCCATCGGCGTCGAACACCGGATAGCGCGCATCGCTCAACCCGTCGGTGAGCTGCGTCGACTTGTTGTCGGCAACGGAGTAGATGAACACGGCACTGAGATAGTTCTTCAGCCGCTTCGCATAGGCGAGCGATTTGCTGTCCGGCGACCATGCCGGTGTGCGCTCGGTCGGCGAGTTGAGATATCTGTCCTTGTCGATTTTGATCGGCTTCCTCTCGTCGATGTCGACGAACCAGGTTCCAAGATGGGCATCGAGGTAGGCGATCTTCCGGCTGTCGGGCGACCAGCGCGGCCGGAAGTAGAAGCTCGGTTTGTCATCGAGCTTGATCTTTCGTGTCTCTCCCTTGCCGAGCGGGTCGCGCAGGTGCAGCGCGTATTCGCCGCTCTCGTCCGAGAAGTAGGCGATCCATTTGCCGTCGGGCGACCATGCGGGATCGCGCTCGACGACGCCGGTTGTTTCCGTGAGGTTGCGCGTATCCCCTTTCTCCGCCGGAACCGTCAGGATCTCGCCGCGCGCCTCGAACAACGCGCGCGCTCCCGTCGGTGAGATGTGCGCGTTGGTCAGGCGGCGTGCGACGTTGACATACTTCGGGCGAAGCTCCGCGATGTCTCCCGCGAGTGTAATGTCTACCGGCGACAGCTGTCCCGTCTTCAAGTCGTAGAGCTGAATGCGTCCGAATTGTTCGATGACGATCGCGCCAGGTCCGGCGGATGCAGACTTGAAGTCCATTCCGTTGTTCGGGACAGCCTGCGTGACCTTGCGCGTTTTGGTGTCGTAGGAGAACAGCGAGACGCGGTCGCTGCGATCGCTGAGAAAGTACACCTTGTCTCCCACCCACATCGGACAGAAGTCGTTGGAGTCGGTCCGCGGAATCTTCTCGATATGGCTGTTTGACAGCTGTGCGATCCAGATCGGTGTCGCCTGGCCGCCGCGGTAGCGTTTCCACGCGGAAAACGCCCTGGCACTCGGCACATATGCAAGGTAATTGTCGTCGGGCGAATAGCTGCCTTCCCATCCCATCGGAAGCGGCAGTCGTTCTTCGAGCCCGCCCTCGAGGCCAACGGTGAAGAACTCGCGCGCCCGCGTGTAGCTGCTGCGAAAGGACGAGAAGAGGACCCTTTTGCCATCGCCGGTCCAGCCGAGCGCCACGTCGGTATCGGGATGCCACGTCAGCCGCTTCGGAACACCGCCTGCTGACGGCATGACGAACACGTCGGTGTTGCCGTCGTACTGACCGGTGAAGGCAATCCATCGCCCATCCGGCGAAAACGACGGGCTCGACTCGACGCCGACTCCCGTTGTGAGCCGCGTCGCGACGCCTCCCTGGCGGGGAACACTCCATAGATCCCCGGCGAATACGAATACGATTTGTGTGGCGCTGAGCGTCGGCTGCTGCGCCAGCAAGGTGGGTATCCCGGCTGCGGCGCCGCTCTTTGTCAGAGAAATGGCCATCAACGCCGTAGCGAGGACCAGGGTCTTCCTCATCGCTGCCTCCCGGAGGTCGCGATGATACACGCTATTGTCCAGTCGGAGAAAACGATGTCGCTACACATGTTGACTCCTGCTGGATCATCAATCAGCAACATGGACTGTAACGCTGCGATCACGTCTTAAGAGATGGACAGCAGAAAGGAGAAGGGAGAACGGCGTTTTGTTCTTCTTCTCCTGTCCTTTTCTAAGACAGAATCGCAGCGTGGCAGTGAAAGCTGTTCACTTAAGCGCTGAAACCAGTTCACGGATATTCGCAAGGCGCTCGACCGACTCAATCGCGTCGAGCGCGCGCTTGATCCGATCAGCTGACAGCACGAGACTGGCGCAGTCGGTGAACTTCTCGTGGAGCTCGGCGCGTGTGAACGGCTTCTCCGGCCCGCCGCGATAGCGCTCGTCCGACGGCTGCGACAGCTTCCGCCCATCCGCGAGATCAACGTCGACGATGCTGCGCATCTTGTCGAAACCACGTGCCTCGATTTGCTGATCGAAGACCGTGTCGACTTTCGTCATCATCGCCTGCACCGGCGCCGACGCGACGAATTCGTCCGTGAACTCGCGAATGCCGGCGCGCCGCCGCAGCGCGATCGCCGACATCATGAACGGCAGGCAGAACTTCGCTTCGAGCTCAGTCTTCGCGGTTTTGTAGCGCAACGGATTGAGAATGTTCGACCCGGCACGGACGCGGACACGGGCGATCTGTTCCGGCTTGACGTCATGATCCGTCACGAGCTTGAGCATCGCATCCATCGTCGGATGCCCGAGCGAGCCGCACGGATAGGGCTTCACCGAGACGCCGGGATCAACGATCGAGAATGGATTCCCGAGCGTCGGCACGATTCGTGGGACATCGGCGCCGCCTCCGAGCACCTGGAAGAACCCCCATTCACCGTCAAGTGGTTCGTCGCCGGCGGTGAACCCGCGTGAGGCGAGCTCCGCGGCTGTGACGCCGTTCTCGGCGGCGCGCCCGGCATGAAGCGGCTTGGTCATGGATCCGAAATTCACGCGTATGCCGCTGCTCATACTGGCAGCAATGCCGAGCGCGTGCGGCAGCTGTCCGGGAGGCAACTTCAGCAACCGTGCAGCGCTCGCGACTGCGCCGAACGTCCCGATCGTGCCCGTGCTGTGAAACCCATGCAGGTAGTGATCCGGTTTGATCGCCTCGGCCACCTTGCACTCGACTTCAAAGCCGATGAGAAACGCCTCGAGAAACGTGCGGCCCGACACGTTGAGCCGCTCGGCGACGGCAAGCGCCGCGGCGAGAACGGGAACAGTCGGATGCGTGAGCAGGCCGAAGACGCGATCCGGCGTGGTCGACAGCTGTGTGTCGTCATAGTCCATCGCATGGCCGCTCGCGCCGTTGGCGAGCGCGGCGTGCGCAGCCGTCGCGACGATCTTCTCCGGTCCGAGAACCGTCGCGCCGTTTTGCGCGCCGGACGCTTTGATCTGCTCGCGGACGATCGCGCTGCCGTGCACGGTGGCGCCGGCAAGCACGACGCCGAAGCCGTCAATCAGACAGCGCTTCGCCTCATCGACCGCCTTCGTCGGCATGCGGTCCAATGACGCGGTCGAAATGAATTCAACAACCGCCTTCGTCGTTCCTGCGGGAAAGTTCCTGGTCTTTGGCGGCTGAGCCGCGGAGGCAGGAGAAGGCCCGGCTTGTTTCGCGTCGCTGGTGGATGCACCACCGATTGAGCCAAGAACAGACGATGCCATCGCTGCCCTTAGGAATTCTTTGCGTGTCATGCCGGGAGTCTACACCCGGTCCTAACGTCAGTTCGATCCGTTGACCCGAAGCGGCGGCTGGATGGCCCGCGCGACGCTCTCCCAGGGAAAGACCAGGAAGTTACGAGGCTTGCTGTTCATCGCGATCATCACGCCGTGTGGCAATGTCGGTCCGAGCGAACGCGACGAGATATCGAGACCATCCGTCGCATCGGCGCCGCCACGGACGACGACGATCTCGCGCGAGTGATCGTGCGGCTTCCCCGGCTCTCCTTCTCGTCGATACACGTGATACTCACTGTTCCCCTCGAGCTGATCGGTGCAGACGATGTAGCCGGTACCGTCGGGCAGGGCATAGATCGCGATCCCTTCCCGATCGGCGCGGAAACCGTCGCGAGCGAAATGCGCCAGTTCACGTGAGGCTTCCGCCTGATCCGGGTCGGCATGCCACTTGTGGATGCCGTCGGCCTCGTCTGCGTAATACACGTATCCAAGCGCATCGTCGACTGCCACGGCTTCGATTTCGTTCTCTTCGCGAACCGTCGATGCGCTGAAAGTGCCGAATCGTCGGACCAATGTCGCGGTGATGCCGCCGTTGCCAGCGTCTGCGAGACGGTACTGCCAGAGGTAGCCTTCGCGTGGGCCAGTCTTTGGTGCAACGATCGCGAAGAGCTCGCCATCCCTCTCGCGGCGGTACAGCGCGATCCCCATCGGCGCGCCATTCTCTCCTGGCTGGCCTTGAAGAACAGGGGCACCGCCAAGATCGATCAGGTGCCCATCCTTGCGGTCAATTTCGAACACGCGTAACTGGCGCGCCAATCGTTCGGTCGCCACCGCGATGTCAATCACCCGTCCGCGAAATCGAAACCCGTACTCGACGTCAATGTTGTTCGGGCGATTGATGCCCGGGATCGTTTGCCGCACCTGACCGTCGACACCATAGACAACGATGGCACCGGCGGGAGCCGCCACCTTCATCGTCGCGATAATGGAACTGCGGGACGGATCTGAGGGATGGACCCAGATGGCTGGATCGTCGGGGTCGTCGGGCAACGACGCGGTTGCAAACGCCGCTTTCACTTCGCTCGCGGACGTCAGGTGGCTCGCCGCTGGAGCCGACCGCGCAGAGTCGGACTCGTTATCGCGCCTGCAACTGGTCACGCAGACGACAACGACTATGAACAGCGTAGACAGAATTCGCACGGTCATGGGTGCCTTGGGTGCCGCGGGTGCCTTGAGTGCCGCGCGTGCTCGTGGGTGCAAGCAGTGCCTTGGGTGCCAAACGTGCGGTCATCTACCGGCGGACCGTGAACGACGGACAGCCGGTAGATGAAATCTGATCCGCCTCAGAAATTAAAGCGGAACATGAACTGCATCTGCCGCGCAGTTCCGGTTCCGTAACCAGAATTCAGAGGGCCGGTGATGCGGCCAAAGCTTCCCGGCGAAGTCACGGCTGTGCCCGGGGCACCGAGGTTCACGCGATTGAAGAGGTTGAATGCTTCGGCACGGAACTCGAAGTTGCGCGCGCCGTTGAGCACAAAGCGTTTCTGCAGCGCGACGTCCGCCTGAAACAGTCCGGGCGCGCGAATGACATTGCGGCCGGCATTGCCCCATGTGCCGCGTGCCGGCACGGCAAACGCCGCCGGATTGAACCACTGTTCCGGCGTCTGTTCCGCCGGGTACATCGGCACGCTGGCGACGCGATCGGCACGCTGGCTGGCGTTGTTCCCGTCCGGGAGATCGCCGGTGGCACGGCTGGCCGTGATGATTAACGGCCGACCGGTGCGCGCCTGGAGCAGCCCGGAGAACTGCCAGCCGCCCGCGACATGTTTCACCCAATTCCGGTCAGCGCTACCACGGCCAAATGGCAGCTCGTATACCCAATTGGTCGTCAGCGTGTGGCGAACATCCTGATTGGTCGAGGCATATTCGCAGGTGCGGCATGCGGCGTTCTGGCGCGCGGTCGATTCACCGCCACCGAGAGACCCTTCGTCAAACGCGTGCGACCACATGTATTGCGTGCCGAGTTGCAGCCCGTTCGACGTGCGCCGGTACAGCGAGAACTGCAACCCGTTAAAGTTCGCGTTCGAGCCGCTTGATTTGATGTCGACGCGCCCGAACTGGGGCAGTGGCCGCTGACCGGTTGCCGGATCGATATTGTTGACGTTGTTTCGGTCGAGCAGGTGGTGCGCCTGGTTACCGATGTAACCAATCTGCGTGGTGAGATGCCAGGGCAACGCCTGCTGAATCGTCAGGCTGTATTGCTCCGAGTACTGGTCGACGCGGAACTCGTCGACCGCGCGGGCCGCATTCCCAACGCTCGCCGCAGTTCCGAGGAACGGGTCGATCGGATACGACAGCAGCGGAGCTTCCGCCCTTGTCAACGTCGTCCGCGCACCCGCATTGTCGATCGGCGCGAACACGTCGTCATTCTGTCCCGGGCCAAAGAACACGCCGAAGCCGCCGCGAATAACCGTGTTGTCGTTGAATCGTGCGGGCGCCCAGGCAAAGCCGACACGAGGGGCAAGATTGTTGTAGTCCGGATCGTACCACTGTGTTCCGGGGGCACAGAAGCCGCCGCATGCGATGCGCCACACCTTGTCGCGCCCGTCCTTTTCGACCGGAACCGTGTAGAACTCATAGCGAAGACCTGCGTTGAGCGTCAGGTTCGGCCGCCACTTGATGTCGTCCTGGATATAGCCGAGCGTCCACCACCGCTGCCCCTGGACGACCGGGAAATCGACGATGCCGAAGTTGTCCAGCCGATTCAACTGGAAGTTCGGCCGACTGGAGTAGGTCAGCGTCGTCGTGTTGCCTTCGCCAACGTCGATGAGGATGCGGCGGAGTTCGCCGCCGACCTTGATATTGTGCCGCCCGCGGACGACCGCCAGATCGCTCAAGACGCTGAAGGTCTTGCCGTTCTCGATGATCTCCTGCGGCCCCGTCAGATTCGTGAACCCGGAAACAGCAAACTGCTCAGTGACCGGACCGGTTCGCACCGAGTTGCGATTCGACTGGTTGTATCCGAATTTCGTTTCGCTGACGATCGACGGGCCGATGATGCGCTGGAACTGGACTGTGAAGTTTGCTGGTCGAATGTAGTTGGTCGTCGAGCCGGTGTCGGCAGGACTCACGAGATCAGCTTTATCGAAGTTGTAGCGCGCAAACAGCGTCGCCTTGTTGGAAAAACGGTGATCAACACGCGCGAGGATCGCGTTCTCGTCGTTGGTCACTCGCTCAGTGCCCACCCAGTCGTCGATGTCCGCATTGCTGGTTCGGTTGGTTCCCTGCGGGTATTGCGCGACGACTGATGCGAGAGCCGGGACCACCGCGGCCCGAAATGCCGCGCTCGGAACGGAACGGGTAAATGTCCGCTCCTGGCGCTGCCGGATGCCCTCGTAATTGGCAAAGAAAAAGGTTCGTTGCGGCACGATCGGGCCGCCGATGTTGACGCCGAACTGGTTCAAGTTAAACGGAGGCATATCCCCCGCAGTGCCGAATGGTTTGGCGTCGAAGGCGTCGTTGCGGACGAAATCGAATGCCGTGCCACGATAGGTGTTCGTGCCCGTTCTCGAGATCAACTGCACGACGCCGCCGGCGGCTGTCCCGGCTTCGGCGGAGTACAACGTCGAACTGACGCGGAACTCGGCGATCGATTCGCTGCTGATGATCAGGCGTGCATCGCTGTCCTGGCGCGGGTCCTTGACCCCGGTCGCATCGATACCGTCGAAGGTCCAGTTGTTATCGTCACGCGCCCGGCCGACAAACCGCGTACTCAGGTGCGTGCCGTCACCCGTGTTGATCGCGCCGGGAGCCAGCAACATGAGACCGGCCCAATGGCGCCCGGCAAGCGGCAGCTCTTTCAGCTGGCTCGCCTGGATGACGGTGCCGATCGACGGCGACGTCCGATCGAGCATCGGAGCGACGGCCTCCACCTGAACGATCTCCTCGAGACGTCCGACCTCCATCTTCAGATCGAGCTCGCGGCTCTGCCCGATCTCCAGCCTGATATCGCTCTGGCGAAGGCTTTTGAAGCCGGCGAGCTCCGCCGTAATCAAGTACTCGCCGGCCGGAAGGAAATTGAACACATAGACACCGGCGCCGTTCGTAACGACGTCGCGCGCGAGGCCCGTCGCAGGCGACGAGACTTTTACGGTGACTCCTGGAAGAACTCCACCACCGGTATCGACGATGGTGCCGTGCAGCGTGGCCGTGCTGCTTTGCGCGATCGCTGCCCTGTGATCGATTGCAAGCAGCGATACGAACAGAATCAGTTGCACTGACCGTCGGACAAGTCGCATTCGAGACTCCTCCCCCCACCGAGTACTTGCTGATGAGTGTGACCGTGTACGTTTTGAGAGCGATTGCGACTGATAGGGGATAGGTGTCGGGGCCCCGGTTCCGCGCAGTATAGCCGCACTCCGATCGAAGTCAAGCGAGTCGGCGAGCCGTTTTGACTTCAGTTGACGCAGGACTATACTGCGGTCCCTCGCCGCCAATTTGAACAACCTCTTTGGAGGTCCGGTCATGAAGAAGCCACAGCTGGCGTTTCTCCTCCTCATGTCGCTCTGCGCGTCCCCGGTCACTGCCGCGCAACAGGAAACAGCGACGATCACGGGCAGTGTTAAAGATCAGTCCGGCGCGATCGTGCCCAAGGCCACTGTTACCGTTACCAACACGCAGACCAACATCAGCGTCAAGACCGAAGCCGATGACACCGGCTTCTACATCGTTCCCAGCCTTCGGCCGGGCGAATACTCGGTCACCGTCGAATCAGCCGGATTCTCGAAGGTCGTCCGCAGCGGCGTGACGCTGCAGGTGGCACAGGTCGCACGGATCGACCTGACGCTGCAACCCGGGCAACTCACCGAGTCGGTCGAGGTCGTCGCAGCGACGCCGTTACTCGATACGCAGACGTCCTCGCGCGGATTAGTGATCGACGAGAAAAAGATTGTCGAACTGCCGTTGAACGGGCGCGACTACAACCAGTTGGCCCTGCTCTCCCCCGGCGTGCTGCCTGGGACGCCGCGCCTGGCGAGCGTCAATTTCAAGGGCGTCCTGAATGTGAATGGCAATCGCACCTTCAATAACGTCTTCCTGCTGGATGGCGTCGACAACATTTCCTACTCGAATTCGTTCCGCGGCGAGAACGTCCAACTGGTGCAGCCCTCGATCGAAGCGTTACAGGAATTCAAGATCCAGACGAATGCCTACTCGGCCGAGTACGGCCGCAGTTCCGGCGCCGTCGTCAACGCGACGATCAAGTCGGGCACGAACATCGTGCGAGGAAGTGTTTACGACTTCTTCCGCAACGACGCGCTGGATGCCAACAACTTTTTCTCGAACGCCCTGAACGCGCCAAAGCCAAAGCGCGAACGCAACCAGTTCGGCGGTGCGGTTGGCGGACCGCTCGTCAAGAACAAGACGTTCTGGTTCGGCGATTACGAAGGTTTGCGCGATCTCGAGGGGGTTCCTCGCGTGCGTCAAGTGCCGACCGCTGCAGAGAAGGCTGGCCTTTTCAGCTCCGCGGTCGTCGATCCGTTTGCGGCTGGCCGCCCGGAATTCGCGCGGAACGCCCAGGGACAGTGGGTGATTCCGAAAGAGCGATGGGATCCCGTGGGCGCAGCGATTGTCGCGCTCATTCCTGATCCAAACGCGGGCTCGACCATCTATGCCTCGACGCCCGTCACGGATACGAGGCAGGACCAGTTCGACGTGCGCCTCGATCATCAATACAGCACCAACCTGACGCTCTTCGGCAGATTCAGCTTCGTCGATACCTTGACCTTCCGTCCGGCGCCGTTGTTAGGACTGGGCGAGGGCTCGTTCAACGATGCATTCGGATCGAACGACAATCGTTCACAGGGTCTGGCGCTCGGGCTGACGTGGACGGCGTCGCCCACGCTCGTCGGCGAATTCCGCTTCGGCTACGCGCGCGGTGATTACTACACCTACCCGCCGAACTTCGGCATCGATGGTGCCGCGCAGATCGGATTGAAGAACGTTCCCAACGATCCCGCGATCGTCGGCGGAGTTCCCAAAGTGAACATTCAGGGCTTTGATGCAGTCGGTCGTCATACCTCGACGCCGCAATTCCAGACGCCGCGTTCGTGGAATCCGCGCGCGACGTTCAGCCTGACCCGCGGCGCGCACTTCATCAAGTTCGGCGGCGAGTTTCTCCACGTGCAAACCAGGATTAACGACCTCAACGCGACGATCGGCCGTATGAACTTCGAGAATCGGTTTACCAACCGCGCAATGGGCGACCTGCTGCTCGGACTCCCGTCGCAGCTCGCGCTGACCAGCTACACCGTGATGGATCAGGGGCAGGATATGCGGTTCTTTTTCGTGCAGGACGACTACCGCCTCTCGCCCAAGCTCACGGCAAACGTCGGCCTGCGTTACGAGTACGCCAATCCACCGGTCGAAAAGGACAATCAGTTCTCGAACTTCGACCCGATTGCGGGAACGATGATTTTTGCCAAGGACGGGAGCACGTACGAACGAGCGCTGATTCACCCCGATCGCAACAACGTCGCGCCGCGGATTGGTTTCGCCTACACACCGTGGTCGCGTGCAGTCGTGCGCGGCGGCTATGGAATCTTTTACAACCACACCGTTCGGCAGGGACGTGAGGGACTGCTCGGCTTCAACCCACCGTATTTGGTCGACAACCTGCTGCAGACAGGCGTGACCGGCGCGGCCGCGGTTGCCTCCGCCGCGCCATTCCGTTTGGTGGAGGGCTATCCGTCGGGTCTTCTCGATCCGAACTCGCTTGCGGCCACCGTGGCGCGCCGCGCCCAGGATCCGAATCAACGCACGCCGTACATTCAGCAGTACAACTTTGGCGTGCAGTACGAACTGATGCAGGACGTGGTGTTGGATATCGCATATGTCGGCAACAAGGGCACGAAACTGAACGGGTTCCGCAATCTGAACCAGCGCGCCGTCATCACGAATCCGGATGGCTCGCAGTCAGCAGGCGCGCGGCCGTACCCGGCTTTTGGCGACATCCAGTGGATGGAGAACCGCGTCAGCTCGACCTACAACTCGCTGCAGGCGCGATTGGAGAAACGTTTCTCGCACGGGTTGTCAGGGATGGTGAGCTACACGCTCGGGCAAGCGTTGACCGGCGGGGTGGATCACATCTCCACCAGCGGCGGCGGCGCGGGTTTCGACACGGGCGTTTTCCGCGAGCCGCAGGACGCCTACAACCTGCGCGCGGAGCGCGGTCCATCCGAGTTCGACGTCAGACATCGTCTGGTCGTCAACTACATCTGGGAGATGCCGTTTGGCCGTGATCGCCGATACGGCAAAGACTGGAGTCCTGCCCTCGACTTCGTGTTGGGCGGGTGGCAACTGACCGGCATTCACGCCGTACAGAGCGGCCTCGCGTTGACGGCAACTCTCGGCGGGTCGACTGTGCTCAACCTCGGCGGCGAGCGACGTGCGCGACCAAATCTCGTGGGCAATCCGGAGCTACCAGAGAATCAGCGAACGGTGGCGCGCTGGTTCAACACCGACGCCTTCGCGGCGTTCAGCCCGTCGCCGCAGGCGTTTGGCAACGCCGGCATCGGCATCATGCGTGGCCCCGGAATGGCGAACTTCGATTTCACGCTGGCGAAGAATTTCCGTGTCGGCGATCGTCGCTCTTTCCAGTTCCGCACTGAATTCTTCAACGCCTTCAACCACGCGAATTTCGGCCCGCCGAACATCATGCGCGACTCGAGCGGCTTCGGTCAGATCCTGACCGCCGCCAACGCGCGGATTATTCAGTTTGGGTTGAAGTTTTATTTCTGATGACTGGGTGGGGAACGCGATGCGCACAGCGATCAATCGACGTTCTTCACAGTCACGCTGCGATTGAATCCAGGGATGAACAGGAGAAGGGAGAAGGGAGATAAGAAAAATGATCCTCCTTTCTCCATTCTCCTGCGTTGTCTAGGTATTGATGCAGCGCGACAGTGGAGGATGTTGACCGACAGACGCTTCTATAACCCCAGCGTCCTGAGGTAATCCCGATTTCTCCTTGCGAATTTCGGCCCGCCGAACATCATGCGCGACTCGAGCGGCTTCGGTCAGATTCTGACCGCCGCCAACGCGCGGATTATTCAGTTCGGGTTGAAGTCTTATTTCTAATGACTGGGTGGGGAACGCGATGCGCACAGCGATCAATCAACGTTCTTCACAGTCACGCTGCGATTGAATCCAGGGATGAACAGGAGAAGGGAGAAGGGAGATAAGAAAAATGATCCTCCTTTCTCCATTCTCCTTATGTTGTCTAGGTATTGATGTCGCGCGACAGTGGAGGATGTTGACCGACCGACGCTTCTATAACCCCAGCGTCCTGAGGTAATCCCGATTTCTC
>Ga0310900_10000462_pt1 | contig 13796 bp, 9 predicted proteins | sample C24D1metaG_FD_203879 | JGI IMG/M metagenome (GOLD analysis project Ga0310900, IMG submission 203879) | Lab incubated soil microbial communities from West Virginia University Organic Research Farm, Morgantown, WV, United States - C24D1 | ecosystem: Environmental > Terrestrial > Soil >...
CTCTTGCCGCGCGGGACATCGCGAGCGCGCACGTAGTACGAGACAAAATCTCCCGGCCGGACGTCGAGGTCTTCGAGGTACAGCGTGTGACGGCCGCTCACCGCCGTGCGTCCGGCGTCGATCCGCAACGGCACCGAGCGCTCGTCGCCTCCTCGAATCGCGTAGACGAGCTCGAGCCGATCGATGCCGTGATCGTCTTCGGCTTCGGCCTCGATCTCCACCTCCTCGAGGCGGGTGACCGAGCGGTCCCGCGCCGGCCGGACCACGTGAACCTCCGGTGGCCGATCCTCGAGCACACGAATGAAGTATTCCGTGTCGCCGGGATTGGTCAGGCCTTCGCGATCCGCGAGCGCGACGCGGTACGAGCCGTCCTCCACAACCCTGAACATATCCGACACGAGTGTCGGCGGCTCATGCTTCAAGGCGACCGCGCCTCCGTTAGCAAGCGCCATGGTGCCCGTTGCGGTATCCCCTTCAGTGCGCACCCGAATCCGCACGTCGGTGCCGGCCGGCGCGTAAATGTCGCCGGTGTCTTCCTCGAGGCGCGGCGGCATGCGAAGCGCCGCTGGATACGAGTACTCGACGTCAACCCGCGTCACGCGCGGTGCGCGCGCGACTTTGACCTCGAAAATGTCGGACCGGGCCGCGCCGGCCACGACGCGGTACTGGAAGGCCGTCTCGATGGACTCGAGCGGCAGGGAGAAGGCTCCTTCTTCGCCCGCAACCATGTCGGTTGCGAGCCAGTCGGCCGACTCGGGATCAACGCCAGCTTCGGCCCGCAGCACCTGCGCAACCACGGGAGCGGAGTTGCCGACGAGCCGGGCTTCGATCGTCAGCGGCGAACCCGACGGGAGACGCACGCTTCCGGGCGTCACTTGCAGAACCACTCGGGAAGGAAAGAGCCGGAGGGTCAGCGCATCGGTCGCTTGACGGATCGTACCGCGGCCGAGCACCACGATCGCCACGGCGAGAAGCAGCGCTGCCGCGGCTTGAAACCCAGCCCGTCGCAGCGCGGGCGCAGGGACAACCGCACCGGGATCGACCTCAGCAGCCCGGCGAGCGACGTCTTGGGTGAACAACCGGCCCACCGTCGTGAGCGGGTCGGACGACGATGCCAGTTGCGCCGCGGTGACCAGCCGATCGTCGAGCGACTCTTCTCGTTCTTCGACAAACCGTGCGACGCGACCGTCTGACGGCACGTCGCGGGCCGGCCGGAAGCCCCAGACGAGGGCGGCGACAAGTGCCAGTGCGGCCGCCGCGACGACGCCCGCCAGCAGGATCGGCATCCGCAACGTCCACGCTGCCACGAGCAGCATCAACCCGAGGACGGCCGACGTGGCCAGCGCGGCGCGGACGGTCGACTGCAGCAGCACCAGGCGGCGCCACCGGGAGCGAACACGACCGATCAGTTCTCGAACTGGATCGAAGCCGGACATCTTCTCATTTAAGGATTTGAGGATTTGAGGATTTGAGGATTGAGAGTTTCGGAGTCCCTAAATTCCCAACTCCAAATCCTCAAATCCTCAAATCCTTAAATCCTGAAATCTCAGGACACCATTAACTCGTCCGTGAGCCGACGAAACTCTCCATCACCAACATAGCAACCATTACGCCCAAGACGTACTGCCAGACGTGCTGGCGCTCTTCCTGCTGCTGCATGCCCTGGCCGGCCCGGCCGGCGCGGTCCCGTTTCACGCGCGCGATCGGCGCCTCGAACTCCGCGGCGGTGAGCCGTTCGGGCGTCGACTCGGCAGGGTCGACGTTGACCGCGATTCGCGCCGGAGCGCCTCCGGCCCCCGCGATGGATGCAAACCCCGGTGTCGCCGGCACACCCGCCGGAACATCCCCAACCAGGAGGTTTCCGAACCGGGGTTTGGCACCGGCGACATAGCGGATTGCCTCGTGGATGAACGGCACAAACGAGGCATGGCGGGGGAAATCGTTCCATGCAGTGTCGAGATCCGAGGCCACCGCGATCAGCCGGCCGAGGCCATGCGCGCAGTCGACGATGGCCGGTTCGCCAGTAGTGAACCGCGCGACGCTGTGGCAGGTGCCCGGATCAAGGCGGCCGATGCGGCGGAACGTGGCGAGGCCGAGGCCCGCCCCTCGGGCACCGGCGAACGGTTCCAGGATTGGATGCCGGGTATCGCCGGGCGCGAGCGACCGGGTGACGTCGCGAGCACCCGCTTCTGGAGCGGCGATCGTCATCGCTCCAGGAAACGTGCCGGACGCCACCTCCGGATCGAGTTGCGGACCGGCTGCCAACAGCAACCCACCGCCGCCCTGCACGTAGGCCGCGAGCGCCTCGCGGCCGCGGCTCTCCAGGTTGCGCGTCGACAGCAGGACAACGGCGGCAAAGCGGTCGAGCGACGCACGATCCAGAACCTGCGACGCGGCGCTGCCTTCGACTTCGTACGCCGCGCCGCTTCGCCCCGAAGCAGCGATCGCGCGGCGCAAGTAGAACGCGTCGCGATCGAGGTCGCCGGTCGCGGTTACGACGAGCACCGACGGACGGCCGGCGCCCGCGAGCACCAGGTACCACGTGTTGTCGAGCGCGGTACCGGACGAGTCGTCGACGACGATCGTCGCGTCCCTTCCCGGGGCAGCCGCGAGCGCGGCTTCGGCGGTCTGTCCGGCCTCGACCGTCACGAGTGCCTCGCCCGCGGGACGTCCATCGATGTTCAGCCGCACCTTGGCATCGCGCGCGTCGGCAGCCGCATTACGAACGACCGCGATCACCCGGTCGCCTGACGTGCGCGCGCCGACCACGGCGAAATTCGGCGGCGGCGGACCGACGTCCACCACATCCAACTTGACCTCCGCGGGGAGGCGGACGTCGTCGCCCGGCTTCCACCCGCCGGCCTGCATGTCGGTAACGACGACCAGCGCGCCGCTGCGGCCGTCGAACAGGTTGGCGGCCGCATTCAGCGCAGCGCGGTAGCGGGTCCCGCCCGCGCCGGCGGCGGCGTTGTCGACCGCCGACCGCACGAGGGCGCGATCGGCGGAGGGCCGCGCGGCCACCAAAGCGCTGTCGGCAAACGTCACGAGCGCGACGAGATCCGTCCTGGCGTCGGCGATGGTCGTCCGTGCGAGCTCACGCGCCTTTTCGAACTGGCCTGGTGCAGAAAGGCTGAGGGACGTGTCGAGCGCCACGACGGTCAAGCTGGCCGACGCCGAAGCGGCGCCGGTCCCGAAGAAAGGACGCGCGAATGCGAACGCGAGGAGGAGGAGCGCCGCCACGCGAAGCAGCAGCAGGAGCAGCTCGTTGAGATGACGACGCCGTGTGTGTTCGACCGGCGCCTGCCGGAGGAGCCGCACCGCGGAGAACCGGACGCGCGCTTCCGGCTCCCGCTTCAACAGGTGCAGGATGATCGGCACCGCCGCAGCGACCGCCCCCAGCAAGAACAGCGGCGAGAGGAACGACATCACAACCTCCGCGCCCTGGTCGACAGATAGGCGAGCAGGCCGATTTCGAGAGGCTGGTCGGTCGTCAACTGGCAGTAATCGATGCCGCACGCCCCAAGGTCGCGCCGGTACCGGTCGACGAGCGCGTCCATCGCTTCCAGGTAATGCTCACGGACGACCGCTGGCACCGCCATCACTTCTTCGGCGGTTTCCAGATCCTCGAAGCGGGTCGCGCGCTGGAACGGGAACCGGACTTCGTCCGGATCGAGCACGTGGAAGACGATGACGTCGGTGCCGCGGAATTGAAAGTGCTTGAGACCGCGCACCACGCGCTCGGGCTCGTCGAGCAGATCGCTGATCAGCACCACCATGCCGCGCTTGGCGATCGACTCGGCGAGCTGGTGCAGCGGCCGGGCGACGTCGGTCTCCCGCCCGGGCTGCAGGCGATCGAGCGTAATGAGCATCGCCCGGAGGTGACCAGGGCGCGCGCTGGCCGGCAGCATGGCGGTGATGCGGTCGTCGAACACGGTCAGCCCGACGGCGTCGCGCTGGCGGTTCATCAGGTAGCCCAGCGACGCCGCCAGGCACTGCGCGTACTCGAACTTGCTGATCGCCCCCGAGCCGTAGCTCATCGATCCGCTCGCGTCGAGCACCACGTGACAATCGAGGTTGGTCTCTTCCTCGAACTTCTTCACGTAATGGCGATCGCTCCGGGCATAGACCTTCCAGTCGATCGTCGCGAGATCGTCGCCGGGAATGTACTGGCGATATTCCGCGAACTCGACGCTGAAGCCCTTGAAGGGGCTGCGGTGCAGGCCCGAGAGCAGCCCCTCGACAATCGTCCGCGCCTTGAGCTCGAGCGTGCCGAGCCGCGCCACGACCGCCGGGTCGAGGAACTGCCGCTCGGGAACCCCTGCGGCCATCGCTACATCCCGCTTTTCGGCAGGGGCACCGATTCGAGGAGCCGATCGACGATCGTGTCGGAGTTGACGCGCTCCGATTCGGCGTAGAAGTTGGTCACGATCCGGTGGCGGAGGATCGGCTTGGCCAGGGCCTGGATGTCCTTGATCGACGCGTGATAGCGGCCGTGTATCAGCGCGCGGGCCTTGGCGCCGCGCACGAGCGCCTGCGACGCGCGCAGCCCGGCTCCCCACTTCACCCACTTCTCGACAAATTCGGGCGCACCCGGCCGCCCCGGACGCGACGCGTCTGACAGCCGGACCGCATAGCGGGCGACCTCCTCGGCAATCACGACCTGTCGCGTCAGCTCCTGGAAGTGCAGGATGTCGGGCCCCGACAGCACCCGCGCCGCCACCGGCGTGCTGGTGCCGGTCGTCTGCGTCACGACGCGCACCTCGTCGTCTTGCGAGAGATAGGAGATGACGATGTTGAACATGAAGCGATCGAGCTGCGCTTCCGGCAGCGGATAGGTCCCCTCGAGCTCGATCGGGTTCTGCGTCGCGAGCACGAAGAACGGCTGCTCGAGCGGATAAGTCCGCCCGGCGGCGGTGACGTGGTACTCCTGCATCGCCTCGAGCAGCGCCGCCTGCGTCTTCGGGGGCGTCCGGTTGATCTCGTCGGCCAGGATGATCTGCGCGAAGATCGGCCCTTTCACGAAGCGCAGGCGACGGCCGCCCTCGCCTTCGTCGAGGATCTCCGTGCCGGTGATGTCCGACGGCATCAGGTCGGGCGTGAACTGGATGCGCTTGAAGTCGAGGTCGAGGATATCGGCCAGCGTCTTGATCAGCAGCGTCTTGGCCAGGCCTGGGACGCCCGTGATCAGGCAGTGGCCGCCAGTGAACAAGGCGAGCAGCACCTGCTCGACGACTTCGTCCTGCCCGACGATCACCTTCCGCAGCTCGGACAGAATCCGCTCACGTCCTTCGGCAACCCGCTCGGCGCTTACGCTGACGGCGTCCATTGACCTCCAGAGCGGACCTGAAGGTCCGCACGACGTACGTAGTGCCGGCCTTTAGCCGGCCTTCCTAATGCGTCAGCGCGTAGACGATCTCGTTGATCATCATCCGGTACGCAAGCGACGTGTACTTGATATATCCGGGAAATTCCTCGGCGTTCGACCACTCGAGGCCGTCGCCCATGTCGGTGTTCCAGTTGATGAACAGCATCGGCCGGCCGTCGTCGTCGAGGATGGTCCGCAGCTTCGCGACATAGCCGCCCTTTTCCCACGTGCGGCCGGCCATGAAGGAGCCGAGGCCTGGAACCTGCGGGTAGCCGTCCATGCGATAGAAGCACGAAAAGACCGGATGGTCGGCGGGAAAATCGATGATCTGCCGGTCCGGAAAGACCCGCTTCATCTCGGCGGCGAGATTGTCGAACTCGATCGGTCCGTGGAAGTCGTCGAAGGAAGCGGTGCCGCCGCGCAGCAGGAACTCGCGCAGGTTGACGACGTCGGCCTCGTTCATCCTGAGGTTGCCGGGCTCGACGAAGTAGATCCAGGGGTTCTCGAACAGCCGCGGATCGTCGAGCGACAGGACGATCGGATCCTCGACCTGGATGGCGGTCGCGGTCTTCACGCGCCGGGAGAGGTTCTGCTCCGCGGCGGGCGCGTCGATGTACCAGGGCTCGCCGTAGAACTCCTGCGGCTCGTTCGTGCCTTCGCTGTGGTAGTGATACTTGATCCGCACGAACCGCCACTGCAGCCCCGCGAACCGCTCATCGGCTCCGCCCGCCAACTGCGCGCCGGCGGGCGGCTGAAAGGCGGGAATCAGCACCAGGAGCAATGCCGCCGCGACCGCCGCCCGACGAATGTCGAACGACGAACGTCGAACGGCAGCGGAGGTCATTTTGCCTCCGCGATCGTCAGCAGCAGATCCTGTGCGCGCTGATAGCTGGGTGCGATCTCGAGCGCGGCCAGCACCTGCTTGCGCGCCTCCGCGCGCTGGCCGTTCTTGAGATAGCTCTCCGCCAGGTCGGTGTAGGCGCCGGCCTGATCGACCGGCTTCAGCGCGACAACGGCGCGGAACGCGCCGACGGCTGTGCGCCAGTCGCTTCGCTGCATCGCGAGGCGGCCGAGGGCGGCGTGAGCCTCGCCATCAAACGGGTCGACCGCCGTGATCCGCTCGTAGACCGGCTGCAGGCGCGCCGGGTCGGTGATCTTCGCCTCCCTGTAGACCTTCACGAGCTCGCGCGCCACTTCGACGTTGTCGAAGTCGTGCTTCATCAACTCCTCGTAGGCCGCGATCGCCCGCGGTACGTCCTTCCGCTCGATCGATATCTCGGCGATCTGTTGATACGGGTTGTCGTCTCCGGTCGCCATCGGCACGAGCTCGGAGGCCCGCGCGAACGCTTTCAGCGCCCCGTCGAAGTCGTTGTAGCGACGCAGCGACGTCCCCAGCACCATGTGCACCGGGAAGCTGTCGGGATTCTTTTCGGCCAGCGCCTTCAACGCGTCGACCGGCATCTTGAGCAGCTCGGCATCGCCGGACGGCGGCTTCAACGCCGCGCGTACCGCGCCGAACCGCGCTTCCATTGCCTTGTCGAACGTCGCCTGGAGATCGTCGAAGTCGATGTTCAATGCGGCCTTCAGTCCCGCCTCGTCGTCGAGCCCCTTGGCGTGAATCGCCACGAGGCGGCGCAGGCCGTCATGGCCGAATCGGTCGACGATGTGACTGACGACCAGCGACGCCTGGTAGTAGCCGACGCCAATCAGCTGTGGATTCTGGAAGGCGGTGTTCAGCTCTTTCAGCTTGATCGTTTCGCCGCGGTTCATCAGGTTGGCGAACATCAGATCGCCGGCACGGCCCCACCGTCCCGGCCGCGCGACCGTCTCTTCGTATTCCGAGATCCCTTCGCTGAGCCACCGCGGCAGACGCTGGTTCGACATCTGCAGCGTGATCACGTGCGCCAGTTCGTGCCACAGCGTCGCTTCCCACTGGAACTCGCCGGGGCGCGCCCGGGGCGAATCGAGCGTCACCACGCGGCCGAAGCAGGCGCCGAGTGCGCCGATCATCCCGGGCAGCCCTGCGGTACGGACCGCAAAGTGATCGTGCTTGGGAAACATCTCGACCAGGATCGGACCCTTCGGCGTGAACTGATAGCGCTTGCTCAAGGTCTCGAGCGCACGGTTCGCCAGTTCCAACGCCGGGGCCTGGAGCACCGCGGCGTCGGCCTTGTCGATCCGCAGCACGACCTCGCCCTGCTCGGTGGTGATGAACTTGTCGAGCGTGTCCATCATCTCGAGCAGGTTGTAGGTCACGACGTCGTAGGGGTTCAGCTTGAACGACGATTCCAGCGCGTTACGCGCACCACCTTCGTCGCCCGTCCGGAGCAGGTACATCCCGAGGTCGGCGAGCGCTTGTTGCTGACGCGGGGCGATGTCGAGCGCGCGCCGCACCAGCGTGACCGCCTCGTCAAAGCGATAGGCGTGCGCGGTGTACTCGGCCGCCACGCGATAGACCTCGGCGTATCCGCGCGACATCGCCAGGACGTTGGCGACTTCGGCTTCGAACTCCGGCTTCTTGTCCTCCACGTACGCGAGGGCGGCGAGCAGGGAGTGGCCGTCGAGGCTCGACGGGTTCACCGACAACGCTTTCTGGATCAGCTGGCGCGCTTCGTCGCGTTTGCCGGCGTCCGCCGCCTGCCCGGCGAGGAACAGGTGCGTGTCGACGTGCGTCGGGTTGACCTCGAGGATCTTGCGGGCGATGCCGATCGCCGCCGGCGGGTTGTCGTTGGAGACGGCCCGTGCCAGGCCGAACATCGCCGGCACGTACCGGGGATCCGCTTCGAGCGCCATCTGGAACGACTTCACCGCCTCGGTGTTGCAGGTCTGGCATTGGCGTTCCAGGAAGAACGCGCCCCACGCCGCGTTGATCGCGGCGTCGCGCGGCGCGGCGGTCGAGGCATCGCGAAACGCCGCCTGCGCGTCCTCGAAGAGATCGAGCGCTTGCAGGGCGCGCGCGCCGCGCGCGATCTCGGCGGCGTCGGTTCCGCCCCGCGCCCGCGAGGCGACGCGCGTCAGCGTCTCACGCGCTTCAGGACGGCTCAGCATGTGCTGCAGCAGCCCCAACTCGAGCGCCGCTTCACTCGTCGGCGCGCGGCCGGCCGCCGGCCGCAGCGCGGTCATCGCCTCGTCGTAGCGGCCGCGCTCAATCATCGCCTTGGCGCGGACCGCGACGACGGCTGGATCCTGTTGGTCGAGCTGTGCGGTGAGCGTTGCGACTTCGTCGTAGCGGCCCTCGTTGATCGCCACCTGCGCCGAAGCCAGGCCGGGCGGCAGCTTGCGCGACGACTGCGCGACGGCGCGCGGAATCATCAGCGCCAGCATCACGACCGCGATCGATAGCGCCAGCGCGGTCATCGGACGCGTCGGTCGCAGCAACCGGAGGAAGCGCATCATCCTGGCTCGTATTATATCCACCGGATCGCGCGTCACACCCGTCGCCAAGGTCCAGCCCGACCGCCTGTTGCGCAGGCCTTCAGGAATGCAGATGCGCGGCGACGGCGCGATTCTCGACGGCGATGCGTTTGAGAATCAAGACGAGAAAAAAGGCGGTGGCGGCAGGACCAGCGAGCACCGCACCGCACATGAGCGTTGCGCCGAGGAGCTCGCCGACGACCGCGACGTAGTTGGGATGATTGAAGAACCGGTACGGCCCCGACAGGATCCGGCGGCCGCCCGGCACGACGATGACGCGGAATGTCCAGGCACGGCCGAGCGTCAGAATCGCCCACCACTTCAACGCCTTGGCCACCGCAAACACGCCGATCCCGAGCGCCGCGACCAGCGCCGGCGCGCCGCCGCGGAGCGCGCCTTCGAGGATCATCGCCACGAACGCCCCGGGGTAGGCCACCTGCATCAGCGGATACACATCGCCGGGCGGCTCGAGGCCGCCGGCAGCCCGCTGGGTTCGTTCGTTAATCGCGGCGCGCCGCGTTTCAATCGCCATCAGCGCGAAGATGGCGGCCGCCGCCACCGTGAGCATCACGACGACACCGCCTTTGCGTCCCCCGCCTCCACGATCAACCGCCGCACGATCCCCGGAGCGAAGCGTGCGCCAACCGAAGCCGCGCGGACGCCGGCTCGCGACGACACCAGCGCGCGCAGCGTCCGATTGAAGCGCCACTTCGAGGCGAACTCGCGTTCGCGCGCAGCGCGCAGACGGGCGTGGACGCCGTCCCACCCGTGTTCCAGCGCGTCGAGCGCCGCGGCGGCCGCGAGCTCGCCGCCGCGCACCGCGAAGCGAAGGCCGTCGCCGGTCATCGGATCGATGAAGCCCGCCGCGTCGCCCGCGAGCAGCAGCCCGGCCATGTCTTCCCGCACGACGTCGACGGCGAGCGGTCCCAGCATGATCGGATTCCGGACCGGCGCCTGGCCGCCGAAACGGTTGCGCAACGCTGGCTCGGCGGCGATCGCGTTGCGAAGCAGTCCGGGCGGATCGCGGAAGTCGCATGCCGACGAACCCGCTCGGCCCGCGCCAGACCAGGGCAGCACCAGGCACACGTTGCTGAGGCCGCTGCCGAGCGGTGCCACGCCGATGTAGCGACCACGGCGGATGTGCATTTCGCCGAAGGTCGATCGGATCGGGTCTTCGAAGTACGCGCCGATCGCCCAGCGCTTCGGCCGCGGCGGATGCCGGGCCAGCCGCAACCCGAACGCGACCGTCGACCGCCGCCCGTCCGCCGCGACGACGACCTTGGCCGTCAGCTGATGACGTGCGCCGTTCCCGGCGACGATGCCTCGGATCACGGGCGCGGAGGCAGGGCCGTCGACCAGCGCTTCGCGCGCGGCGACACACTCGAACGCGGCCCCGGCCGCGACCGCCTGTTCGAGCAGCATCGCATCGAAATCACGGCGGCTGATGGCCAGCCCGCGCTGATCGCGCGGGTAACGTCCTTCGACGGCAATGCCGCCTTCGCCGGTGACAATCATGCCGTCAATCGGCAGCGCCCGGTCCTCGAGGGCGGCGGCGAGACCAAGCCGGCGCAGCAGCCCGAGCGTGCCCGGGTTGATCGTGTCGCCGCACAACTTGTCACGCGGGAAGGTGGCCCGGTCGATCAGCCGGACACGCGCGCCGGCACGAGCCAGCACGATCGCCGCGACTGCGCCGGCAGGGCCGGCTCCAACGATCAGGACATCATCCATGGGATGGAGCCGGTGATAGTTAAGATTTCAGATTTCAGATTTGAGATTGGCGACCATCGAATCGGCATTCAATCAGCCGAGGCTCGCGCGCAGCGCTCACCACTCTGAAATCTTGAATCTGAAATCTGAAATTCCACCGTTAGTTCCCCCGGCCGATCACGATCGCCGAATTCTTCGATCCAAAGCCGAGACAGTTGCAGAGCGCGGCTTCGATCGAGGCCGGACGTCCGCAGTTCGGAACGTAATCGAGGTCGCACGCTGGATCCGGATCGGTCTGGTTGATCGTCGGGGGCAGAAAATCGTGCTGCATGGCCAGCACGGCGCTGACGATGCCGGCGGCGCCGCTGGCGCCCTGCGGATGGCCGATCATCGACTTCACGGACGACCCCGCGAGCCGTTCGGCGTGCGCGCCGAACACCTCCCGCACCGAGCGCGATTCGACCGCGTCGTTCAGCACGGTGGACGTCCCGTGGTAGCTGACGTAGCCGATGCTGTCCGGCGCGCGGCCCGATCGGCCGATGGCCTGCGTGATGGCGCGGACGATCTCCTCGCCATCAGGCGCCATCTGAACGCGGTGATAGGCATCGCACGTCGCTGCGTAGCCGTCGATCGACGCGTAGACGCGAGCGCCGCGGGCCCGGGCACGGTCTTCGCGCTCGACCACCACCATCCACGCGCCCTCGCCGAGCACGAACCCGTCGCGGCTGCGGTCGAACGGCCGCGAGGCGGCGGCCGGGCGATCGTTGAAGGCCGTCGACAGGGCGCGCATCCGCGAGAACCCGAACATCATGCCCGGGGTCACGCACGCATCGGCGCCCCCGGACAGCAGCACGTCGGCCTCGCCCGATCGAACCAGCGCCGCCGCGTAGCCGATCGCGTCGGTCGAGCTCGTGCAACCGCAGGACAGGACGTGGCTGATGCCGCGCAGCCGCAGCGAAATCGAAATTTCGCTCGAGAGCATGCCGACAATGGACACGGGGATCGCATAGGGCGTCACCTTGCGGCCGCGCTCGACGAAGAAGTCGAAATACTGCCGCTCGCCCACGTCGATGCCGCCGCCGCCGCTGCCGATCACCACGCCGGCGCCCGGCTCGGCAAGCGCGAGGCCGGCGTCGGCCCACGCCTCCCGTGCCGCGATCACGCCCACCAGCGCCGCACGCGAATAGCGCTTGGGATCGGCCCGATACGCCTCGTCCCAGATGTCGTCGCCATCAATTGGCGGCACATCGTCTATCGAGATCTGCGAGACCGGCGCCGCCACGCGCGAGGCGAGCTCCGACGCGTCGAACTCGGCGATCGCGCGCGTGCCGCTGCAACCCCGGCTGATGTGCTCCCAGAAGCGGTCACGGCCGATCCCGAACGGCGAGACCACGCCGATGCCCGAGATGACGACGCGCGGCGAACCGGAGTGACGCATATGTGCCCTATGCTATCCGTCCTTGTTGCCAAACGATCCGCGGCCCAGCTCGACCACTCTCCTGAACCAGGCGTTCGTGTGGACTGGCGGCGCCCTGTTCGTCGGATCGCTTACGGCGACCGTTTACGTTTACGCGATTGGTTGGTCGGCCACGCGGTTCGGCAGGCCGACCGTGTGGCCGGCGCTCGCGGCCAACATCGCGTGGTTCCTCGCCTTCGCGCTGCACCACAGCCTGTTCGCGCGCGAACGCGTCAAGCGCTGGGTTGCACGGCACGTACCGGATCGACTGCTGCGCTCGGTCTATGTGTGGATCGCCAGCCTGTTGTGGTTCGCGGTGGTCGCCGCCTGGCAGCCGCTCGGCGGCCTGGTGTTCGAACAATCCGCCGCCGCGGCGCGGACGGCTCATGCCGCCGTTCAAATCGCCGGGCTGTTGCTCATCGCGGCGTCGGTCGCCACGATCGATGCGCTGGAACTGGCCGGCATCCGCGTCGGGAGCCAGCCGGCAGGCTTACAGGCGCGCGGCCCGTACCGCCTCGTCCGTCACCCGCTGTACCTCGGATGGATGCTCGCCGTGTTCGGCGCCGCGACGATGACTTTCGATCGGCTGGTATTCGCAGGGCTGACGACGACCTACCTCATCGTCGCGATCCCGTGGGAGGAACGCTCGCTCGAACGCACGTTCGGGGATGAGTACGAACGTTACAAGCGGCGCGTGCGATGGAAGATGATCCCGTTCGTTTATTAGGCAGGACTGTCGACTACCGACTACCGACTACCGACTCTCCAGTATCCTGATAGCACGTATGTCCGCCGACCAGCCGCGCAATTACCCCTCCGAACTCCCGGCACTCGCGCTCCGAGACACGGTCGTCTTTCCGCTGACGCTGCAGCCGATCGCGATCACCCGTCAGCTGTCGATCGAGTCGGTCAACCGCGCGCTCGCGGGCGACCGCCTGCTGTTTGTCACCCTGCAGACGACCGATGACGACGAGCCGCAGCCCGATCAGTTGAAGAAGATCGGCACGATCGCCGCGATCCGGCAGATGGCCAAGGTGCCCAACGGCGGTGTCCACGTCGTCGTCGAAGGCCTGGCGCGGGCGCGCGCCGACCTGGTGACGCGGGCCGGCCAGACGCTGCGCGCCGCGATCACCCCGGCGCCGGAGCAGATGGAGCGCACCCTCGAGGTCGACGCGTACGTGCGGCGCATCCGCGAGCTGATCGATCGCGCGCTGTCGGTGACGAGCGGCCTGTCGCAGGAACTGCGGGCCATGGTCACCGGCATTGACGATCCGCTGCGCCTCGGTTACCTGCTTTCCAGCCTGCTCGACATGAAGGCCGAGGAGAAGCAGCAGATTCTCGAGCAGGAGAACCTGGTCGCGAAGCTGCAGGCGGTGGCCGCGGCGCTCAACCGGGAGATCGCGCTGCTCGAGCTGAAAGGCAAGATCGAGACGGCGGCGCAGCAGGAGATGACCGACGCGCAGCGGCAGTACTTCCTGCGTCAGCAGATGAAGGCGATCCAGGACGAGCTCGGGGAAGGCGAGAAGCCGGAAGCGCAGGAGCTGCGCAGCCGCGTCGACGCGGCGAAGCTGCCCGAGGCGGTGCACCTCGTGGCGACGCGCGAGATCGATCGCCTCGAGCGCATGACGCCTGCCTCGCCCGAGTACCAGATGATCCGCACCTACATCGACTGGGTGCTGGATGTGCCATGGTCGACGACGACTGAGGACCGCCTCGACCCGCTCGCGGCGCGCACGGTGCTCGACGAAGACCACTACGACCTCGACAAGGTGAAGGAACGCATCGTCGAGTACCTCGCCGTGCAGAAGCTGAAATCGCAGCAAAGCGGCGCGCTCTCGCTGAAAGGCCCCATCC
>Ga0310900_10000463_pt1 | contig 13786 bp, 8 predicted proteins | sample C24D1metaG_FD_203879 | JGI IMG/M metagenome (GOLD analysis project Ga0310900, IMG submission 203879) | Lab incubated soil microbial communities from West Virginia University Organic Research Farm, Morgantown, WV, United States - C24D1 | ecosystem: Environmental > Terrestrial > Soil >...
GCACACAGCGACCTCGACACGACGCGTCAGATGCTCGACGCCACACCACGGCTGATCCGCGCGACGTGGGACTGGGGCGGCGGCGATTTCGAAACAGCGCTCGGCGGCGCGGCGCACATGGGACGGCGTGACATCGCGGCCCTGTTGCTGGATCACGGGGCACCACTCGATCTGTTTGCGGCGGCGATGCTCGGCGAGCTCGCCATCGTTCGCGCCGCGCTCGAGGCGCGGCCCGGGCTGGCCCGCGTTCCCGGACCGCACGGAATTCCGCTGATCGCCCATGCGAAAGCGGGAGGTCCGGCAGCCGTGCCAGTATTCGACTACGTCAGCACCGTGTTGGCGCAACTCGCAAACAGGAAGTAGCGATGCACCTCGACGGAGCGATGCTGTTCGTGAAGGATCTCGATCGGATGACGGCGTTCTATCGCGACGTCCTGCAGCTCCAGCCCGTCGAGGACACGCGCTTGGACAATTGGGTGGAGTTCAAGGGCGACGGTGCGCGATTCTCACTGCACGCCATTCCGCCGGCAATCGCAGCGAGCATCCACATCGACTCGCCGCCGCGGCCGCGCGAGCAAGGGGGCATCAAGCTCACCTTCATCGTGCGCGATGTCCACTCGACCCTCGAGAGAATTACCGCGATGGGACTGCCGCTTCTCAGGCGCCCGTGGGGCGGCACCGACGGGGTCGATCCCGAAGGCAACGTCTTCGCCCTCAGCGCACGGCCGTAAGAGAGCCTGGCGACGCGGCGGGGCACGCGCACGAATGGCGACGTGTCAGGCTTTGGCGCAAAGGCTGTGGCTTGGACAAGGAGGACCTGAAGGTTCCACGAGCTCTATTTCATCTGCGACGATTTGGACGCCGAGATGAAGCTCCCCTCGAGCAAGCCGTGCTAAGGGCCTCAGGATCAGGCGGCGATGCCCACAAATTCCACGTTCTCGGTGTCGCCCTCTTTTGCATAACCGCGTACCGGTACCATCCTTCGCTCTCCTGCATTCCTGAGCGAGCAGGAGTTCACGTAGGACGCGATCGAGCCCACCGACGCCAAGACACTATGGTCCGGAGCCGGAACGTCCGGTCGCGGTGCGGCGCCGAGCCGCATTTTCGCCAGTTGGAAACGGCTCGACGGGTGGCTGGCAGGTCGGGAGGCTCCGGCAAGCAACCTCAGTATTAATGAGAGGCGGCCCTAATGTTCCCGATCGTCCGCGACCCGGTATCTGTAGCCCGTGCCACGGACCGTCTCCACGGATCCGGCATCGGCGCCGAGCTTCCTGCGCAGGGATCGAACAACGACATCAACGACGTTGCTCGCCGTTGGATTTCTGTGTCCCCACACTGCTTCCATGAGGTCATACCGACCCACGGCTTTTCCAGGACGTTCCTGCAGGTACCGCATGACACCAAATTCGAGCGACGTCAGCCCGACGCGACCAGAGCTCAAGATAAGTTGATGGGCCTCGACGTCGAGGACTCTCGAGGACTCGAGGTCCTCCGCCGTGATTTCGGCACCGACCATCGCCGTTAACCATGCATCGACCGAACCGGGGCCCATATCGAGCATCATCGAGTGCAGTATCTGTCCCCCGACCTCGATCGTCGGCTCGGTAGCGGGCCGGAACCCCAGCTTGGCCGCCGCCCCTCCGGACAGCTCGGGATTGGCGATCACCGCGTAGACCCAGCGCAACGTTCCCCGCATTTCCACGTACGTCCGTTTGATATCCACAAAGGACGCGGCCTTCGACAGCGACGGAGCTTCGCCAACGTCCCGATCGAGCAAGCGTCGGATGAAGATCGCAGCCGACGGGCCGCGCGGGAGCACGTCGCGACGCCATGCAGCCGCAATCGGATCCGAAGCATAGACGGCGTCATTCACGTCCGACGCACGGATCGCCACACAGATCCCGCACGCGCCGCCGTCGCGATCGCGCACGATGCGGAAGGCGTCAGGCTGATAGCGCCACCAGGCCAGGAGCGCCTCGCGCTCCGGAGCGGCCCGCTCGGTCACGATCTGGTGCACCGCCGGCTCGTCATCCGGTGTAGCGGGCTCCAGAGCGAGCGGCTGTGGACCGATCGGGAAGAACGCTTGCCGAAGCACGGGATTCTGGATCAGGAAGAGGAGGTCGGCGGTGTAGCGCCACGGCTCCATGCCGTGGGCGACCCGGAGCCTGTTCTGCAGGTACGCCCACGCTGCGCGACGATACTCGCGATGGGAATCCGGATCCCGCGTCGCCAGACTGCTGGCAATGGCGCTGCGTACCGCATCGTGAATGAACAGGCCGTCACGGCCAGGCTCGACAAACGGGAGCACGACGAGCCGTTCCATGGTGTCGCGTGGCGGCGCCTCCGGCAGGAGCGCGTGAAGAAGCGGCTCGGTCACGCAGCGGACGACGGAACTGGCTTCGAGCGCGCGCCGCGTGAGGGGATCGGGGACGGCCTCGATATAGGAGCGGGACAGCGTCTCCATGACCTGGTGCAGGCTGGCCTCTTCGACCGGCCGATCGGCTTCCGACAACACGATCGACGCGGCCATGCCAAGCGCCAGCGGATGCCCTCGAGCGATCAGATTGATTCGCCGTGCCACATCGGGGGCGATACCGGACAACGTCAGGTAGCCGAGGGCTTCGGTCTCAGACAGCGGCCCGAGCAGTAGACTCCGAAAAAGTCCCTGCCAACCAGGCGTCGTCCGCCACGCCGGCGACGGCGGGTTGCGGCTGGCGATCGCCACGCGCACGTTCACCGGAAGGGCTGGAATGAAGACCTGCCGGATCCACGTGTCCATCAGGCGAAACACTTCGTACGTGTCCAGCGCGATCACGATCCGCTCGTCGAACGATGAGAGCCGCTCGACGAGCTCCTCGACGACGAGCAGCGGCTCGCCAAGCGCATCCGACAGCTCGGTCAGAAATCCGTGAACGGTGGGCTCGACGGTCCGGCAGTCGATCCTGACAACCCGGCCGCCTGTCGACCGTACACGCGCGGCAAACACCTCGAGCAGACTCGACTTCCCAATGCCTGCCACGCCGTGGACGTACAGCGCGAGTGGGCCGCCCTTCTCGAACAGTTGGAAAAGGGCTTCCACTTCCCGTGCGCGTCCGGCAAAGGCGGCCAGCGCACGTTCAGAAACGATGTCGCCGAGCTTCTGCATCATGACGCCGCCTCAGTCTAGTGCCTTCGTCGCCCGGATCCCGGTCAGTCTCGCGGGTTGAAGCTATATGTCCCGTCCCAGTGCCAAGTGACTCCGTCGGCAGGCGGCGCCACATCGATGCTGGCATTGAAGAACGCGAACTTCCCGGTTCCGCCCGAGAAGGTGCAGCGTCCGAGACCGGTCGCGAGATTTACGTGACAGTGGCCGGACGCCTTGTTGTTGCCCGGCCCCGGAGGGTCGAGAACGACGTCGCTGTCGAGCAACCCCGTGGTGAAATCCGCGGCCTGGGCATATAAGACCCTGGAGCCGACCTCGACCCCCCCGACGTTCGAGGATGTGATGGTGCAGAAATCACCGGCCTGGCCCGTATATGCCGAGCACTCCTTCAGCACATGGAGGGCCCCGCTTCGCGGGACTGACGCTGAGTCACTCGCGGTGTCAGTTCCAGACCCCGTCGCCGCCAGACCGGAGGCGGCAGGACCGGCGCCTGGGCTGACGGGATTCCCAGATCCGTCGGCGCAGCCGGCGGCGGCCAGCGCCGCGGCACAGAGACAGGCAATGACGATGCGGTGTGTTGAGAGCCTCATGATTCTTCTCCTTCTCATCTCCTCCGGCGGTTCGAACCGGTGCCGCAGGGAATCTGTCATGAGCGACGATCACTTGAATGACGTGAAGATGAGGATTTGATGAGAAGAGAAGAATGGCGAGGCCTGGGTGACTCGACGTCCGCGTTCTCTTGGATTCGTGCGCGCCGTCGAACGGACGGGATCTCGGCACAGGGTCGGAGGCGTCACGCGGCAATTCCCGCAAATTCTACGTTCCAACCTTTCGCAAAACCCCGTACCGGTACCATCCTTCTAAGCGCTCGCTTCGCTCGCAGCTTCGGATGTCAAGCCAGCGAGCTCCGCATCTGGGCGGACACGGATTCAGTGTGCACTTGTGAACAGCTGACTGGAACTTCGGCGAAATATGCTTGCTCCAGAGGAACACCATCATGAGTGCAAGCCATCGCCGCACCGACATACATCGGCGTCAACAGCGGACGAAGAAACGTAACAAGCTGCGGGCTCGGATTGCGGCAGCACCGGTGACCGGACGGGCTGCGCTCGAATCAAAGGTGCAGCGAACTTATTCACCATTCCACTCGATGATGAAAGAGAAACTGCCTCCAGCGGGCGCCTAGCTCGTGCGTGATTGGTAGAACGGCGTAACCACTTGCCGTTCCTGCAGCATTGACCTAGGAGCCCTGCGGGGTCCGCTCAGGCAGCCACTCCGGCGAATTGGACGTTCTCGGCGGAACACCCTTTCGCATAACCCCGTACCGGTACCAAACAAAACCCAAATCCCAAATCCAAGGCGCCGCCCGTAGTGTCCGGCTTTCGCCGACCACCTGCGGAGCTATTGCCAGCAACTGGCGTTTGGCGTGAGCTACGGTTGGCAAGCCACGCGAAGGTTGTCAGCAGTTATGATGCGGACGCGAGGAGAAGCATGGACCGACGCGAGGCGAAACTGAGCGTCTCAACGGCGTGGTGGCCATGTTCGCGAGCGGCGCGCTGGGCCGGCCGCTCCTAGGGAATCTGAAATCGAGCGTGGGTGCTTCATGATGAATCCGACCTTGCTGGATCAGAGCCGGACGCTGCAACGCGCGGTTTCGCGCGATGCGACCCTGAAACAGGTGGTTTCGGACAAGAACTTCAAGGAGCGCGTTGCGAACGAAGAGCGCGACGTAAAGCCCGCCTTCCGAGACGCAACGCCCACGTTCAACGAAGAACGCAGCTTTGCGATGAGGCGTGCCGGCACGGCTGATCCCGACTTCGGCACGCGCATCTTCGAGCGGATCATCAAGGGCAACGATCTCGTCCCGGTCAACTACCTGGAGCGCGGCGTCAGCGTCTCACAAGCCGTGTGCCGAATCCGATTGATGAACACCTCACAGGAAACCGTTGGCTTCGCCACCGGCTTCATGGTCGGCCGTGGTGTGCTCCTCACCAATCAGCACGTCCTGCCGACCGCCGCCCACGCGCGGTTCGCCCGCGCAGAGTTCAGGTTCGAGCACGATCCGAGCGGTGGCGATCGCGTTCCGGTGGTCTTCGACTTCGACCTCCGCACCCGCCCCATCATCCGCGCCGATCTCGACTTCTGCCTTGTCGCTGTTCAACCCCAGAGCGTCGACGGACAAGCCTTTCGCGACAACTTCGGGTGGCTGATGCTCGACTCTACCGTGGGAAAGACCTTCCCGAACGAGTACCTCACGATCATTCAACATCCTGCCGGTGAGCGGAAACAGGTCTGTGTCCGCGAAAACAGGCTCCTTGAGTACCAGGACCACACCCTCTGGTACCAGACCGATACCGTCGCGGGTTCCTCCGGCTCGCCGGTATTCAACAACTCCTGGCAGGTCGTCGCCCTGCACCACAGCGGCGTGCCAGACACGAACAGGAAGCACCAGATTCTCACGACCGATGGGCGCGTCTACAACCCCGACGAGATGAAGGAAAACCTCATCGCGTGGAAGGCGAACGAAGGCATTCGCATCAGCTCCATCCTCGCCTGCCTGCGGGGTGAGCATTTGGATCATCGGCTTGCGCAGGTGGTGCTCACCGCGACGCCGTACCCCGTCCAACGCTCAACGACTGCCGATGGCGTCCATGGCGCAAGCGTCACGGTTCCTGTCTTTGTGGGCGGCGCAACACGCGCGCCGCATCTGTCAGCCCTCGACGCTACGCCCGAAGCGGCCGAACCCCGCGCCGAGCTCAGATTCGACGTGGTGTTCGAATCAACCAAGAAGCCTCCGAAGGGAGCGATTGCCTCGTTCCCGTCGCGCGACGGCGATGACCTTTCCAATCGCAAGGGCTATCAGGCCGACTTCCTTGGCGTTGGCATGCTGCGCGTGCCCGTGCCCACCATTTCAAAGAATCACTCGTTCAACAAACCGATGACCTGGGGCCCTGGCAACAAGAAAACCGTGCTGCCGTACAGCCGGCATTCGGTTCTGCTGAGCCAAGAGCGGCGCCTCGCTATCTGGGCCGCAGTCAATGTGAATGACAACTTACGCTTCTCGCAACCATCAAGCGGCGACCCCAATTGGATCAAGGATCCTCGTTTGAACGGCCGCGACATCGGCGACGAGTTCTACAAGAAGAGTCCAGGCGTCACGACCGCGGGCCAAGGCACACGGAAGAGCCCATTCGATCGCGGCCACCAAGTCCAGCAGGAGGATGCCACCTGGGGTAACACGGCCGCCCCCGCCGCGAAAGCCTCCGCGGACACGTTTTACTTTCCGAACAGCGCCCCTCAGATTCTTAAATTCAATCAGAGTGGTAAGGCCTGGCAGGGCCTGGAGGACTACTGCATCGAAGTCTTCGCCGCCCAGACCGGGCGCGCCTGCGTCATCTCGGGCGCGATCTTTGACGCACCCAAGGCCAGCGGCTCGCCGACCGCGGGCACGCTCGCCCTCCCGATCAACCCCACCGGCGCTCGCGTAGCCGACCCCAAGTTCCTCGGCATTCGCGTTCCCAAGGCCTTCTACAAGGTTGTCGTGTGCAGCGATGGTCAACGGCTCCGCGCCGCCGCCTTCCTGATGAGCCAGCAGTTCCAGCTCGACGCGCTGAAAGGCACGCCAATTGTCGATGTGCAGGAGACGCTGACCTCGGTGCAGGCCAGAATCTTCTTCGTCAAGGTTCAGGATGTCGCTTCACTCACCGGGCTCGACTTCGGCGCCAATGTCAAGGCGGCGCAGGTCAACACCCTCGAAGCCATCCGGCTCGGTCGCGGCACACAGCCCGGCACCGAGCTGCGCTCGCTGGCCGACCTGCGTCTGTAGCACGGTTGGGCGCCTCTGTCCGGATCCATTCCTGCTCCGGCCGGATGGTGCGCGCACGTTTGCCGGTCTTTCCCCTGCTGCCGTCACGGTCGAGAAGAACCTCTCCCATGACGGCATCGTCGTAGCAGTCGCCGCGCCGGCTCATGCTACAGAGCGAGGAGAAGCTCGTCCAGTTGCGCGAACGTCTCGACCATCGCATCCGCCGCACCGGTGCCGGCAGCGTCGAGAGCTTCCTTCGAGGAATGGAGCTCGTGCAGGACCAGCAGCGTCTTGCCATCCTTTTCCTCGAATGTCACCGTGGTGACAGACCCACCCTCACCACCTTCCTCGTTGGTCCACACGAGGCGCGAGCGCGGTGTCACTTCGAGGTACGTGCCGAAGAACGCCATACCATCGGGTTCGAACTCGAGACGGTACTTGCCCCCGACACGAACATCCATCTCACAGGAACGCAGGGACATGCCCATCGACTTCGGCAGCCACCACCGCCTGAACAGCTCGGGCGTGGTCCACGCCTCGAACACGATGCGGGCCGGGCCGTTGAAGGTTCGGGTAACGACTAGCTCACGCTCGGACTTCCGCTCCACCGTCGTGCGGTTCTTCATGGGCGTCGGCTCACTCACTCTTCTTGCGTCCATCAACCTTCTCCTTCCGTTTCATTTCTTCGACAACCTTGTCCAGCTCGTCGAACCGTGCGTCCCAGAGCTGGCGGTGCCTCTCGATCCATGCCGCCTCTTGATCCAGTCTGCGCAGGCCGAGCTTGCAGGTCCGCACGCGCCCGACCTTCTTCGTCATGACGAGCCCGGCTTGCTCCAGGACGCCGACGTGCTTCTTCATGCCCGTGAGGGTCATGTGGAACTTTTCGGCAAGGTCCGTGATCGACGCGTCTGCGCGTGCGAGTTGCTCCAGAACACCGCGTCGGGTGGCGTCCGAGAGCGCGGCGAACGAGGCGTCGAGACGGGCCCCCTGATACTGAACCATATGGTTCAGTATCATAACGCACCGATTGGCGGCGTGCAAGGCGAGGCCGAGCGCCCCTACCTGCGCGCGTGATTCATGCGAAGGCGGCGTTCATCTCCCCTGCGAGTGAAGGTGGAGCTCGATCACGCTGATTGACAAACGGTGCGGTGAGCGTATAGGTTGCGCCCGCGTGCCCAATGGTGGGTCGGTGAGGCCGTGGATACAGGGGTGATGGGACTCTCAGCGTTCAGATAGACGGAAGACGGGTCAGCGGAAAACATCTGCAGAGTCTTTGAGCCGCTCGTGACGGTCACGCGTTTCGTCGTCATTCATCATGGCGAGGGGGACTTCTCTATGCTGCGGTCGAAAAGAGTGAGATATGCCCTGCTGGCGGCGTGTCTGCTGATAATCCCAGCCTCCGCATTGGCCCAGGAGGGCACAATTGCCGGCACGATCCGCGACGACCAGGCCGCGGTTTTGCCAGGGGTCACGGTCGAGGTAACGAGCCCGGCGTTGATTGGCGTCCGGACCACCGTCTCCGACGACCTCGGGCAGTACCGCATCACGAACCTGCCGATCGGCACCTACAGAGTCGTCTTCTCCCTGAGCGGCTTCCAACGGCAGCAGCGCGACAACATCGTGCTGACAAGCGGGTTCACGGCCAACGTCAGCCCGGCGCTGGGCGTCGGTAATTTCCAGGAGACGGTGGCGGTGGTGGCCGAATCGCCGACCGTTGACGTGCAGAACGCGCGGCAGGCAATCACCTTCTCGGGCCAACAGCTGCAGGAGCTGCCGACGTCGCGCAACATCGTCAGCCTGTTGGCACTGACGCCGGGAATCGGCTCCTCGTATCGACCCGGCACCGCGTATGGCATCTGCAACGGCGGCGTAGGGACGTTCTGCGGTCCGGCCGTTCAGGCGTTCGACCAGGGAGAAGAGCTGGGCGGCTCACTCCTCACCTCGCAGGGCCAGGTCAAGGTCAACGGAATGGTCCTCAATTCCAACGCGAGCCTGACGCAGAGCGTGGCCGGCGGTCCGATCGTCGGCATGCTCGGCGGGTACATGGCCGATATCGCGAACGCCCAGGAGATCTCCATCCAGCTCTCGGGTGCGCTCGGCGAGTCGGAAACCGGTGGCGCCACCATCAACATCGTGCCGCGAACCGGGGGAAACCGTTACTCTGGAAACTTCAACACGACCTACAGCAGGAACGCGTGGTTCGCAAAGAACGACGGGGCCTACCCGAACATCAACGTCAGTAATCCGGTCCTCTACAACTACGACGTGTCGGGCGCCTACGGCGGTCCGATTCTGCGTGATCGGCTCTGGTTCTACTCGGTGCTGCGGGATCAGGGCAAAGAGCAGATTCCCGGCGGGGGCGAATTCTTCCCCAACCTTCACTATGGCAAGTGGGGGTACAACTATCAGCCCGATCGCGCCGCGGGCGTGCTCGACTACACGAACCGCTGGCAGAACGTGAACGGCCGCTTCACCTGGCAGGCGAGCCAGCGAAACAAGTTCAACATCTTCTGGGACGAGCAGAACTTCTGCCAGGATCCCTGCCACGGCATGGTGGCGACCTTCGTGGCGCCCGAGGCGTGGTGGTCGGTGCAGGTGAAGCCGAACCGCCTGCAGCAGTTCTCGTGGACCAATCCGTTCACCAATCGCATCCTGCTGGAAGCGGGAGCGTCGATTACCGTACAGGACAATCACACCGACTATCACCTGGAGTGGAGAAATCCAGTCGAGATTCCCAGAGTGTCCGAGGTGGGGACCACCGCGGGCGGTGATGCCGTGGCGTCACGGGTGAACGCCACCGCCGGCGGCGCCTTCCCGCTCGCGTCGGGGTCGCTCAACACGGAGTTGATCGGCACCGGCTCGCGCGCCCAGCTGATCGACTCGGACAACTACCGGATGAACGCGTCGGCCTCCTACGTCACCGGCACGCACAACATCAAAATCGGCTACGACGGCGCCACCATCAAGCAGTCTCTGTTCAACCAGGCCAACGACCCGCGGATGACGTACAACTACACGCAGCCGAGCGTCAACGTCTGCAACCCCTTCGTCAACCCGGCGCTCACGGCCTGCGGCAACACGCACCTCGGCAACCAGTTCGTCGGGCCGCAGTTCAGCACGCTCGACGAGCAGCGCAACTACTTCCGTCGCCCGCGGCCATCCAGCGTCCTTATCAACACGGGTGAGGGTGAGACGTCCGAGCGCCTCGACACCCACGCGTTCTTCGTCCAGGACCAGTGGACGTTCAAGCGGCTGACGCTGAGTGGCGCGCTGCGCTACGACCACGCGACCAGCCGCTACGGATCGACCTGCGTCGGTCCGGACGTGTTCGTGCCCGCGGATCTCGCCTACTGCACCGGGGAGCACGACGGCGTCTCATTCAACGACGTGTCACCCCGCTGGGGCGCCGTGTACGACCTGCGCGGCAACGGCAAAACGGCGATCAAGTTCAACTACGGCAAATACCTGGGACAGGCGGCGCTCACCGGCGTGTTCGCGAGCGCCAACCCGGCGCGGCGGACGGTGAACTTGGCTACGGTGAACTGGGACGACCTCAACGGCAATCGCATCGTCGATTGCAATATCGCGTTCATGCTGACCGAGTCGCGCAGGCGGGCGGCGGCCGGGATCCCGAATCCGAACACGGTATCTGGTGGAGCGGAGTGTCCCAGTCTCACGGCCGGGTCCGACACGCTGCGGTTCGGCAGGAGTCCGTTCGTGCTCGACGCGGAAGGCACTCTGCCCGGCCTCGCGCTCACCCAGTGCGGCCTCACCTTCGGCGTGCTGCCGCAGGTTCTCGATTACTGCCGGGCCTATGGGGAGTCGCTGGTCGACGGGTGGGGCCGCCGCGACTACCGTTGGCAGTCGGGGCTCGGCATCCAGCATGAGCTCCTGCGGGGGCTCTCGGTCGAGGTGACCTGGAATCGCCGGAGGACGTCCAATGTGGTGGTGACGGACCGGCTGAACCAGGGATGCGATCGCTTCAACGCGGCCGTCGACGTCCGGTCGTGCAATCAGCAGTTCCTCGACTACAACCATCCGGACTACCACTTCTACTCGTACGTTGCGCCCAACGATCCGCGCCTGCCTGGCGGCGGCGGATACCGGGTCACAGGGCTCAACACAGGCGCCAGAACGCAGTCCGCGACCGGCCCTCAGGTGCAAACGTTCATGGAAGAACGGAGCAGCACCTGGCATGGCATCGACACCAACTTCGTGTGGCGCGGACCGCGTGGGCTCAGACTCAACGGCGGGACGAGCTCGGGATACAGCAACCTGAACACGTGCTATGCCGCGCTTGACAATCCGGACGTGCGGGGAAGGGATGGAGACTACCGCGGCGGGTGCGACAGCGTGAATCCGTGGAACACGCGAATCAACGGTACCGTCGCCTTCGTGATTCCCTGGATCGATGTCCTCGCGAGCGGAGTCTTCCAGGGGTTCCGTGGAGTGGCACGCTCGGCCAACGTGCAGGACGTCCACAAGAGCCAGGTGACCTGGGAGCCCAGCAGCACGTCCCGGCTGAACGATCTGTGCACGGGCACGGTTGCGGTGGAGGGCCGCGGCTGCTTCGGTGTCGACCGAAACGCGGCGACAGCGGACATCAATGTGCTCATGCCCAACGAGCTCTTCGGCGAACGCATCATGCTGTTCGACCTCAAGCTCGCGAAGAACATCCGGTTCAAGAATCGCCGCGTGACGGTCGGGGTGGACGTCTTCAACGTGTTCAACTCCGACGCGATCAGCGCCTATAACAACACCTACATCCTCCCGGAGAATCTCGCTGCGGGCGAGGAGAATCCCTGGGGCACGCCGACCGCCCTCGTGAGCCCCCGGTTCGCACAGTTCTCGCTGCAGTTCGACTTTTAGAGGTAAAGGACGCCGCCGAGGCGAATCCGATCACGCCCGCGCGATAACCGAATCGCGCGGGCGGTACCATCCTTCGCAGATGACCCCCCGCGAAGGAATCCATTCCTAGAGATCTTTTGAGCCTGTAACAAAACCCGCTCGTTGTCGCGACGGCGCCCGTGCAAGGATCCCTTGGAGGCGTCGCGATGAGAGACAGCGAAGCCCGAGGCCCACGTGCACAAGCCCGATGATGGCTACGGTGGGGCTGCTCGCCGTCGAGAGCGGGTGCTCTTCGAGCTGGCCAAGCGCAACAAGGCCGATGTCGCCGAGACGTTCCGCGCCATCACCGAGGCGACCGCGGTCGCCCTCGACGTCGAGCGGACCAGCATCTGGCGGTTGACCCCCGGCGGAAATGCGATCGTGTGTGAGGACAACTTCGTTCGCGGCCAAGGTCATACAGCCGGAGAAATCCTGTGGGCGCGTGACTACCCGAGCTATTTTTGCGCCATCGCCGAAAACCGTGTCATTGCGGCGCACGAGGCGCGCACCGACGACCGCACCTGCGAGCTGAACATGGATTATCTCCAGGTGCACGGCATCACGTCGATGATGGACGTGCCCATCTGGCAGAAGGGGCGGCCCTACGGGGTGCTGTGTCATGAGCACGTCGGACCCACACGGCGTTGGACGAGCGACGACGAGACCTTCGCCGCCAACCTGGCCGACCTGGCGTCGCTTGCGCTCGAGGAGGGCGAGGGGCGCAAGGCGGAGCAACGTTGGAACGCGGTGGTGAATACCATCCAAGAGGCGGTGTTCGTCTTGGACGGCGAAGGGACCATCGTGCAGACCAACCCGTTGGCGGCACGCATGATCGAGCACGCCGGCGGGGGCGTCACCCTGGCCGAACGGATGGAGCTGGTCGAGTTCCGGGACGAGCAGGGGCGCGTGATCCCGGCCGATCGGACGGGCGGACGGCGTTCGTTGAGGGGGGAGGTCGTTCGGGAGATCAACCACCTGGTCTTCAAACGCACGGGCGAGCGAAGGTCCTATCGCATCACAAGCGCGCCGATGCGGGACGGGGATCACATTGCCAGCGTCGTGGTGGTGCTGGCGGACGTGACCGAGGAGGTGGCCTTCGATCGTCTGAAGCGCGAAGTGTTGGCCGCGCTGGCGCACGAGTTCAAGACGCCGGTCGCGATCGTCAAGGGATACGCCCAACACATGAGCAAGCAGCCCGACGCCAACCCGTCGGAGCGTCCGATGGTGGCTGCCATCGAGCGCGCGTCGAACCGGCTGCAGAGGCTGATCGACGATTTGGTCGAAGTGTCGGGCATCTCGATTGGGCGGCTGGTGCTCTACCGAGAGCCGGTCGAGCTCACCGCAATGCTGTGTTCGGTGGCGCACTGGGCAGCGCCGATGGCGACTCACCACCGGCTGGTCGTGAACGCGCCTGAGGAATTGGCTGTGTCCGCGGATCGCCCCCGCCTGGAGCAGGCCGTCCGCCGGCTCGTGGACAATGCGATTCGGTATTCACCTCCCGGCGGCGAGGTCGAAATCGCCGTCGCGCCGTCGGGCAATGACGTCGTGATTTCGGTTCGCGACCGAGGCATCGGAATTCCGGCGGATCAACAGAACCGCATCTTCGAGCTGTTTTTTCGCGCCCACGCCGGGACTCCACACGACGTCGGGGGCCTCGGGATCGGGCTCTTCATGGCACGCGAGATCGCGGTCCGTCACGGCGGAGCGATGTGGTTCGAGAGCGAGGAAGGAAAGGGCAGCACGTTCTACATGCGCCTTCCTCGTACGGAGGTGCTGTGAAGAGCGCGGGCGGGATTCTCATCGTCGATGACGACCCCGATCTGCGCGAGTTCCTCCGGCTCATGCTCACGTCGATGGGCTTCGAGGTGACCAGCGCGGCGAACGGCCAGGAGGCACTCAACGACATGGAAGGTCACGACCCCGACCTGATCCTCCTCGACATGAAGATGCCT
>Ga0310900_10000464_pt1 | contig 13780 bp, 9 predicted proteins | sample C24D1metaG_FD_203879 | JGI IMG/M metagenome (GOLD analysis project Ga0310900, IMG submission 203879) | Lab incubated soil microbial communities from West Virginia University Organic Research Farm, Morgantown, WV, United States - C24D1 | ecosystem: Environmental > Terrestrial > Soil >...
GTTGTAGCCGTGCTCCAGCGCGGGCGTACGCAGGTGGATCACGGCGTCGTACCGACCGAGCTCGATCTCAATGGTGGTTCCCAGGGAGGACCAGAACTCCGCCAACGGCCCCGGCCAGTACGCGAGCCCGTCAATGGTTCCACGATCACACAGGACGACGGCTGGATTGTGGCTGTCAGCCGCGGTTTCCAGTTCGCGTTGAACATGGAAAATCGCCCGCTGTGCCGCACGTCGACAAACCTCGTCATCCTCCCGTGGGAATCCACCACCGAAGACCACACTGGCGGCTTCTGGTAGAACTTTCACGTGTGAACAGAAGGATTGGCGGATCAGTTCGAGGAGCGCTGTCTTGCCCGCTCCGGGGCCGCCAGTGAGCACGACCCGTCGTCGCTCATGTGGTTTCCGGCAATCGCATTTCGCCATTTGGTTCTCCTCTGGTTGGACCGCTCGCCGGTCACGACGCCAGCCGACTCGCATGCCGGCGCCGGGCGAGCTTCACAATCTCGATCACTGTTACTGGACCAAGTCCTACCGCCAGAGTTAACGCACAGTCGGCGGCCGAGAGCGGCCCGATCTGAAAAACCGCTTGAGCAATCGGAATGTGATGCAGTCCGATCTGCATCAGGACTGAGAACAGTACGACACCAAGGAGCCACAAGTTGGTGAACGCACCAACCTCCCAGAACACGAGTGTTGTACTGCGCGCGGCGAACGCCCGGAACAGCTCGCCGAAGACGAGTACCGAGAACGCGAGATTGCGTGCTTCGGCCAAGTCACGCGCGTTAAGCGCCCAGACGAAGACGCCCAGAGTCGCCGCGGCCTGCAGCAACCCGGTCGCAATAATGAAGCGCCACTGCTCGCGGCCCAACATCGGTTCGTCGGGATGACGCGGTGCTCGTTGAAGGACATCCCTTTCGGCGGGGTCGATAACAAGTGCCAGCGCCGGCAACCCGTCAGTGACTACGTTGATCCAGAGCAGATGGAGCGGAAGTAGCGGCAGGGGCCATCCCCCTAAGGCTGCCACCAGCATCACCATCAGTTCGGCGGTGTTACCTGACAGCAAATAGACAAGCGTTTTGCGGATGTTGTCGAAAATGCCACGACCTTCGCGGACGGCGGCGACGATGCTTGCGAAGTTGTCGTCGGCGAGCACCATGTCCGACGCCTCGCGGGTAACTTCGGTGCCGGTCAGTCCCATCGCAATTCCGATGTGAGCTTCTCGCAGCGCCGGTGCATCGTTCACCCCATCGCCGGTCATCGCCACCACCGCGCCTCGTGACTTCCACTCACGAACGATTTTGATCTTGTCTTCGGGAGTGGCGCGAGCGTGGACGACGTCCTCGGGCGCATCATGGTCTGACAGGATCCCCAGTTCTTTCGCGATCGCGCGGGCCGTTATCGGATGGTCACCTGTGATCATCACCGTCCTGATCCCTGCAGTCCGGGCCGCGGCCACCGCATCAATGGCTTCGGTGCGTGGCGGATCGGCAAGGCCAATCAGTCCGAGCAGCGTAGCGCGAAGTTCCGCGCCAGCTGGCGCGACCGCGACCGCTAGGATGCGAAGGCCTCGCTCGGCCATCTGAGCGTTGGCTTCCGATGCCCCGCCCAGACCTGACACGCAAAGCGGCAAAACACTTTCCACTGCTCCTTTGATGTACACACGCTCGTCGGCGCGTTCGATCGACATTCGCCTTTGTACGGAATCGAACGGGATCTCTCTGATCCGAGGATTCTTCGTTTCGATCTCGTCACGGTGAATGCCGCGCTCGGCCGCGGCGATCAGGATGGCCAACTCGGTGGGGCTGCCCACATCAGCGTGGCCGTCGCGTCCGAGCTCGGCATCGGAACACGCCGCTGCGGCAGCCAGTACTCTGGAGTGGTCCTGGCCCCAAAGCTCCCGGACTCGCATGGCGCCGGTTGTCAGCGTGCCCGTCTTGTCCGTGCAGATCACCGTCGCGCAACCGAGCGTCTCGACCGCCGGCAGCCTGCGGATGAGGACGTGTCGCGCCGCCATGCGTTGCACGCCGACGGCGAGTGCGATCGTGACAACTGCCGGCAGACCCTCAGGAACCGCGGCCACCGCCAGGGAAACGGCCGCCATGAAGACCTGCATGGGCGGCCAGCCTCGCAGGAGTCCAGCCAGCGCGACCACAGCCACGATGACGCCGCAGATGAACAGGAGTGTCCGGCTGACTCGAGCAAGGCGCTGCTGCAGCGGTGTGACGCTGTCTTCCGCCGTTGCCAGCAAATGGGCGATTCTGCCGAGCTCGGTGCGCATACCGGTCGCGACAACTTCGGCGAGGCCGGTGCCCGTCGCGATTGACGTGCCCATGAAGACGAAGTCGTGCCGTTCGGCCAGCGCCGTGCCAGCCAACGTGGAAGTCGTCGTCTTCTCCACGGGCGTGCTTTCGCCGGTCAATGACGCCTCATTCGTGCTCAGCGCGTGCGCGTCGTGCAGACGAGCGTCAGCCGCCGCGATGTCACCGGCCTTGAGTATGAGTACGTCCCCCGGAACAATGGTCGTGGCTGAGACCATGAGACTGTGGCCGTCCCGCCTCACTCGTCCGCGCGGCGCTGTCATCGAGCGGAGGGCCATGACCGCACGCTCAGCCCGGTGCTCCTGGAAGAATCCAATCGCGGCGTTGACAACAACGATGGTTCCAACAGCCAGCGTATTCAACCACTCGCCCAGCGCCGCAGACACTGCGCTCGCGCCAAGCAGGAGCAAGATGACCGGACTCGCAAACTGCCGGACGAGCAACGTGAAGGGAGTGGTCGTCTGCTCGCGGCGGATCTCGTTCGGACCAAACTCGGCCAGTCGCCGCTGCACTTCGGCAGAGGAGAGTCCGGAATGAAGCGTCATTGGCTATCAGCGTTGCCAGAAAAACAGACCGAGCGCGACAGTCGCCAGGAGCACCCAGCAAATCCAGTACAACACCACGACCCACAACGGATTCCTTGCCTGGTCCATGGCGTCCAGTCGATGCTTGTCCCACATCCCGAAGGCATGCAGGAATAGACCGACGACCGTAATCAAGCCGGCGGCGGGAGCGAACCAGTGTGAAAACCACGCTCCGAGTCCGACGCCAAGCACGAGCGCACCGATTCCGGATGTGAGTTCGGCAAGCTTCATCCTGTTCATGCTGCACCTCCGGTCGTCGCGAGGTTCGTCGGCGCGAGTGGTGAGGCGGCCATCGCGACGCGCACCTGCCGCCGGCGCCACATGGCATAGGCGGCCGGAAGCACCAGCAGCGTCAGCACCATGCACGACCACAGGCCTCCGACCACCGGAGCCGCGGTGCGCGCCGAAACGTCGGCTCCAACGCCCGCTTCCCAGAGCAGCGGTAACAGCCCCAGCACGGTCGTGGCGACGGTCATGATCAAGGGGCGGACGCGAGCCGCCGCACCTTCCACGACGGCGGCATCCACATCGTCGGGGGTCTGGATTCGGCCCTCACGCATGTACCGGGCGAACGCCTCGTCCAGGTACACCACCATGACGATGCCCGTCTCCGCCGCGACTCCCGCGACCGCGATGATCCCGACCCAGACCGCCGTTGACAGGTTGTAGTTCATGAACGCCAGCAGCCAGACGCTGCCGGCGACGGCGAACGGCAGACTCGATAACACCAGAAACGTTTGCGGCCAGCCGCGCATGGAGAGATGAAGGAGGACGATGACGAGGATCAGCGTCAGCGGGATGACGTAGCGGAGGCGTGCTTCCATCTCCGCGAGGAATTCGTACTGCCCGGTCCACTGCAGTCGATAGCCGGCAGGCAGCCTGAGCTTCGCCGCCACCAGTGTCTTGGCATCATCGACCCAGCCGCCAAGGTCGCGCTGCGTGTGGTCGATGTCAGCGAAGACGTAACCGACCAGCACGCCGTTTTCGTCTTTGATCATCGGCGGCCCCGTCGTCACCCGCACATCCGCGAGTTGTCCAAGCGGCACCGCGGCGCCCGGCTGGCGGCCTTGCTCCATGAAATCCCGAGATGCCGAGACGCCGCCCATCGTCGGGGCCGAGAGCATCGACGATCCCGCATTCGATCCCGACCGGCTCGGCTGTCTTCCAGAGCCTCCGGACATCCCGCCCATTCCGCCCGCGCTACCACCGGCAGCTGACGCACTCATGGAACCCACTGGCGCGCCGGCACCTGTCCCCGAATTGCTGCCGCCGAGATCCATCACGCTACCCGTCGACTGGACTGGCACGAGGATACGGCGCAGTGCTTGCGGGTCCGACCGCTGATCAGCCGCGTACCGGACGTTGATCGAAAAGCGGGCGCGCCCGGCAATGGCTGTGGAGACGGTCATCCCTCCGACCGCGGTTTCCACCACGTCCTGAACGTCGCGCACCGTGAGACCGTACCGAGCGATCGCAGCGCGGTCAGGGACGACGTCAATGTATTCACGACCGGTTTGGCGTTCGGCGAACGTACTGCGCGTGCCAGGCACCTGACGCAGCAGGCCCTCGAGGTGCACGCTGATGCGCTCGATTTCGTTCAGGTCCTCGCCGAAAACTTTGATTCCTACGGGCGTCCGAACCCCGGTTGAGAGCATGTCGATGCGCGTGCGGATCGGCGGCGCGATCGCCATCTGGTAGCCCGGCGTTTGCAGGGCTGCATCCAGGTCGCGTGACAATTCCGCCAGCGTGCGCGCACCCTGCTCTGGCCAGATCGGCCGCAGCAATGAGCGCTTCGCCCAGTCGGGCGCGTACCCGCTATACCAGCGCGGCGTGAACCGCGTCGGCCATTCGTCGCGCGGGCGGAGCGCGATGACTGATTCGATCATGTCCAATGGCGCCGGATCGGTCGCCGTCTCGGCGCGACCGGCCTTGCCATGCACGGTCGCGACTTCAGGGAACTGCATGATGATCCGGTCCTGAGCGGTCAGGACCCGGCGCGCTTCCTCGATGGCGATGCCTGGGAACGTCGTCGGCATCACGAGCAATGATCCTTCGTCGAGTGGCGGCATGAACTCGGATCCGAGCCGCTGCAGCGTCGGCACCGTGGCGAGCATGAGAATGGCCGCAGCGGCCACGACGACGATCCGGAATCGAACGACCAACACGGCGATCGGCCGGTAGACCAGGCTGAGGATCCGGCTGACAGGATTTCTCGCCTCGGTGCGGAAGCGTCCCCGCAGCAGGAGCACCATCAGGATCGGCGCGAGCGTAATGGAGAGGACGGCAGCGGCGAACATCGCGACCGTCTTTGTGTACGCCAGGGGCGTGAACAGCTTGCCTGCCTGCCCCGCCAGCGTGAAGATGGGTAGAAAGCTGACCGTAATCAGCAAGAGCGAGAAGAAGATCGGCCGGCCGACCTCTTTACAGGCGTCGACGATGACCCGCTTCCGATCGCTCTCCGGCGCTGCGGCCGAGAGCCGCACATTTGCATTCTCGATGAGCACGATCACCGCGTCGGCCAATTCGCCCATCGCGATCGCGATCCCGCCAAGCGACATGATGTTCGAAGACAGGCCCAGGTATCGGATCGCGATGAACGACAACAGCACCGAGAGCGGCAGGACAATCAGGACAACGACCGCCGAACGCGCGTGAAAAAGACCAGGCAGATGATCGTGACGATGATCGCCTGTTGGATCAGCGTCGTTGTGAGCGTGTTCACGGAGCCGAGAATCAGCTCCGACCGATCGTAGGTCGGGACGAGGTGAACGCCCTCTGGCAGACGGAGCGTGGCGATCTCGGCCTCGACGGCGCGGATCACGCGCAACGCATTGGAGCCAATGCGCATGACGACAATGCCGCCAACGGCTTCGCCGGTACCGTTAAAGTCCGCGGCCCCGCGGCGAATCTCGGGGCCGTATCGAACGCTGGCAACATCGCCGAGCCGGACGGGCGTGCCGCCGGCGCCGACGGTCACTACGCTCTGTTCGAGATCCGCCAGCGTCCTGGTGTAACCACGCCCGCGCAACACGTACTCGCGACCGGCCAGTTCGAGTACCCGCGCGCCCACTTCCGCGTTGGCATCACGGACCGACCGGGTGATATCGGTCAGGGTCAGCCCGAACCCCACCAGACGTTCAGGGTCGATCACGATCTGGAACTGGCGCTCGAAGCCGCCGAGCGAGGCCACCTCTGCCACGCCGGCGACGGCTTGTAACGCCGGACGCACGGTGAAATCCTGCAGCGCGCGAAGTTCCGCGAGGTCCATCCGTCCGCTGCTGTCCTTCAAGACGTACTGGTAGACCCAGCCCAGACCGCTGGCGTCGGGCCCGAGGATCGGAGACACGTCGGGCGGCAGCAGTTGCTGCGCGCGTCCAAGCTGTTCGAGGACCCGCGTCCGCGCCCAGTAGACGTCAGTGCCGTCGGAGAAGATGGCGTAAGTAAAACTCATCCCGAACATGGAATAGCCGCGGACGGTCTTGATGCCCGGCGTGCTCTGCAGTGCCCGGACGAGTGGATACGTCACCTGGTCTTCCACCAGATCGGGACTGCGTCCCATCCATTCGGTGTAGACGATGACCTGCGGATCGGAGAGATCGGGCAGCGCGTCGAGCGGCGTCTTGCGAACCGAATCGACCGCCCATAGGGCGAGCACGAAGACGACGATGATCACCGTCCACTTGTGGCGTACGGAGAATTCGATGATGCGTTCGACCATGGCGGTTACTCCCGATGGCCCGCGTGCGGGTCTTTGGCCGCGACCGGCGGTGTCTTTTGAGGCGCGGCTGCTGAACCGTGGCCGCCGTGGCCGCCGGCGCCGCCGGTGGCACGCAGCCGGCTCTCCGAATCCAGCAGGAATACGCCTGCCGCAACGATCCGCTCGCCGTCCTGGAGACCGGCCCGGATCTCGACGCGATCGGCCAACTGCAGACCGAGTGTGACCTCGCGCGGTTCGAATCGGTCACTGGTGGCGACGAAGACGTGTTGCTGCAACCCGGTGTCGACGACCGCGTCACGCGGCACCGTCATGACCGAGGGGCCGGCAGTCTCGAAGGCGACAGTGCCGTAGAGTCCCGGTCTGAGGGCGCCGCTTGGATTCGGTGCCGAGATGCGGACGCGCAGCGTGCGCGTCCGTTCCGTCAATGTCGGATAGAGGAAGTCCACGCGACCGGCGAAGGCCGCCCGGCCTGACGCCGGGAAGTCGAGTTGCACCGGCATACCGATGCGGATCGTTGGGATGCTCGCCTCTGGGACCTCAGCGAGAATCCAAATACGGGACAGGTCGGCAATCGTGAGGAGGGTTGTCGACGGATCGACGGACGTGCCGACGGTGACGCCGCGTTCCAAGACGACGCCACTTCTGGGGGCGACCACGATCACGAGCCGCGTCGGTTCGCCGGTCTGTTCGATCTCGTCGATGTCCGCAGCGGTCATCCCGAGCACGGTGAGGCGCGTGCGACCGCTTGCCACGACGGCGCTCGTGATCCCGGAGGCCGTCGTCGCCTTCCGGACGGCCAAATACTCGGTCTGGGACGCGAGGAGTTCCTGCGAAAAGATGCGCGCGAGAGGCTGACCCGCCCGAACCATCTCGCCCGTGGTGTTGACGTCCAGTTGCTCGATCCATCCGGCCACCCGGGTGTGGACCTGCGAGATCCGCGATTCGTCTGGGACGACGGTGGCGACGGTACGAACCGTCTGAGTCAGGGATTCACGCCGGACGACCTCGACGCGGATGCCGAACTCCTGAAGCGTGGTCGGCGCGATTTCGACCGGCACGCGAATAGCTTTCGTTCCCGACGCAGAAGGCGCCATGGATTCCATGTCTTCGTCCGTATTCACGGCGGACGCGGGTTCGCGCGGCGTAAACGGCCAGGCTTCGCGCGAATATTGCGCCCAGAGCACACCACTGAGCACGGCGGCCGTTGCGACCGAGGCGATCAGAGGCGAGGCCCATCGGCGAGGAGCAATAAAGGGAGTCATTTGATGATCACCTCGTACGATCCGATGGCGCGCCCGAGGCGCGCCCACGACAGACCAAGGTCGGTGTCAGCGCTAATCAGGTCGGCCTGGACCAGCCACAACGCCTGCACGGCTTCAATCACGCTCACGAGTGGTAACTGTCCCGATGCGTAACCCGCGAGGGCTGGTTCTATCGCCATGCGAGCGCGCGGCAAGACGTCAGTGGTGAGCGCGATCAGCCTGTCCCGGGCGGATTGCAGTTGGCTGACGGCGACGGCGGCGTCGCCCTCGATCATTCGCGTCATGGCGCGTAGGTCGGCTTCGGACATCAACCGCATCGCCTGTGCCTCCGCGACGCCCGCGTCCAGCTTGGAGCGCCAGATCGGAAGACTGATGCCGACCATGGCCATCCAGCCTCTGCCCTCGGCCATCGTGTAGGCCGGACCCGTTCGGATCGTCGCCATGGGATGGAACATGTCGCGCATCACCTCCACCTCCGCTTCGGCGCGGACCACCTCGGCACGCCCCGCGGCCAGCTCAGGCCGGGACGTTAGCGCGGCTTTGATCGCAGGCCAGTCAGGAACCGGTTGTGGAAATGCAAGTGGCGCCAGCGACGGCACGGGCAGTTCCGCATCGATCGCGAGGCTCGTGTTCAACATCGCCTCTGCGCCGCGCACGTCGCCAGCGATCGCCCTGGCGAACGCCGCCAGTCGCGCGACTTCGACCTCGGCGCGCAGCACGTCGGATTGCGGCGCGGTTCCGCTGGCGTAGCGCGCGCTGGCAGCCGTGACGACGTCGCGGGCAAACGTGATTTGTTCGGCGACTAGCGCCGCCGTGCGGCGACGCTCCTGCAGCATGAGAAATGCCGTCGCAGCCTGGATGCCGACGTCGAGTGCCGTCCGCGTCGCGTCCGCACGAAGCCGGTCGAGGTCCGCCAGCGCTGAGTCCTTTCGATGGCCACGGATTCCGGACAGCGAAAACCGCTGCTCGATCGTGAAGCTCACATCCGCGCCGCTCAGCATGAATGGCAGATGATCGATTGAGCCGGAGAACATCGGATCTTCGAGCGCCGATGCGATCGCGGGGCGCGCCTCTCCGGCGCGCGCGCGGGCGAGCGCGGCCTGTATCTCGTCTCGCCGCTCGCTGGCGATGCGAATGACATCTGCCAGCCTCAGCGGTAATGGGAGCAAGGGCGTCGTCTGGGCGCCGGCTTGGATCGGCCAGAGCGCCGCCGCTATCGAGGCGACAAGAGCAGATTGAAGAGTCCTGGATCGTTTCATCGGGATCACCGCCTGGCCACGCGTGCCGAGCACGCGCAGGTTCTTTCTCGTGTAGGTGAGGGCAAGGCCGCGCGCAGGGCCGGCGTTCAGGCCGAGCGGGGCAGAGGGACTTAGAGGCGGAGAGTCGTCGTGAGACGCTGCATGTCGATCGGCCGCTCACGCTTGGGCTTGTCGCCAGGGCGGGCGTCGACAACCGGCTGGGCTAGCTCGGATGCGAGCTGTGGAGTCGCGAGATGCGCCTTCGCGAACGAGACATCACGTCGGACATCTTGCGGGAAGAATTCAGAGACGCTTGGTGCAGCGTGGTCGCAGCAGTTGTCGCCAGTCACGGTTGGAGACGCAGCGGGCCCTTGGTGGTCGCACCCCGTCGTTTGCGCCTGGGCCTGATCGCACACGGCCCCGCACAGCAACGAGGCATTCGGCCCCATCGCCATGGTCAGCACAATCGAGACTACGGCTGCTCGAAACATGGACTTCTCGCTTCGTTCGATTCAAGAACGACGCCAACGACCTTGCGCCGATCAGAGTAGAAGATCGGCCTTTTTGCCGTCCTTTGAGCCTCGGCTCAGCAGAGGTCGCGGAATTTCTCTGCTCGCTGCCGAAAATTCCGCCGCATCGGTGCCGCTAGGCCTACTCAGACACCGTACCTCGAACCCTGACCGCCCGATGTCCCCAATCGCACACAAGGACGCGCCGCTCACACCGTAGTCTCCTTGAGCAGTTGACCAATACCGACGCTATCCTCGCGATCAATGGCGGATCATCGAGCATCAAGTTCAGCGTGCATCCGTCCGGCGCCCTGCTGAAGCCGTCGCTGTTTGGGAAGGTCGACCGGAGCGGTTCGGGCGCGAGCACCCTCTCTTGGGAAACGACGGAAACGGCTCGAAGCGGCGCAGGTAAAGGACGCGCACAGATCCCGTCCCACGAGTCCGCGACGGGCCCTCTGATGGACTGGCTCGAGGCGCGGCCCGAGTTCGCGTCCGTCAGAGCGGTGGGACACCGGGTCGTCCATGGGATGTCGCGCCCGGATCCGGCGCGAGTCACGCCGGAATTGATCGACGAGCTTCACCGAGCCACGCCGTATGCCCCAGATCATCTGCCGCGCGAGATCGAGTTGATCGACGCGTTCCGGGATCGTCATCCTCACCTGCCGCAGGTGGCGTGCTTCGACACCGCATTTCACGTCAAAATCCCGCGCGTCGCCATGTTGCTGCCGATTCCTCGACGCTACCAAGCCAAGGGTATCCAACGGTACGGTTTTCACGGTCTGTCCTACGCATACCTCATGGAAGAACTCGCTCGTGTCGCGGGGCCGGAGGCCGCTCAAAGCCGCGTCATCCTCGCTCATCTGGGCAACGGGGCCAGCTTGGCCGCGGTACACGGAGGCACGAGCATCGACACAAGTATGGGTTTCACGCCGGCGGCCGGATTGGTGATGAGCACGCGGACCGGAGACCTCGACCCTGGGCTAATGTCGTTTTTCTCGCGAACGGAGCAGATGACCGCGGCGCAGTTCGATCGGATGATCAATCACGAGTCGGGACTGCTGGGCCTGTCAGAGACCAGCTCCGATATGCGCGACCTGCTCGCGCGTGAAGCCGACGACGTCCGCGCGGCGGACGCTGTGGCGTTGTTCTGCTATCAGGCAAAGAAATGGATAGGCGCTTTCGCCGCCGTCCTCGGCGGGTTGGACACGCTGGTGTTTTCGGCGGGGATCGGCGAACGGAGCGCTTCGATTCGGGCCCGCATCTGTGAGGGCCTGGACTTCCTCGGCGTCGAAGTGCATCACGCGCGCAACGCGGCTCATGCGGCGCTGATCTCCACCGACGCAAGCCGGGTCACGGTACGCGTCATTCCCACCAACGAAGAACTGATGATTGCCCGTTCGGTGTCCCGGCTGCTCGGCTGGGACGCAGACACCACGCAGCGTGACGCATGAACCCACAATCGCCATCCCTCGACAGCGCACTCCTCCGAAAAATTGACGCCTACTGGCGGGCCGCGAACTACCTCTCCGTCGGGCAGATCTACCTCTTCGACAATCCGCTCTTGAAGGAACCGCTCACGCTGGCGCACATCAAGCCGCGCCTGCTGGGCCATTGGGGCACGACGCCGGGGCTGAACTTCATTTACGTGCACCTGAATCGCGCGATCAAGGACCATGACCTGAACGTCATCTACATCACGGGTCCCGGCCACGGCGGGCCCGCGCTCGTGGCTAACGCGTATCTTGAGCAGACGTACAGCGAGGTCTATCCACACATTTCTCGGGACGAAGCGGGCATGAAACGCTTGTTCACGCAGTTCTCGTTCCCCGGCGGCATTCCGAGCCACGTCGCGGCGGAAACGCCCGGCTCGATTCACGAGGGCGGGGAACTGGGCTACTCGCTGTCGCACGCGTTCGGCGCGGCGTTTGATAATCCCGATCTGCTCGTTGCGTGCGTCGTCGGCGATGGTGAAGCGGAGACCGCGGCGCTCGCCACCAGCTGGCACTCGAATAAGTTTCTCAACCCCGTCCACGACGGCGCCGTGCTGCCCATCCTGCATGTGAACGGGTACAAGATCGCGGGTCCTTCAGTGCTGGCGCGCATTCCGCGGGAGGAGTTGGAAGCGCTCTTCCGGGGCTACGGGTACGTGCCCCACGTCGTCGAGGGTGACGACCCGATGGAGATGCACCAACAGATGGCGGAGACGCTCGACACCGTCGTCGCCGAGATTCGCGGCATCCAGCGCGATGCCCGCTCGAACGGGTTCACCGTGCGCCCGCGCTGGCCCATGATCATCCTGCGTTCGCCAAAGGGGTGGACGGGCCCAAAGGCGGTGGACGGGAAGCAGACCGAGGGCACGTTCCGCTCCCATCAAGTACCGATGGGCGACATGAGCCAGCCGGGACACGTGAAGATTCTGGAGCACTGGCTGAAGAGCTACCGTCCGCAAGAATTGTTCGACACGACGGGCAGGCTCATCCCCGAGTTCGCGGCACTGGCTCCGACAGGGCAGCGTCGCATGAGCGCCAATCCCCACGCCAACGGTGGCGTTCTGCTCCGTGACCTGCGGCTGCCGGATTTCCGCGACTACGCCGTCGCGGTGCCGCACCCGGGCGCGGCGGACGCCGAAGCCACGCGCGTCCAGGGGGAGTTCATCCGCGACGTCATCACGGGCAATCCCAAGAACTTCCGCGTCTTCAGCCCGGACGAAACGACGTCGAATCGCTGGAACGCCGTCTTCGAAGTCACGAATCGTTGCTCAACCGCTGAGATCCTTCCCTCCGACGACCATGTCGCCCCCGATGGGCGCGTCATGGAGATGCTCAGCGAGCACCAGTGCGAAGGCTGGCTCGAAGGCTACCTGCTCACGGGACGGCACGGGTTCTTTTCCTGCTACGAAGCCTTCATTCACATCATCGATTCCATGTTCAACCAGCACGCCAAGTGGTTGAAGGTCTCGAATGAGATTCCGTGGCGCCGGCCGATCGCCTCGCTCAACTATCTGCTCACGTCTCACGTCTGGCGGCAGGACCACAACGGCTTCAGCCATCAGGATCCGGGGTTCATCGACCTGGTCGCCAACAAGAAGGCCGACGTCATCCGAGTCTACCTGCCGCCCGACGCGAACACGCTCCTCTCGGTCACGGACCACTGCCTCCGCAGCCGCAACTACGTCAACGTCGTGGTCGCCGGCAAGCAGCCGTCGCCGCAATGGCTCGACATGGACGCGGCCGTGGCTCACTGCGCGGCCGGCCTCGGGATCTGGTCGTGGGCCAGCAACGATCACGGCGGGGAGCCGGACGTCGTCATGGCGTGCTGCGGAGATGTGCCGACGCTCGAAACCCTGGCGGCGGTCGAGTTGCTGCGCGGCCACTTTCCCGACTTGAAAGTCCGGGTGATCAACGTCGTCAACCTGATGAAACTCCAGCCTCAGAGCGAGCACCCTCACGGGTTGAGCGACGCGGACTTCGACGCCCTTTTCACGACAGACAAACCCATCATCTTTGCTTATCACGGGTATCCGTTGCTCATTCATCGGCTGACCTACCGCCGGACCAATCATCACAACCTGCACGTGCGCGGCTACAAAGAAGAGGGCACGACGACGACCCCGTTCGACATGGTGGTGCTGAACGATCTCGACCGTTTTCACCTTGTCAATGACATCATCGACCGGGTGCCGGCCCTCGGTCCGCGCGCCGCCGCCGCGCGACAGGCGATCCGCGACAAGCTGATCGAGCACAAGCAGTACATCGTCAGGCACGGCCAGGACATGCCGGAGATTCGGAACTGGCGTTGGAATCCATGAACCGCGTGATTCACCCTGACGTGGGTGAGACGACGCTGGACGCACTGCAGCGTCACGCGTTCGGCTATTTCCTGAACGAGACCAATCCCGCCAATGGTCTCGTGGCGGACAGAACGCAGCCAGGCGCGCCAGCGAGCATTGCGGCCGTCGGCTTTGCGCTGGCGGTCTATCCGGTCGGAGTCGAGCGGGCCTGGATGACGCGCCCGGACGCGATCGACAGAACGCTGGCGCTGTTGCGGTTCTTCTGGACCAGCCCGCAGGGCACGGCGTCCGGTATGACCGGGTACAAAGGTTTCTACTACCACTTCCTCGACCTGACGACGGGAGCGCGCGCCGGCCTGTG
>Ga0310900_10000468_pt1 | contig 13730 bp, 12 predicted proteins | sample C24D1metaG_FD_203879 | JGI IMG/M metagenome (GOLD analysis project Ga0310900, IMG submission 203879) | Lab incubated soil microbial communities from West Virginia University Organic Research Farm, Morgantown, WV, United States - C24D1 | ecosystem: Environmental > Terrestrial > Soil >...
GCAGCCGGATCAGCGCCAGCAGGCCTGCCACTTCCGGCTCCGTCGGCATCAACCGGTGGAGTAGCGACACCAACCACTCGGCATCGTCGACCAGGTCGCGCGCCTGAGCCCGCTCGGCCGTCGACAGGTAGCCCTCGTTGAAGAGGAGGTAGATCACGGCGAGGACTTCGGTGAGGCGAGGGCCTAGCTCGTCATGGGCGGGAATCCGGTACGGAATTCGCGCCTCGGTGATCTTCTGTTTGGCGCGGGTGATCCGTTGCGCCATCGTTGTTTCGTGCACGAGGAACGCTCGGGCGATCTGCGCTGTGGTCAGGCCACAGACGACTCGCAGCGTCAGCGCGATCTGCACCTGCCGGGGGAGGGCCGGGTGGCAGCAGGTGAAGATCAGCCGCAGGCGCTCGTCTGGCTCGGGCTGGACGGGCCACTGCAGTTGCGCCAGCTTGGCGACGTAATTGTGTTCGCGCCGTAGCACATCCAGGCCGCGGCGCCGCGCGACCGTGAACAGCCAGGCGTCCGGTCGCTCGGGAATCCCTTCCGCAGGCCAGTGTCGAAGTGCTGCCAGCACCGCGTCCTGCACCAAATCCTCTGCGGTGGCGAAATCGCCGGTCACGTGGATCAGCGACGCGACCAGTCGGCCAGCGTTTTCTCGCACCACGCGGGTCAACTGGTCGTGTACTGCCTCGGTCACATGGACTCGAACTCGATCGGGCGAACCTCGACCACCGGGCAGCCCGGCCAGGTCTTGGCCGCTTGCAGTGCCTCATCCAGGTCAGCGACCTCGATCTCGACGTAACCGCTCACGACCTCTTTGCCCTCGACAAAAGGCCCGTCGGTGATGACCGGCTCACCATGGTCCAGTCGCACGGTCGTTGCCGTCTCGGGTGCCTTCAGCTTGCTGCCGCCCCGCAATTTGTCCGCATGGTTGGCGAACCACTCGTTGACCCGGTCGTACGCCCGCTCCCGCTCCGACGGGCTCATCGCCGCCATATCGCTGGTGAACTGCTCGGTTTCGACGAACAAAAGCACATACTTCATGGCTCACACCCTTTGCATCTCGGTCGAGATTTTCGTCCTCACAATGAAGACGATCGGCGACAACCTCGATACGACACCGGCGGCACCTCAGGTGGATTTGATTCCAGCCGGTCGACACATTGGCGGACTACCCGCAGCCCGCGCGGTTGATGCAAATCCCAGGAGTTGGTTCGCGATAACGCGATTCTGGCCAGGAACGGCCTCGGCGACGTCGCCGGGTGGACGGAGCTTGGCTGCTTTCTGGCCGCGGTCGGTGCCGCGCGGCCGAGCGTGACGGGACTCAGAGGTTGGCATCGAAGTCGACGGCCATTCAGTGTGCACACAGCGAACGCACAGTCGCCCCGAGCGCTCTGAGGTAGCTGCTGTCTTAATTTTCCTGCAGCGCAATCGAATTCAGCCAAATGCGATGACGACGCCGGGGCGTTCAATTTGCCACAAGACCCAGGCGTCACGTTGTTGGGATCGGTAGCCGCCCATCGGATCTGTACTCATCCCGATGACGACGCCAACGAGGCAGCGCACCACTGAAAGGAAAAGCAATGAAGATCGTGCCCACCCGGATGGAGGAACAGATCAACCGTGTCGACCGCACGACGAGCCTGGGGATCGGGATCGCCAGCGGCATCACCGCGCTGTGCTGCGTCTACCGGCTGATCTGGCTGCTCTACGCGGCCGTGACCTTCTCCAGCGTTGGCTGGTCCCCGATATCGCTGGTCTTCCCGTTCGTGCTGTGGGGGATGATCGGCGTCGTGGCGGCGATCGGCGCCGTTGGCCTCCTGACCCGTTACGCCAAGGGACCTGAAGCCCGAGGTCAGGCGAGGGGCGCGACAGGCGCAGGCGGTGCAACCGGAACCGCAGGCGGACCGGGAGGCACCGGCGCAGACTGCAGATGCGGTGTGGGGCCCGTACTTCCCACAGCGGGTCCCGGCGGGGCCACTGGAGCTAGAGCCGCGGAGAGTGGCAGAGGCGCAGGCGGTGTCTGCGGTGACGGGGGCGCACCCACAGCGGGCGGTTGCGCCCCCGTGTCGGCGGCCCAACTTGCTTGAAGTTCATTCGCGACGAAAGTCGCTCCCTGGTCAACCATTCCAGAGTCGACGTACTCGTTGTGCGCCGAGAAACTCCTGCCGTCCGTGTCGCAGACCAGGTCGTTGTCCACACACAAGTCGATCGTCTTAGCCAGATACTGAGGGCCGATGGTGATCGGCGGGTCGTTGATCGCGTGCATGAAGCGGGTCGACGGTTTTCCGAAGAGGGCAACCGCTGCGACGTGGTTGGACACATCGGGCGGCATCGGTGCAGGCACGTCCAAGGGGGAGACGCCATCGGGGACAGCGTTCGCGGTCACGAAGCCCATGACCGCCGCACCTTGCGAGAATCCACCGAGCACCATCTTGGTCTTGGGGCAGTTCGCCGCGGTGGCGATCACATGTGTGCGCGCATCCGCGATTCCATCGACGGCGGTGGGGAAGTCAGTGGTGGCGGGGTAGTCGACCGGGTAAACCCCGACGGACTTCGCGCCGACCCGAGTGCGCAGCGAGTCGATGAACGCCTCTCCCGTGGGGCCGACACCGGGTGCCTCGGTGGTGCCGCGGGCGAAAATCACCTCGGCATCAGGGCACGGTGCCGCCTGCGCGGACGGAATAATTGCACTCTGCAAACCCCAAGTCGCCACTGCCGCAGCGCCGATCGAGATAGCGATATGGGAGGGCCTCACGGACCTATGCTGACACACCCCGGCGCCAATTGCGCGCCGATTAGCAGGCCGCTGCTCTTCGATCGAGTCGCTGTCGACATCGGAATCGGCGCGCTGTCGTTTGCCCCATCGTTGCAGCACAACAGCAGGAGCGACGACCTGCGACTTCGCCATCCCGACCTCCCGACTCGCAATGATGTCAACTATGTCGCGAGACGACCGCCAATACTACTTGCACCCGAACGCTGTAAGCCTGGCAGAAGTGGATCCAGCGTGAATTCTCAGAAATTCGCCAACCTTTCTCGCAATTTTTTAACTGCTTGCTCATCCGCAGCCGGCGAAGCTGTGCAGGATGCCGTTGTGCACCTGGATCTTTCGCCCCACTAGAGGCGACTGGCTGCGAAAGTCGCTGCCTGATTGACCATTCCGGTCTCGACATACGCAACGTGCGCACGCATGTCCCATCCGTTGGAGCAGATCGGATCGTTCGGCACACACAACTCGATGGTTTTGGCCGCGTAGAGCGGGCCGATCGTCGGAAGCGGGCCCGGCGAGAGCGTGTCTGCAAACGCACTCCTCGGAGCCCCGAACAACGCGGCGGCCGCGACGTGATCGGCGATCTGCGGTGGCATTGCCGTGGTGGACAGATCGATCACGCCCGCGCCCTGGGAGTATCCGCCCAGCACCAGGCGGGTGTTCGGGCAGTTCGCCGCCATGGACTGGATATGGCTGCTCGCATCGCTTGCGCCGGCGGGTGTGCTGGTGTCGAAATCGCGGCTGGCCGGGTAGTCGACCGCGTACACCGCGACCGAGCGCCCGCCGAGTTGTGAACGAAGAGAGTCGACGAAGGCCTGTCCGGTGCCGCCAACCCCCGGTGGCTCGGTGGTCCCGCGGGCGAACACGACCTCCACGTCAGGGCACGGATCGGCGGCTGCGGCCGGAATCTGGATGAGTGCGATCGGCAATACCCATGCGGCCGAGGCGATGGCCCCGACAGCGCCTGACACCCGGAGAAGGGACCTCGATATGTCCATGCTGGTGTGTCGCTCGGCGGCCGAAAGATGTCACGTACCGGAATACATCAACCGGTCTGGGTCGTACTGCCGCCGGATGGCGTCGAGTCTCGCGAGATTGTCGCCGAAATACCATGATGTCGGCGTATCCGGCTCGACATAGTTGACATAGCCGCCGATCGAGTGCGGATGAACCGCCGCATGGGCGCTGGCCAGCCACTCGTTCGCGGTCTGAAAAGTCGGTGTCTCGGTGTACCACTGAACGCACGCCGCCTGCCGCCGCCATGGAAACGCCGTGTCGCTCGGGCCGAGGTCGCTCACGGCTCCGGACAGTGACTCGATCACCGCGCTCGATGAGCCTGCGTCGCGTGGCCATGCCGACACCGCAGCGACGATCGATTCCGCCGCAGCTTGCGTCATCTCCTCGATGATGTCGGAACCCGCCACGAACGCGCGCGGCTGCGTTGCTTGGGCGCCGCCCTCGAAGTAGTGCACGAAGTCCATGCGTTCGAGGGTTCGGCTGGTGCTGGAGACAGGTTGCACGCCTATTGCGCCGCTGAGGTCGCCGGCACTGCCCGGCCCGTCGCCGGCAGGCGTCGCCAACACGATGGTGCAGCCCCCGGAGCCCGAACCCACCGTGATGTTGACCATGCCCCAGATCGCACGGTCGGCGGCGTGCAGCCACTCGGCCCAGCCGACGATCGCCTGTTCAGTCGTGCCCTCGGGGAAGACCAGATTCACGACGTCCCTATCGATGACGGGAAGCGTTCGGAACGTGAACGACGTGACAACGCCGAAGTTGCCCCCACCGCCGCCTCGCAGTGCCCAGAACAGGTCGGCATGATCGTCTGCTGACGCGGTGATCACGTCGCCGCTGGGCAGTACGACGGACGTCGAAACCAGCGCGTCGCATGCGAGGCCCGAACGCCGGGCGTCGGATCCGAGCCCACCACCCAGCGTCAGCCCGGCGACGCCGACGGTCGGGCAGCTGCCGCTGGGGATCGACCGGCCATGCGAGGCCAGCGCTGCTTGTACCGAATCCAGTTGTGCTGCAGCGGGAATCGTCGTCAACCCGGGCCCGTCGTCATAGGCGATGCCGCCGGGTAGCTGCCGCAGGTCGACAACCATCGTGCTGTCAGCCGCCGATGCACCGATGTAGGAGTGCCCGCCGCTGCGCACCGCGACCTTGATGCCGTTCTTCGCGGCGAACTCGACGGCCTTCTGGACGTCGCTGCCCGATTTGACTGAGACGACCGCCGCCGGTGTGGAGTTGTCGAATCGGCTGTTGAACAGGTTTTTCGCGGCGGCGTAGTCGGCGCTGGATGGCAGGGTGACTCGACCCTCGATCGTGCGGCCGAGGGTGTTCCAGTCAGGCTGGCCGGGTGGCCGTGAAGTCGAGGACTGCGTCTGCGGTTCTGGCGCAGTCTTTCGGCACGAACCTGACGCGCCAGCGGCGACAGTGGCGAGCGCGCCGCGAATGAAGGCCTGACGTGAGATCTCCCGCGTCATGGCACGGAATCATCGCTGAGGTGTCAGGCGGCCTCTTCGAGTAGAGGCGCTGCCCTTGGTCGCTCTGGGCGGATGACACGCAGCGTGCGCGGATGTCGCGGATGCACAGCGACGAGCGATCCCGACCGGACGACACCCAACGGCCCTTGGCGGGCGAAGCGCGAGATCCCCGTTGTGCGCACCGCCAGCGCGGCCTTGGCCTGGCGGTAGCCGAACCGCATGCCTGCCGCGCAGATGATCAGAAGTCCGCCCACGCCGGGCAGAGCGAAGGCGGCAAGCGCCGACAGCGACACAGGCGCAAGGACTGCTTTCACGGTGTTCTCGAGAAGTGACAGCGCGGTCGTCGGAAGGACGCTTTCGGCCGCGATCGGCGCTGTCCCGGTCAGCGACAAGTTCGTGCTCAAGCCGGCTGTGGCAAGCCCGCCGAGCGCCGCAGGCGCGCTGACGTGGCCGAGCAATGGCGTGCCCGCAACAGGGATAGCGGGCGCGACCGGCGGCGGCACAGGGAGCAGTGGCGGCACAGTCGCAGCAGGCGCGGGGGCGATCAGCCCGACACCAAAGCTGTTGCCGACCGTAGCGACCGGCGTCGACGCCATTCCGGCGACGACGAGCAGTGAGTAAAGATCAGTCGGTATCTGCGCGAGTGGCACGACCGCGTCGTTGACCGAGATGAGGATGTTCTCAACCGCCGTGATGACATCGACAACCGGCGTTTCGGAACTGGGCAGCGACACGATCACACCAGGCACCGCCAACGCGGCCCCGGCGACCGTTGCGATCGCATGCGTCACGGGCTTGACCACGACCGTCGCCAGGGAGGGCGGCGGCGGGCTGGGGGAGGGCGCGGGTCCGTTGGAGTCCGACGCGACGACGCTGGTGCTGTTGGTTTGCTGCTCGGTCGAATTCGATTCGGGGGCGACGACAGTCGAGTCTGATCCGCCGGACTCGGCCGCCGCCGGAGTGGCGTCCGGCGGCTCGTTGCTGTCGGTCTTGGTGTCCGGAGCGGCTGGGACAGCCGGCGCTTCCGTCACGAGGACTGGACGTGTGCGTGGCTTACCCAGCTCCTGAAGCTTGCGGATGACATCACGAAGAAGAGTTGGGTGCGTCGGCTGCGCGGATGTTTCCGCAACCGTCGTGGTCGGCGTGCTTGTTTTGCTGACGCTCTGGCTGGACTCGTCGGCACCAGGGCCCGCAGCGGTCGAACCAGCGGATTCTGTATCGGCTGCGGCGATCGCTCCGCTAGCACTGCCAATGAGGAGGCCTGTGGTAAGCACGCAGATACCGGCTGCGTGGCGCAGATGCGTCGAAATTTTGGTCTCCTCCCACCAGCAAGGGACCGCGTCGGTAGGGTTATTCAGTGCGAATTGTCGCACAGTTTTCGTTCTCAGCTATCGCGATTGTGCGGTCAATCTTGCGAGCAGCCAATCGCGTGCAAACACGAATTTTTCAAGATCGTCAATATTCGTCGTCGGCGGCCCGATTTGCGCGCGATGTCGCCGCAATCAGCGGCCAGGGAGCCGGGTGGTGACCTCCTGAAGCATCCAGCCGTTCCCGTCGGGATCACTGAACGACGCGAATGACGCATAGCTGGTGCGATCGGGATCAGGGCCTGGCAGGCGCGCTGTCGTCCCCGCGTGGTGGAACACGCCTCCCGCGTCGTGGAAAACCTCGCTGACCTGCACACCATGCTCGCTGAGCTCGGCGCGCGCCGCCTCGATGTCGTCGACGACGAGATACAAACCATCGGCCTAGCCGGGTGCTGCCGTGGTGATTCCGGTGCCGAAGATGATCGAACACGGTGAGCCGGGCGGAGTCAGCTGGATCACCCGGAAGTCATCGCCATTGACGACGTCGGCATCCAGCCGCCAGCCCAACCTCTCGTAAAACTCCTTTGCCCGGTCCACGTCGGAGACCGGTAGCACGACAACTTCGAGTCTCATCTGCACGGCCAAGAACTCCTTATGTCGAAAGGGCGCAGCGACTTTCGTCAATCGCGAAGGGCGAAGGGCGGTGCATGCGCCGACCAAACCATAGTGGCCGGCGGGGCTCAAGGACAGTGAATGCAAGTTGTATTCAAACTGTCAGGACGGTTAACACCGTCAGGTTGAAATGAGCAAACGCGCGGCGCCGCCGGGTTCGCTGCGGGAGTTTCCGATGGCGACCGTCAATTTTGCGCTCTGAGACCCCCGGTAACACCGCTGGTTAGCCTGTCGATAAACGCCACATCACCGTTGTTGCACATCTTCTCCGTATCAGATGACGTGCAAAAGCGAGCAAACTATGCTCGCTTGGGGTGCGCGCTTGACCCGCGGCGGCGACGTCGATTTCGCGACGAGAGTGGGGCCGAAGGTGCAGACAGTGCTGGGACTGTCGATGACGTCCACCAGCGTCGGCTGGGTACTTCTCGACGGCCACAGCCCTGAGGCCGCCACTCTGGACCACGATTCGTTTGATGTTCAGTCCACTACCGAAGGGGCCGAACAAGATACGTCGGCGCATGAGGCCGCCGCCCGAGGCGCGCAGGCGATCGCGACCGCAAGCGGTCACAAAGTGGGCTCCGTCCAGTTGACGTGGACCGAGGGCGTCGAGGCGGCCGCCACGGCCTTTCTGAAGTCATTGGCGGACATGGGGTTCGACAACGTTCACGCCATCCCGTTGAGTAAGGCCGCCGAGGCATGGGGGATCGACGTCGGCAGCGAAACCGAGCACACCAGGACCGGTCTGTGCATTCTCGAACCCGACGAGGCGATGATGATGGTCGTCGCCACAGGTGCCCGCCCGGTACGCACCGCCATCACCGATACGCGCGCGACCGCCGCGGACCTCGTTGAGTGGCTGCGGACGGTTTTCCGCAAGGACGGCTGGCGGCCCGAAAGCCTGTATCTGGTCGGCGCGCTCGCTGATCTGGATGAGGTGACTCAACCGATCGCGGATGCACTGCCGATACCGGTCTCCGATTCAGTCGACACCCAGGTCGCCCTGGCGCGGGGGGCTGCGCTGGCGAATGCCGACCAGGTCGTCAATGGTTCGGCCAAGACGGCCGAGCGGCCCTGGCGCATGTCACTGCCGACTAAGTCGGCCGCCACCGCGGCCGCCGAGACCGTTGAGGTGCCGGTGGTCAGCGAGGTGGACGCCGTCGCCACGCAGCCGATCGAGACGCCGCGCAACGACCGGCCGCGAAGCGATCGACCCTGGCTCGTTTCGCATGCGAAGAAGGTGACCCTCTCGGCCGCTGCCGTGGCGGTGTTCGGGGCGGCGCTGTCGCTCACCGCGGGTTCAGCGCTCAGCGTCGAAAACACGTCCACGCAGGCTGCCGATCCTTCATCGGACGCTCCGATGACCTCGGCCAGTGTCCACACCGTTCCGACACCGGCTGCCTCGGTACTGCCTGCCCCACTGGCACAACCGCGGGCCGCCGAGCCGCCACCTGCGCCGCCGCGGACACCGCTCCAGCCCCTCGCCGTCGTGGCGCCTCAGCCAGTCGCTGCACCGGTTCCCCGACCGACGGTCTCGGCTTCGCCGCCGGCCAACGTCTCCGTCGCGACGCCGACTGTTGCGTCTCCGGTGGCCCCCTTTGGGGCGCCGGTGTTCGGGCCTCCGCCCGGTCCGGTTGAGGCGCCGAATGTTTCGTCCCCCGCAGCGCCGCTTGAGGCGCCGGTGTTCGGGCCTCCGCCCGGTCCGGTTGAGGCGCCGGTGTTTGGGCCTCCGCCCGGTCCGGTTGAGGCGCCGGCGTTCGGACCTCCGCCCGGTCCGCTCGTAGCACCAGAGGCCGCTCCTCCTGCGGCTCCACTGCTGGCGCCGGCTGTCGCGCCTCCCGCGGCACCCGTAGTTGCGCCACCCGCCGCGGGGCCGGTGCCACCGGAACCTACAGATGCACCGCCCCCGCCGGACCCGGTCCAGGTCTTCATGAGCCCGTTGTTCAGCGGGCCGCCCTGAGCCCGAGATGAACCGCTAGGGCCTCACACCGAACGTGATCAGGTCCGAAAGTAACCGCGTCCACGCCGGGCGACGGACGCGATGTTGATCGCTGACGTGAAAGCCGGCGCCTTGGAAGAGTGCCCGCATCTCGGCGGGCGACGGGTTGTGCGCGGGATTGAACCGACTGGCGGACAGCCGATACACGGGGAGCGTCCACCGTGGACTCAACGTCGCTACCGCGGCGAGGCCGCCCGGAGCCAGCACCCGGTGGAACTCACGCACCGCGGCAGGCTGGTCGAAGAAGTAAAAAGCCGACGTCGTGACGACCGCGTCCAGCGTGCCATCTTCGAAGGGCAGGTGCTCGGCCGGGCCCCTGCGCCACTGCCGACAGCGTAGATCTCGTCGGGGCGTAGCTGGCGCGCGATCCGGTCAGCGAGAATCCCTGTGCCACAAGCGATATCGGCCACCCTGCGAGCGCTGCGGTCATTCAGCGCGGCAATCACCTCATCGTGCGCCGGCCGGTACCCCCACTGCTGAAGAAGTGGCAGGTCGTAAAAGCGGCGCAGCGATACTCCAGAACTGCGTGACCGCGTCGTTCAGCGTCCGGCGAGGCGCCGACGTCACCAATCCCAGACCGTCGGGTCGTTCGGCGGGTAATTCATGCAGATATCGGTGCCGTGGGCGGCGACGCCCTTGTTGTTGAAGAACAGCTTGGCCCAGTTGCCCCAGTGGGTTGCCATCTGCTCGTAGTAGACGTTCGTCGCCGTGTCCTCCGAGTACTGCCGCCGTCCGGCGTAGTCCAGGGAAAAGAACCAGTAGATGCGGTCACGGGCGCCCTGCTGAATGTCGGGGGGCCTGTTCTTGTAGTCGGTCATGTAGCGCTCGTAGTAGACCGGTTCGACGTCACGCACGGCCGCCATGTACTGATCGACGGTGCACGTGGTCTTCAGGATCCGATTCGGAATCGGATAGTCATCGGACGCGTCGGCGGATGCGACCGCAGGAAGAGCCATCGCCGCCACGCTCACGACGGCCGCCGCGACACTCGCTTTGATGAACATTTGTGACTCCTTACTGGTGTGCGGCCGCTTCGAGTACTGGCAGCTTATCGGGGCAGTAGGTACGCAGTGATGCGCCGAGGAACTGCCAGGCCTGCTCGGTGGTGGCGTCCTTGTCCAGTTGCAGATGAACGAACGCCGCCGAGCTGATTGCGTCCTTATCGAGCCCGTTGTAGAGCCGCTTACAGGTGATCTTGCCGATCCACGCGTTGTAGTCCTTCTGGCCATAGATGCCATAGGTGTGGAGTTCGTTGGCGAAATCCGTATCGGGGTCTGCGTGTGCAGGCGCGGCGAACACCAGAGCTGGCGCGATTGCCGCGGCAGCGATCCCGGCGAGACGTGTACTTTTCATGTGCCTACCTATCTGATCGGGCCCGTTGGGTGGTCATCAGCACGGCCGCCGGCGCCGACGCTGACCGGCGTTTCCGCCGGGTGCTGGGGCGGTGTCGGCCATGGCGAAGGCTTCGGCCGGGTTCGTACGTTCTGGGGCCACCAGAACCACCGGCCCATCATCGCGGCGATCGACGGCGTCATGAACGACCGGATCACCAGGGTGTCGAACAACAGGCCGAGACCAATCGTGGTGCCCACCTGACCGACCACGATGAGGTCGCTGACCACCATCGACATCATGGTGAACGCGAACACCAGGCCTGCCGACGTCACGACCGCACCGGTGCCCGCCATCGACCGGATGATACCGGTCTTGATTCCTGCGTGGATCTCCTCTTTGAATCTGGACACCAACAACAGGTTGTAGTCGGAACCCACCGCCAACAGGATGATCACCGACATGGCAAGGATCATCCAGTGCAGCGGAATTCCAAGGATGTGTTCCCAGATGAGTACGGATAACCCGAAGGACGTGCCCAACGACAACAGCACCGTCCCGACGATGACCGCCGAGGCGATCACCGCTCGAGTGAGCAACAGCATGATGATGAAAATCAGGCAGAGCGAGGATATTCCGGCGATCAGCAGATCCCAGTTCGAACCCTCCTGCATGTCCTTGTACGTCGACGCGGTACCCGCCAGATAGATCCTCGAGCCCTCCAACGGCGTGCCCTTGATGGCCTCGAACGCTGCGCTCTTGATCTGCGGAATGAGTTTGATGCCCTCAGGAGTCGCGGGGTCGCCCTCGTGGGAGATGATGAACCGAACGGCTTTTCCGTCCGGTGACACGAACATCTTGAGGCCGCGTTTGAAGTCCGCATTGTCGAAGACTTCCGGCGGCAGATAGAAAGAATCGTCGTTCTTCGAGTTGTCGAACGCCTGGCCCATGGCGTTCTGGTTCTCCTGCATCGCCTTGTTCTGGTCCTGCTGACTCTTCTGGCTCTGATACATCGTCCGCGTGATCTGCTGCATGCTCTTCATCGTCTCGATCTGAGCGGGCATCAGCGCGACCAGCTGCGGCATCAGCGTGTCCAGCTTTTCCAGGTCGGGCAGCAGACTCTGGATGTCGTCAGTCAACGGGTCCACGCCGTCGAGGGTGTCGAAGATGGACCTGATCGACCAGCAGATCGGGATGTCGTAGCAGTGCGGTTCCCAATAGAGGTAGTTGCGGATGGGCCGGAAGAAGTCGTCGAAATCCGCGATATGGTCCCGCAATTCCTGGACGTCGACAGCGGTCGTCTTTATCTTGCCGACCATGCTGTGCGTGGTCGCGGCCATCTGCATCGTGACGTTCTGCATCTTCTGCATGGTGTCGATCGTGGTCTGCATGTCGTTGGCCTGTTTCAGCATGTTGGCCATGACCTTGGCCATGTAGTCCTGGTTCATCTGCTGAGCGGTGCCCTGCATGCTGAGCAGGAACGGAATCGACGTGTGCTCGAGCGGAACGCCTCGCGGCCGGGTGATGGCCTGCACCCTGCCGACCCCCTGTGTGTGGGCGATTGCTCTGGCTATTCGCTCGATCACCAGCATGTCCGTTGGGTTGCGGACATCATGGTCGGTTTCGACGAGCAGCAACTCCGGGTTCATCCGGGGCTGCGGAAAGTGCCGGTCGGCCGCGGCGTAGCCGACGTTGGCCGGGATGTCCGGAGGTAGGTAATAGCGGTCGTTGTAGGCAGGCTTGTACGACGGCACGGCCAGCAGACCGACCAGAGCCAGAACCACCGACGCGGCGAGGATCGGTCCCGGCCAGCGCACCACGGCGGTACCGACGCGGCGCCACCCGCGGGTCCCCGCTTTCCGCTTCGGATCGAAAAGACCGAAGCGACTGCAGATCGTCAGTAGGGCGGGCGCCATGGTCAGTGCCGCGGCGACAGCCACGAGCATGCCGATCGCCAGTGGTACGCCGAGCGTTTGGAAGTAGGGCAGCCGCGCAAAGGACAGACAGAAGGTCGCACCCGCGATGGTCAGACCCGAGCCCAGGATGACGTGGGCGGTGCCGTGATACATCGTGTAGAAGGCGGTTTCGCGATCCTCGCCGTTATTGCGCGCCTCGTGATAACGGCCGAGGAGGAAGATCGCATAGTCCGTTCCGGCCGCGATAGCCAGTGTGGTGAGTAGGTTGACCGCGAACGTCGACAACCCGATCAGATCGTAATAGCCAAGCGCGGCAACGATTCCCCGGGCGGCGGCCAGCTCGAGGAACATCATCACCAAGACGAGCAGCACCGTGACGATGGACCGGTAGACGAACAGCAGCATCACGAAAATGACGCAGATCGTGACCGCGGTGATCAGCTTGATGCCCTTATCACCCGCGTGGTGCTGGTCGTTCGCAAGCGGCGTGGGACCGGTGACATAAGCCTTGACGCCCGGTGGCGGCGAGGAGTTGTCGATGATCTTCCGCACGGCTTGCACGGACTCGTTGGCCAGGCTCTCACCCAGGTTGCCCGCCAGGTTGAGCTGGACGTAGGCGGCTTTGTTGTCGGCGCTCTGCGCACCCGATGCCGTCAGCGGGTCGCCCCAGAAGTCCTGGACGTGCTGGACGTGCTTTGTGTCGGCCTCGAGCTTGTCGATCAGGCCGTCGTAGTACTTGTGCGCGGCGTCGCCGAGCGGTTGGTCGCCTTCGAGGACGACCATCGCCGCGCTGTTGGAGTCGAACTCCTGGAAGGTCTTGCCGATGCGCTGCATCGCCTGCAGCGACGGCGCGTCGCGCGGGGCAAACGACACCGCATGCGCCTCGCCGACCTGCTCCAGCTGCGGGACGGCGATGTTGACGATCACGACGACCGCGATCCAGCCCAAGAAGATCGGCACCGAGAACAACCGGATGAAACGCGGGATCATCGGATGGGCGCCGACATGCGTGTTGCTCATGCCGACTTCACCAAGCAGAAGGTCTGGGCGTTCACGCCGTCGGAGGTCCTCTCGTCCTTGAGCACGCCGTCGACGGTGATGCGGCAGCTGATGCTACCTCCGCCGCTCCGCACGATGTTGTTGGGGCTCACGGTCGCTCCCGTGACGGCATTTCGAAGCGTTCGAGGCAGCGCTCGATGAATGCGGTGGCCTGGTCGTGTCCGCGGGTGATGCCGAGTCCGCGCTCGTGGAGCACTA
>Ga0310900_10000469_pt1 | contig 13698 bp, 10 predicted proteins | sample C24D1metaG_FD_203879 | JGI IMG/M metagenome (GOLD analysis project Ga0310900, IMG submission 203879) | Lab incubated soil microbial communities from West Virginia University Organic Research Farm, Morgantown, WV, United States - C24D1 | ecosystem: Environmental > Terrestrial > Soil >...
AATGGAATAGGCGGTTATAAGCTGCCAGCGCCAACGCGTAAGCCGATCGAAGAGCACGCTGCCGATTTTATCGTACGTAAAGTGAACGAGCATTCACAGGAATTAACGCTCGTGTTTGTTGGCAGATTGACCAATTTGGCGATCGCGCTTGCCAAAGATCCGTCCATCGCGAAGAAAATCAAACGTCTCGTGCTAATGGGCGGCGCGCTGCGGGTGCCTGGGAATGTAACCCCGGTTTCGGAAGCGAATATATGGGGAGACCCTGAAGCGGCCCATCGCGTGTTTGAGTCAGGCATGCCGATTACGATGGTCGGACTCGACGTGACGATGAAAACGATTTTTCGGGAAGAGCATGTGGAGCAGTTGAAGCGTCTGGCATCGGTTAACGATGAACCAATGGTCTCATTTGTGGAACAAATACTGAAATATTATTTTAAAGCGTATGAGGAGCATAACGGGTTTTACGGCTCTCCGCTTCACGATCCGATGGCCGTTGCGGTTGCAATCGATCCGACGCTTGTACAAACGGAAGAGCATTTGATTAAGATCGAAACCAAAGGGGAATTAAGCGCGGGAGCTACGCTAGGCGATTTGAGAAGAGCCCAGGTAGTTACCAATGCTTCCGTATGCGTGGGAGTCGATTCGGAGCGGTTTATTCATCATTTCATACATGTCCTTGCAGGGGAACCGTCTTTGCAAACGCAAAAACAGAGTTAGGAGAATCAGATGCGTTCGATTATGATCATATTGTTTGGGGCGGTCAGCTATGGGCTTCTGTCAACTTTCGTGAAGCTGGCTTACCGTTCGGGATTTTCAACTAATGATGTAGTAGGCAGCCAGCTGATATTCGGGATCGCCATGATGTCACTGCTGCTGCTGGTTGTCGGCCGGATAAAAAAAGTTCCGGTGATGAAGGGTGTTTCGGTCAAGTCGTTGATTGCGCTTCTTCCTACCGGTATTACGGTGGGAGCAACAAGCATTTTATATTACAGCGCCTTGCAATATATTCCCGCTTCTATCGCTATCGTCTTGTTATTTCAATTCACATGGATGGGGGTATTGATCGAAGCCGTCTTAGAGCGCAAGCGCCCGGGGAAAGAAAAGATGACCGCTTTGGTGCTGGTGCTGGCCGGAACGGCAATGGCCGGCGGGCTGATTGACGGGGGCTGGAAGCAATTTACGCTGGCAGGTGTCATACTTGGGCTGTTATCCGCGTTTTCTTATGCGTTGTTTATTACGTTAAGCGGAAAAGCCGCTCTTCAAGTTGCTCCCATTACAAGAAGTACGATCATTATTTTTATTTCAGCCGTCATGATCATGTTCGTATATCCTCCGAAATTTTTCTCGAACGGCACTTTGGGTGAAGGATTGTTGTTATGGGGATTTCTACTTGCTTTGTTCGGAGCCGTCATCCCTCCGATTTGTTTTGCGATAGGAGTGCCCAAATCAGGGGGAGGACTTGCCTCCATCCTAAGTGCGGCGGAGCTGCCGGTAGCGGTGATCATGTCGGGTATCATCCTGCATGAGCGCGTAACCATGCTCCAATGGATAGGTGTTGCTGTTATTTTAATTGGTGTAGCGCTGCCGGAACTGCTCATTCGGCAAAAGCGTGCACGAAACATTCCGCTCGTCGGAGGACCTGCTAAAGGCCGGCGCATTTCATTATAAGATTGGCATAATCAGAGGAGGAAACGAATTGAAGAAGATTGTTTTAGATGTAGATACGGGCATTGACGATTCGCTGGCGATTGCCTACGCGATTCATTCTCCCGAGCTTGAGGTACTCGGCGTGACAACCTGCTTCGGGAACGTTACGGTGGAGGAAGCGACCCGCAATACGCTCGTCGTGCTGGAACACTTAGACAGCAACGTGCCGGTTATTCCGGGTGCGGCTAAGCCGCTGTTTCGGGATCCGACGAAAGGAAATACGACTTATATTCATGGCGATGACGGAATAGGGAATACACTTTCCGCAGAACCGCAGCGTCAGGCCTTAAGCGAGCATGCCGCTAACTTTATCGTTGAGCAAGTGAAAAGACTGCCTAAGCAAGTTACGATCATTACGGTTGGAACACTCACGAATCTGGCTCTTGCCATTATGAAGGCGCCGGAGATTGTCGGTCTAGTCGATAAGGTCATCATCATGGGGGGAGCGGTAACGGTACATGGGAATATTACCCCTTCAGCCGAAGCAAACATCTATGCCGATCCGGAAGCGGCCGAGTACGTGTTCCGCTCCGGCATTCCGATTACGCTTGTCGGTCTCGACGTGACGATGAAGACGCTGCTTCCGCTTGAGGAGCTGCAAAGCTGGCGGGATAAAAATACCCGGATCGGTCATTTGCTGGCCGATATGACGGAATTCTACATTGGCGCTTACGAAGATTTCTATCCCGGAATAGGCGGGTGCGCGCTGCACGATCCTTTGGCGGTAGGCGTAGCCATCAACCCGGATTTTGTGAAAACCGTTCCGATGCATGTGCAGGTTGATGTCGAAGGGGTGCATTCGCTCGGCAGGACGGTTGGTGACCGAAGAATGAAGCCAGACGCGGAGCCCAATATGGATGTCTGCATCGAAGTGGATGCAGACCGGTTTTTAAACCATTTTTTAAGCCGGGTCGTTTAAAGTGAATGCCAATGTGTATGATTTGGACAAGCTTCTCTTCCGGGAAGTTTGTCTTTTTTTTCGCTAGGATAAAATCCGGTTTATTCGATAATCATAGTTTTTTTTGCACAACTGCAGCAAATCGTATTTGAGACCCCTTTTGGGCTGTGTGATGATCAGCGCCTTTTTCCCCCTGCGATTTAAGGAACTACTAACTTTCTTGCGGTTATCGATTGCGTTCACGATTAATTCGCCTGGCTTCTCCCCGGCATAACGAGCAATAAGGAAACGGTCATAAGACGATTCTCCGTCCGCTTGCTCAAGCTCCAGCATTTGCAAGTCGCACAGCATGCCTTCTTGAACCTTCGCAACCAGCACATGGGTTTCCCCGAAATACAGCACATCCTGATCAATAACGGCCTCTCTATCAACAATTTGCTTGTCCGATGCCTGTTCCAGATTGCGTATGCTCAGAAGCATGCGCTGCGCTTTTTCAAACTCCAGCCGGTCAGCATAAGCTTCCATTTGAGCATATAAGGTTTCAATCAGGCCTAGCCCTCGATTAGCGAGTAGTTCCGATGCTCGTCGGGTATGCTCCAAATAGTCCCGTTCTGATATTTTACGCTCGCAAATGCCGCTGCATTTCCCGATATGATACAGCAGGCAAACTTGCTTTGGCATCGTCTTGCAGGTGCGGAGGCCGTAATGCTCCGTTACAAATTCAAGGAGAGCGTCCCGGAAGCCAGCGCTTTTGAAAGGGCCCAAACGGTTTACTTCTTCGGTTGCGAAGCCGGTCTGTTTCCGTCTGCGATTCCGGTAATACACATCCAGTCGCGGAAAAGGCTCATTGGTAAGCTGTAAATAAGCGTAACCGCTATTATCCCGTTTTAACGCCCGATTGTAAGGAGGTTTATGTATTTTGATGAGGTTGTTCTCAAGCAGCAGGCTCTCGGCTTCGTTATTTACGAGCACCACTTCTATGGATGAAATTTCACCGACAAGCTGCTTAATTTTTCTGTCAGCGTGATTTCTCGTAAAATATGAGCGTAACCGGCTCCGTAAGTTTTTGGATTTGCCTACATAGAGGATGTGACCGTCTGTATTTTTCATCAAATAACAGCCGGGGCATGTCGGATAATCGCCGGCGTTGAACAAGAACGACATATGCCGTCATCCTCCTATCCTCTCGAATTCGTCTGGTTCATTCATGAATAATGACTCCCGACACTATTCGACATAGCCGGCGGCAATACCTTGTTTCTGTAACATACATAGTCGAAACTCCTACGGCAATCAGATTGAGGTTTCTTATCGATTTCTATTCTGGATCGTAAATATCGAAATCTTAAGATTATGTGATCCTATATTTGAATATTTGCGATATAGGCACAGCAGTTACTTTAGGTTCAGGGACTAGTCGAGGTACATCTTGGGAATTATACAAAGGTAAAGTGCATGGAAAAAACCGACATTTTAAAAATGTATTCTACTTAAAAAAGGAGTGACACCGATGTCAAACGAAAAGGATTTACGTATTCGCAGCAAAGTTATTAGTGAGGGTGTAAACCGTGTTCCGAACCGTGCCATGCTAAGAGCGGTCGGATTCCAGGATGAAGATTTTAAAAAGCCTATGATCGGAGTGGCAAGCACATGGAGCGAGGTAACGCCTTGTAACGTTCATATCGATAAATTGGCTCTGCAAGCAAAAGAAGGTGTACGCACTCATGGCGGCGCTCCATTGATTTTCAACACGATTACAGTGTCTGACGGCATTTCGATGGGACATGAAGGGATGCTGTTCTCACTGCCAAGCAGGGAGGTCATTGCCGATTCGATTGAGATTGTAGTAAACGCCGAGCGCTTCGATGGTTTGGTTGCAATTGGCGGCTGTGACAAAAATACACCAGCTTGCATGATGGCGATCGGCAGAATGAATTTACCAGCTGTTTACGTCTACGGCGGAACGATCCAACCAGGAAAGCTGAACGGTAAAGATGTGGATATCGTTACGGCATTCGAGGCAGTAGGACAATATCAGGAAGGAAAATTAACGGATGAAGAGCTTCATGAAGTGGAATGCCAGGTTTGTCCGGGTGCGGGCGCTTGCGGCGGGATGTATACAGCGAATACAATGGCGTCAGCGGTCGAAGCTTTAGGGATGAGCTTACCCGGATCTTCATCCACGCCTGCCATTTCTTCCTATAAAGCAGTTGAATGCGCAGAGGCGGGAAGAACCGTTATCGAGCTTCTTGAGAAAGATATACGGCCGCGCGACATTATGACAAAAAAAGCGTTCGATAATGCAATCACCCTCATTATGGCCCTTGGGGGATCAACGAATGCTCTGCTACATCTCATGGCAATGGCGCACTCGGTTGAGGTTGATTTAACTTTAGACGATTTTGAACGGATTCGTAAACAAGTGCCTCATCTTGCTGATTTAAAGCCAAGCGGCAAATATGTCATGCAGGATCTGAATGATAATGGCGGCGTACCGGGCGTTATGAAACTGCTGCTTGAAAAAGGGCTGCTCCATGGCGATTGTCTTACGGTCACAGGAAAAACAATTGCTGAAAACTTGGCTGAAGCACAGCCTCTGAAAGAAAATCAACAGGTCATACGTCCGTTCGAGAGTCCGCTGAAACCAACGGGTCCACTGGTTGTGCTGAAAGGCAATCTTGCTCCTGAGGGCGCAGTGGCAAAAATGTCAGGTTTAAAAAAGCTGAAATTCTCGGGCCCCGCACGCGTCTATAATAGCGAGGAAGAAGCGACAATAGCCATTTCGAATGACGAAATCGTCAAAGGGGATGTGCTGGTCATCAGGTACGCTGGACCAAAAGGCGGGCCCGGTATGCCGGAAATGCTTTCGGTAACCGCATTAATTATAGGAAAAGGCTTAGGCGGCGAGGTTGCTCTGCTTACAGACGGACGTTTCTCGGGCGGTTCGCACGGCTTTGTTGTAGGTCATGTATCGCCGGAAGCTCAGGTAGGCGGGCCGATTGCATTTTTGCAAGAAGGGGATATGATAACCATTGACAGCGAGGCGCAGGAAATACAATTTGATGTCACGCCACAGGAGCTGGAAGCAAGAGCAAATCATTGGATCAAGCCTCCGCTTAAATATAAATCGGGTGTGCTTGCCAAGTATGCGAAGCTCGTATCATCGGCATCAAAAGGTGCAGTAACGGATCTTGAGATATAATCTCAAGATCCGTTACTGTGAGATGGAGCATTAGAACGATATGAAAAGATTGAATAGGATGTAAGCGTTTAATTGTTTCTACAAGGCGATATTTCACATCAATTTGATTGTTTATGTTCCTTTACAACACTATTTGGAAGGAGTATGATTCAATTCGTGATCAATCATCATATCTTGTTCAATAATTAACCTTTATCGCTGAGTTCTGAAGAAGAAACGGGGGAACCATAGAGGACAGATCAACCGATCTGATCTCAGGGGTGAATCACTTGGTTTTTTTAAGTGTAGGGCGACTTTTGCGCCCGAATCCGACAGCTAACCTCGTAAGCGTCCAGAAGAGGAATTATTCACGGGCCTGCCAAACTATTTTTGGTAAAGCCGTGGGAAAGTCCTTACTTTCCTGCGGCTTTTTTTTGTCCAAAATTATGATTTACTTGTGTTTAAATGGTTTAAATGGCTGATGTATAGGTGCATAACAAATGAACGGGCGAACAAGATATATGGAGAGTTTGATCACGGGGTTTATTTTAAATATCCAGTGATAGGAAATGGGGCATCATCATGGTAAGCAGATTTAAACGATTACTAATCGGACGTCCAATGAAAAGCACAGAAATCGAAGGTGAAAAGCTAAGCAAGCTTAAAGCGCTCGCCGTATTGTCATCAGATGCGCTCTCATCGGTCGCTTACGGCACGGAGCAAATTTTGCTTGTGTTAATGGCGGCAGGATTTGCAGCCGTTTGGTATTCAATTCCGATATCGCTCGCTGTGCTCGGACTGTTATTAGTCTTAATTTTATCCTATCGTCAGACCATCTTTTCTTATCCGACGGGTGGCGGCGCTTATATCGTAGCCAAAGACAATTTGGGCATTTCAACAGGTCTGTTAGCCGGCGGTTCGCTCCTTGTCGATTATATTCTAACGGTTGCCGTCAGCACATCTGCCGGTACAGACGCTATTACTTCAGCATTTCCATCTCTTCATGATCATCGTGTTTTAATTGCGTTAGTGATGATCTTGGTGCTGACCATTATCAATTTGCGTGGAATTACAGAGTCCGCATCCGTGTTGGCGTTTCCGGTATACTTGTTTGTTATAGCCATTTTCGTGCTTATCATTTCCGGTATTATCAAATATGCAGCCGGGGGCATTCATGCCGCTGCTCCAGAGATGGGCGCAACCGTCTCGAATATCAGCTTGTTTTTGTTATTAAAGGCATTCAGCTCAGGGTGTTCGGCCCTTACCGGCGTTGAAGCGATGTCCAATGCTATTCCTAACTTTAAGCAGCCGGCTGAACGCAATGCGGCCGCTACTCTAATTATGATGGGTACGATTCTTGGCGCGATGTTTATCGGGATCAGCCTGCTTGCCTATTGGTACGGCATTACTCCGAATGAGAAAGAAACGGTTGTTTCGCAAATTGCGAATGCAACATTCGGCAGAGGGGTAATTTATTATAGTATACAGGCAGTAACCGCTCTGATTTTGTTTCTGGCAGCCAATACAGCTTATGCTGCGTTCCCATTGCTCGCCTTCATGCTGGCAAAGGATAAATACATGCCGAATATGTTTATGGCTCGCGGGGACCGTTTAGGATTTTCAAATGGCATTATTATTTTAGGCGTCTTATCGGCGCTGCTTGTTATTGCTTTCCACGGCAATACCGAAAATTTAATTCCGCTGTATGCGGTAGGTGTATTTATTCCATTCACCTTATCCCAGCTGGGGATGATGGTGCGCTGGTTGAAATTGAAGCCAAAAGGCTGGATATTTCCATTCATCATAAACACGGTCGGGATGCTGACGACGCTTGCGATCACGCTGATTTTCATCTTTACGAAGTTTAGCCACGTGTGGATGGTATTTATCTTTTTGCCGATCGTTATTTTTATCTTTTTCGGTATTCACCGCCACTACCGGAACATGGCGGACGAATTGCGGATTAATATGGCAAAGGATAAGCCTGTCATAAAAGGAAGCACGATCGTTGTTCCAATTGCGGGAATTACCCGTGTCGTTAATCATTCGTTAAGCTATGCCAAATCATTGACGGAAAATGTAGTTGCCGTATACGTCGGATTTGATGATGAGGATATTGAGCGGATGGAGAAGAAATGGGAAGAGTGGAATCCCGGCGTCCGTCTTATCGTACTTCGCTCAAGTTATCGGAGCATCATTAGGCCGTTAATGAGGTTTATTGATACGATTGAATGGAAAACTGCCGAAACGGATCATATCACCATTCTCATTCCGCAATTTATTACCAAGCACTGGTGGCACTATTTTCTTCACAACCAGACGAGTTTAATGCTCCGTGCATATTTATTTACACAAAAAGATGTGGTCATCGCGACAGTGCCTTATCATCTTCAAAAATAACGGGCCTGGTTGGATGACTTCACAGAAATCAAATGAATGTAAAAAACCCCTCCATGATCTTGAGATCATGAAGGGGTTTCCATTTTATTAAAATTTACGCTGACCTAATTGTTGTTCTGCGATTTGAACCAGCTTCTTAGTAATATATCCCCCGATAGAACCTGCATCACGAGTCGATAAATTACCGTTGTATCCATCTTGTGAAAATGTAACACCCAGCTGTTGTGCTGCTTCAGTTTTCAATTGTGCAAGTGCTGCTTTTGCTTGCGGTACTACTAACGTGTTTGAATTTCTTCTGCTCATGTAAGTTCACTCCTTCGTTGGATGTAAGGTTATTATGTGGTGTATTTGTAAATGTATACATTCAAAAGGAAAGATTTTTCTGGAAATTTTCCCCATCTGGAAGAACATCATTTTTCGCAGAATCACGTACCTTAAATAGGTTGATCTCATTTGATTTCCTTAAGAATTGTTGGGGTATGCCCTAACTAATTATGGGGAGATCTCCTTTAATAAAGGAGATATAATGGAAACTTCAGAGCGATACATAGGAGCGGATGGGCGCTGTCAAGTACTATGGAAACATGGTACTAGGTGGACTAAATGGATTCCTGTATAGTTAAATTATCCGCAATCAACAATAGATCGTGTTTTCCGGCAGGCAGCTTGAAGGTTATGGACTGCTGTCGGACAGGGGATGGCAGGAGGGTGAATAAGTGTAGTGATGAAGACAATGACCATGAAAGAAGAGCTGCAGCGGAAAGCATCCATACTAAAGCAGCACGAAGTTTATGCCTATCAAGCTGCTTATTACTTGCTTGAAAACGAAGCTTTAGCTGTCAAAGCGGTAACGCAAGCATTGCTGGCAATCATTCAAGACGAACCATTTTTTCTCCAGCCTAAGCCGCTTCAGCAAAAGAGGATAAAGCAAACGGTGATGAAGGAAGCGCTTTTGACCAAGGCTGCCGCCTTACGGCCTACGATTTAATCCGAATGTTCCACATTCCAAACTCCCTCAGAAACCTCTTCAATAATCGAACTCATATTAGGCCTTTAAATATATGACTATACATATCCGTTGAAATAGGTTATTTTCTTAAATATGTAACTTTGGAGGGAGATCAAGCAGTATGATCATTGATCTTACACATCTCATTCATGATGGAATGCCGGTATATCCGGGAGATGCGGAGACTGTACTGGAACAATCCAAGCATATGAGCCAAGACGGCTACAACAATCATCAGCTTTCCATTAATATGCATGCGGGGACTCATATAGATGGACCCATGCATTTAATGGACATTCAGCATTATATAAATGAATTTTCCGTGGAGAAATTTGTCGGAGACGGCGTTTTGCTCGACGTATATGGAATAAGCGTGATTGACTATAAGGAAGAATACGAGGAGCTAATCAAAGCGGAGCAAATCGTCATTTTGTATACTGGCCATGCCGAGCTGTATGGTCAGCCAGCGTATTTTACAGATTATCCGGTTTTGACTGCGGAATTTGTTGATCTGCTCATTAGAAAAAGGGTAAAAATGATAGGCTTGGATACTCCGTCACCGGATAAAGATCCTTTTGACATCCATAAACGCTTGTTCGTCAACCAAATTTTCATAATCGAGAACTTAAAGAACGTTCAACGGCTGCTGGACGTCGATGCTTTTGAAATTATAGCGCTGCCGCTTCATATTAGAGCGGATTCTTCCGTTGCTCGCGTGATTGCGCGGGTAAAGTTATAGTGTATGCGGAATTGGTCGATGATGAGGTGACGGAGAAAAAATTATAGCGGAAGGACTTGAAAAGTTATGGAGATTATTTATCACGGTCACTCTTGTATTCAAATAGCAGCAGGGGATCAGTCGCTAATTATTGATCCCTTTCTCAGAGGCAATGAATTAGCTGTATCGAAGGCGGAGGACATTAGAACGGATGCCGTTCTCTTGACGCACGCGCACACCGATCATATTTTAGACGCCGATCTGATAGCCAAAAACAATGATGCGCCAGTCGTAGCTATCGCCGAGCTTGCCGCCTATATGTCTTGGCAGGGCGTTAAAACGATTGATATGAATATTGGCGGAACGGTAGATCTGGGATTTGCGAAGGCGAAAATGGTGCAGGCGTTCCATTCTTCCGGTATCGTACTGGCAGAGGAAAAACGTATTTTGTATGCGGGGATGCCGGCCGGGTTCATCATTAACATAAATGGAATTAATATCCTTCATGCAGGAGACACTGCTTTGTTCAGTGATATGAAAATGATCGGAGAGCGTCATGCCATCGACATTGCGTTTCTTCCAATCGGCGACCGCTATACGATGGGGATGGAGGACGCGCTGCAAGCGGCAGAATGGTACAATGCGAAACGGGTTGTGCCCATTCATTATAATACCTTCCCCATTATCCGGCAGGAAGCTGAAAGGTTTGTTCAGGAGCTGCACAAGAAAGGGATTGACGGCTTAGTATTAAAACCAGGCGAGAAAATGTCCGTATAAAGGCAGCCCGTCAACCTTTAAACATACAAGAGTATCCTAAAGAGCTCCATTGCAAGCAGCGAATAATCTCAGATTATTCTTTGCACGCAATGGGGCTTTTTTACAGGCCGAGCTTCTTAAACTGCACGGAATGGGGCCTAAAGCGCTGGAACTAATTCGGCACTCCCTTGCCGCCAGCGGAAAATCGTTTGCCGATTGAGCTAGTCATAAGTTTGAGCTGACGGGACTTCTAAGCGGGCAACTCCCGTCAGCTAACGGGTTCTTCCATATTGCCGCGCATAGAATACGATTCTTTGATATAATCTTTTATCCTTCATGTTTTTTAACGGATAAAATTGGGGTCTCGTATTCACCTCCAAAATCCACGGTTTTCCCTTCGGATCGAGTGCTACGTCCAAACCTAGTTCTCTGAACCCGTTCTTATGCTGATCAAAGTTGTTCCCGACAGAGACCCCGAGCTGCTTTAATTTTGCCTCTATCCTTTTAATTAACGGATCATTGTACCCTGCCCCCGTCATTGTTTGATGAAAATAGCTGAGTTTTCCGCCTTGATGATAGTTTGTCGCAACCTTTCCCGGCTTTCCTATTTTTGTGAAAATGGCAGAGCATACCCATGTTCCTTTGTTCGACTTCTGGACCATGACACGAATATCGAAAGGGTTTCCGTTCGTTCTGGCCAAATGGATACCTTCTTGCAGTAAAAATGATCTTTTATTAGAAAAACGATTTAGCTTTTTGTATAAACTATCGATGGTTGGGAAAGAGGATTTAGCGGTGTTATATTGGGTTTGATAACCTGTCTTCTCTCTATTGATACGGATAATGTTAGCCCCGCCCGTACCGTCCGTAGGCTTAAAATAAATAGTAGAATACTCGGAAAGCATCGAGATCAAATTCTTTTTATTAAAAAGCGTAGTCCGGGGGATATGTTTGCGTAAATTAGGTTGCTTTAGCAGCCAGCTGGTTTTAATCCACTTACTACTAATTGTGCTGCTCCTATATTTCATCACAAATACCAACACCTCTTTTTCTCTCAGCATATGTATTCTATTAGAAGCTTGTCACTGCATGTGCCTATCAATCTAGTTTATCGTATATACTAGTTTTACAATTTGAAAATGAACAATTGACGTATCAACGGAAGCTAGCAGGAAAAAAGCCTCATCCTAACGAATAACATTCGACAACTATTGTCGACGAGTTTGGTCATCGCGGCAGAAAGAAGGGCAAAAGCATGAAAAGTACGAGTATTCGCTATAGGCTGATGATACTGATGATTTGTCTGACCACGCTGCCTGTTTTGACGGTCACCTGGATTGCGACAAATAATACGCGAAATTCGGTAGAGAAAGAAATAATAGAAGCTAACCGTTCCCGTATGCTTTGGGCGGATCAGTATTTGGATGAATTAATTAGGCAAATCGACGTTCTCTTCTATTCCTTGCAAGTTAATCAGCAATTGATAGAAGGCCTTAGCACGATAGACAGTCAGGATTTGGGCGGACAATTTCGGACACAACGGTATATTCAGGAGACGTTGACCACAGCCTTTTATGCCAATTCCAAAAAAATTGACGAGCTTGCGCTGTACACTCATCAAAACCAAAAGGTTTATTCGGTCAACTACGCAAACAGCGGCCTTATTTATTCTCTTGATATTCAAAAAGGCAACTGGACCCGTTTACTGCAAAAGCCCGTTAACATGTATTTCAAAGAGTCCGGCAACGGAATTTTCGCGTTTCACAGCATTAACCGCTTCGCGGACCGCCGTCTGCTCGGCGGATTGTCTGTCCGTATTAATAAGGATGTCTGGAAGGAAGTAAGCGATATTTTAAAATCGGAGGACGAAAGCTCGGTATTCTTAGTCAACGATGAAGGAGAACGGCTATCGGGTTCAACGCCTGAACAAAGCTTCGATGAAGTCATTGATCAAATGAGTAGGGATCAGCCCGTGCATGCCGATCTGGAAATTCAGAAAACAGATAACTATTTTCTCTTTATGAAACGTGTGGACGACGGCGAGCTCACCTTGATCAAAGCGCTGCCTATCACCACGATAACCGAAAGCGCTAACAATACGGTCCGGGCGGGAATTGTAACCGGATTATTGTTCGCAGCCGCCTCTATCCTGCTGTCTATTACAGTGTCGCTTCGTATAACCAGACCGATCGTCAGTCTTGCAAGGACGATGAGAATGACCAAGGTTCACCAATTTGAGCTGACATCCGTGCAAAGCAAAGATGAAATCGGGCTGCTGGAGCGAGGTTATAATTCCATGATGAAGCGAATGAAGGAATTGATAGAAAACGAATATCAGAAAGAAATCGAAGTAAAAAATGCGCAGCTAATGGCATTGCAAGCGCAAATTAATCCTCATTTTTTAAACAATACGCTGAACTTGATCGGAGGAATGGCGCTTGTCAAAGGCGCTCCCGAAATCTATAAAATTACGAAGGGAATAGGCGAGTTGCTCCGGTATTCGATTAGCTCCGGCCACGATTCGGCGACGCTTGCGGATGAGCTGAAGCATATACGCAACTACCTGTTTATTCAGGAGCAGCGTTTCATGGGACGGTGCACCGTTATCGTCGAAAGCGACGGTTCCGGGGAGGCGCTTGGCCTTCCAAGGTTCACGCTGCAGCCGCTTGTGGAGAACGCATTCGAGCATGGTCTGCAGCCGAAAGAAGGGGCCTGGCAGGTTGAAATACGAGTGAAGACGATCCGGACTCATCTGGTTATTTCGATCAAAGACAATGGGATAGGGGTTGATCGTAAACGCCTTTATATGCTTAGAGCTGAGCTGAAGGAAGGGATAGCGCTTAAGCCGGATCGTCCGGATAAAGACAAGGAGAAGCCGGAAATTCGGAAGGGTATCGGTCTGCAAAATGTCGATTCGAGATTAAAGCTGCATTTTGGCGGAAAAGCATCCCTGCGATTTTTCAGTAAACCTGAGGCAGGAAGTTTGATCGTACTTAAATTGCCTTTGCATAATAAGGAGGATAGCCATG
>Ga0310900_10000477_pt1 | contig 13633 bp, 13 predicted proteins | sample C24D1metaG_FD_203879 | JGI IMG/M metagenome (GOLD analysis project Ga0310900, IMG submission 203879) | Lab incubated soil microbial communities from West Virginia University Organic Research Farm, Morgantown, WV, United States - C24D1 | ecosystem: Environmental > Terrestrial > Soil >...
GCCTTCATGCGAGAGACGCTGCGCTGGGACGTGTTGTGCGTCATGGAGCAGCCTGACTTGCGCCGGGCCCGCGATACCGAGCATTACCGCCTGGCGCGCCAGCTGCGGCGCACGCTCGTCACGATGGACCGCGATTACCTGGATGATCGTAAGTTCCCGCCGGCGCTCGGATCGGGCGTGCTGGTCATTGCGGCTCCGGACGAGCGCGGCCTCACCGCCTTGCTGGCCCGGATCGATGCGCATCTGTTTGCCACCGACGTCCTTCCGCTTGACCGTCGCAAGCTGCATGCCCACTCCGATTGGAGCTCCGCGGATTACCAAGGCGGAAAGATTCCGCCGATGATGGAGCGCGATGAGTGAGTTGACCCTTGGTATCGATGTGTCGGACCACATCGCGCACCTGGCTATCGTCAGCGGCGATGACGTGTTCGCGCAAGGCATCGTGGCGGCGAATCGTGCCGGCGCTATCAAGGACGCGGCGAAGAAGGCAATCGCGGCGGCGAAGGGCAAGGTCGGGGCCGTTTCGGTCGCGCTCCCGGTCGCGAACATGGCGGTGCCGGACGATCTGATCGCCGCTCTAGGCGGCATGGGCAAGGGGGCGCCGACCGCGATCGCGGCCGGCACTGCGGCGGCCATTGCCGAGCAGTGGCGCGGCGCCGCACGCGGCGTAAAGCAGGTCATTTCGTTTTCGATTGCCGAGCACGTCACGGCCGGCCTTCTGGTCGACGGCAAGCCATGGCGCGGTGCGCACGGACTGGCATCGTCGGTTGGATGGCTCGCGCTCAACCCGGTCGAGCGCGAAGATTACCGCCGTCTCGGCGCGCTCGAAGCGGAAGTCGCGGCCGCGGGCATCGTCCGCCGCTTCGTCTGGCGCATCAAGTCGGGCGATGAGTCGAGCGTCTCAGATCAGGTCAAGGGTGACTTTTCGAAAATCGCGGCGGCCGATGTCCTGCAAGGCGCCCGGGCCGGCGACGGCGTCGCGATTTCGGTCGTGCGCGATACCGCGAAATATATCGGCATGGCGGTTGCGAACCTGGCGACGATGTTCGATCCGGAAGTGATAGTGCTTGGCGGCATCATCGCCTCGTCAGGCGACATCATGCTCGAGGCGATCCGCACGGAAACGTCGCGCCGGCTGATGCCCGAGCAGAACGATCAGGTGCGCATCGAGCTGTCGACACTCGGTGACGATGCGGTCGCGATCGGCGCGGCCCGTGCGGTGGCATGATCACGCTCTCCGGCGCGGACCTCGTCCTGCCGGATCGGGTCATCCGCCGCGGCTCGATCGTCATCCACGAGGGCCGCATCGCCGCGATCGAGACTGGCGCGATTGATGCCGGCGCCGGCCTCACGGTCATCGATCTTTCCAATCACACGATCGTTCCCGGTTTCATAGACGTGCATGTCCATGGCGTGGAAGGCATCGACGTGCTCGACGGCGATGACGCCGTCGCCGCAGTCGCAAGCCGCCTGCCGAAGTACGGGGTGACGGCGTTTTGCCCGACCTCGGTGGCATGCGCGCCGTCGAGATTGACGACCATGCTCGAGAGCGCGGCGCACGCGCGATCGTCGGAAGCCGCAGGCGCCGCTCGCGTCCTGCCGGCGCACCTCGAAAGCAATTTCATCAACCCTGAATGGAACGGCGCGCAGCCGGCGCAATGCCTGCGCACGTACAAACCGCAAGGCAAACGGCCCGAAGGTGATTTCATGGGGCACGAGATCCTCCAGGCGATCCGGGCGCATCGCGACGTCGTCGGCATCGTCACGCTTGCCCCCGAAATGGCCGGTGGTCTCGATTTGGTGCGCGAACTGGTGCTCGCCGGGCATCGAGTCTCGCTCGGCCATACCGGCGCGACCTACGAGGAGGCGCGCGATGCCATCGCCGCGGGCGCGAATCATGCCACCCATCTCTTCAACCGGATGTCGTCGATCACCTCACGATCGCCCGGCGTCGTCGGCGCCGTGCTCGAATCGGATGCGGTGGCCGCCGAGATCATTTGCGATGGTCATCACGTGCATCCGTCGCTCGTGTCGATGGCGATTCGCCTGAAATCCGTGACGCGAATGATGGCGATTACCGACGGCACGGCCGTCACGGGATTGCCTACTGGCTCGCGGAGCCGCCTTGGCGACCAGACCATCATCGCCGGCGACAAGACCGCCGTGCTCGAGAACGGCACGCTTGCGGGCAGCATCCTGACGATGGATGCGGCGTTCCGGATGCTGGTCACACGCATCGGCCTGTCACTGACGGACGCGGCGCGCATGTGCGCGACGACCCCGGCGGAGTCGATCAGGGCGGCCGACTTGGGCGTGATCGCTCTCGGAAAATGGGCTGATCTCACGGTCCTCAACCGGGACCTGGACGTGACCCATACCTACATCGGCGGCGAAGCGGCGGGGAACTAGTTCCTGCCCATTCCGTCTACTGTCCTGAGGTGCAGATGAAAGCTTTGACGCTCGTGGCCGCCGCTGTCGTGCTCGCCGGGTGCGAGGTCAACCTGAATACCGAGGGCCTCTCAGCTCGCGATGTCAAGACGTTCAAGGTCAGCGGCCAGCCCGAAGTGGTGCTCGATACATTCGACGGTTCGATCGAGCTCCACTCGTGGGATCGCAACGAGATCGAAGTCGAGGTCGAGAAGCGCGCCATGGAGCAGTCGCTTCTCGACGAGATCAAGATCGACGCTCAGCAGGAGGGCGACAAAATCGTCGTCAGGGTCACCGGCCCGCGAGGCGAACGGCACGGCGTCACGATCGGCATGCACATTTCACCGACGGCGCGGCTCCGCGTCGCGGTGCCGAAGAACGCCAACATCAATGCAGTGAGCGGCGACGGTTCGATCAAGGCGGAAGCGATCGAAGGAACGATCGTCCTGCGGACCAGCGACGGCAGCATTACCGGCACGCGCCTGAGTGGCGACATTCAAGTGCGCTCGGGCGACGGGTCGATCAGGATCGACAACACCACCGGCAAGCTGGATCTCGAGACCGAGGACGGCAGCGTCGGCGTGGACGCCAGGCCGAGCGTTCTCCGCCTGAGGACCGGCGACGGATCGGTGCGCGTCACGCTCGAGCCCGAGACGGTGATGACCGACAACTGGGAGATCACGACCACTGACGGCAGCGTCGTCGTGACCCTGCCGGGTCTCTTCAACGCCGAGCTCGACGCCGAAACAAGCGACGGCGCCGTGCGGACCAATCATCCGCTGCTGGACGGCGATCGCGACGATCGCCGCGACGGCGAGGGCAGCGACGATCGGCGCGAACGCCGCCGCACGCTTCGATCGAAGATCGGCGAAGGCGGCAAGATTCTCAAGATTCGCAGCGGAGATGGCTCCATTCGAATTGATAGATAGATGGCCGCCGTGCTTGACATGACGGCAACCGAAGTGGGATAAGGACAGTCAGTGTTCACGGTCTCGACCTGCGCATGTTGTCGCTGCGGAGAACAAGCCTCCGTCGGCCTCGCAGTGTCCTCAAAATGACCACCGTGTAACAGACACTCTCTACACGAAACGGTTTTCGAGTTCCAAGGCCCGGAAGGCTCATAGCTTTCCGGGCCTTTTGCTTTCTAAGGACTCCATTATGGCGACGCCTCCAGTTGTGGAGTGGTTCGGCGGATACGCGCTGGCACTCATCGTCGGCTATGCAATCGGCGGCTGGCTGTACTCGCGCCAGGCGCGACTCGACGGCACGACCGGTGACGGGCTGCCTCGATTGCCCGTATTCCTTCGCTTCGACAGACACCGCGTGGTCGTGGTTGGCGGTGGAGCAGTAGCGGCCGCGAAGATCCCGGCGCTCGTTGCCGCCGGCGGCAATGTCACGGTGATCGCGCCGCGGGTGTCCACGGCGATCGATCCGGCGGGGGTGACGGTCCTCCAGCGCGAGTTCCAACCCGGTGATCTCGACGGCGCATGGTTCGTCACCGCAGCCGCGACACCGGAGGTCAATCGCCGGGTTCGCGAAGCGGCCGAAGCGCGCGGTGTGTTCGTGAACGCGGTGGACGATCCCGCGAACGCGACGGCATATCTCGGCGGCACCATCGCGCGCGGGGGCGTAACGGTGGCGTTTTCGACCGCGGGCCAGGCGCCGGCGCTCGCAGGCTTGTTGCGCGAAGCGTTCGACGAGCTCTTGCCCGCCGACATCGGCGAATGGGTCGAGCGTGCTTCGGCGCTCAAGGGACACCAGCGTGCAGAGGGAGTGCCGATGACACGGCGCCGACCGCAGCTTCTCGATGCGCTCAATCGGCTCTACGACACCCGGGATGTCGGCCAGCGACGGGCCTCATGATCGGACCCGGCCTGGTCTCGCTCGTCGGCGCCGGCCCGGGTGATCCGGACCACCTGACACAAAAGGCCGTGCGCCGTTTGCGCGATGCGGACGTCGTTTTGCACGACGCGCTCGTATCGACCGAGGTGTGCGCGCTCGCCGCTAACGCCTTGCGCATCAACGTCGGCAAGCGCGCGGGGCGCGATCAAACTCCGCAGGGCGAAATCGAGCGACTGATGATTGAAGCCGCGCGCCAGGGACTGAAAGTGGTTCGCCTGAAAGGCGGCGATCCATTCGTGTTCGGCCGCGGCGGCGAAGAAGCGCTCGCGCTGCAACGCGCCGACATTCCGTTCGAGATTGTGCCCGGTATCACTACAGCGATCGCCGCGCCCGGGCTTGCCGGCATTCCGGTCACGCACCGCGGTGTGTCGTCCGGCTTCATCGTGCTGACCGGCTCGGATCTCGAATCGGTCGATCGGGTGTTGACGTCGATCGCGCCCGGATCGCTCACCGTCGTCCTTCTGATGGCCATTGGCGCGCGCGCGAAGGTAGCCGAGCTTCTCGTGGCGCGCGCCTGGGACGTCAACACCCCGGTGGCCATTGTCCTCGGCGCCGCGACGCCGGAGATGTGGACGTGGCGCGGCCGGCTGACCGACTTGGCGACGTCGCCGCTGCCCGACTCGTCCGCGGCGGGCACCATCGTCGTCGGCGGGGTCGCAGGTCTTCCGATCGCGATGCCCGCGTTGGTCGAAGAGGTGGCGGGTTGAGTCGGCGTGCTTGCGCGAGCATCACGTACGCCGCGGCCACCCAGTCATTGAAAGGTCAGGACCATGTCCGCGCATAAGCCGTCCGCGAGCACCTTTGGGCGCGCGCGCCTGTCGTTTGCCAGCGAAGCCGACATCGACGAGTTTGCCGGCGTCCTCGGGCAGTTCGAGCGCGGCGAGATTACGCCCGAGCAATGGCGCGTGTTCCGCCTCGTGCGCGGTACCTACGGCCAGCGGCAGACCGACGATGCGCAGATGATCCGCGTGAAGATTCCGCAGGGGGCACTGAGCGCCGAGCAGCTGCGCGCGCTGGCCGACGTGGCCGAGCAGTATTCGCGCGGCTTCGGCCACATCACGACCAGGCAGAACGTGCAACTCCACTTCGTGAAGCTGCACGACGTCGAACCGGCGATGCGCGAGCTCGCCGAGGCGGGCTTGACCACGCGCGAAGCGTGCGGCAACTCGGTTCGTAACATTACCGCCTGCCAGTTCGCCGGCGTCGCGCCGGACGAAGCGTTCGACGTCACGCCGTACGCGGAGGCGCTGACGCGGTTCCTGCTGCGGCATCCGCTCAGCTCGTCGCTGCCGCGCAAGTTCAAGATTGCGTTCGAGGGGTGCGCCGCCGATCACATCAAGCTGACCATCAACGACATCGGCTGGCGCGCGCGCGTCCAGCAAGGGGTGCGCGGTTTCCGCGTCCACATCGGCGGCGGCACGTCGACGATGACCACCGCGGCAACAGTACTGTTCGACTTCCTGCCGGCGACGGAGATGTTGAACGTTGCCGAGGCGGTGATTCGGGTCTTCCATGCGCGCGGCGACTACCAGCACAAGCAGCGCAACCGGATGAAGTTCCTGATCAAGTCGATCGGATGGGAAGCGTTTCGCGCGGCATTCGACGACGCGCTGGCGGCTATTCGGGCCGAAGGCGGGCGGACGTTGACCTTCGAATCGGAGCCTTGCGAATCAGAAGTGCCGCCCGACTGGGAGCGCCTGCCCGCGCCATCGATTGACGAGATTGCCCGCAGGGTGAACCAGGCGTCGCTGAGCGGTCCCGGCATTATTCCGGCGCGGCGAACATTGCCAGATGATGACGACGCCGCATTCGTGACGTGGCAACGCACGAACGTCGGCGTGCAGAAGCAACAGGAGTTTGTCTTCGCGACCGTCACCGTGCCCCTCGGTGACCTGAGCGGCGCGCAATTCCGGGTACTCGCCGACCTGGCGTGCGCGTTCAGTGATGGCACCGTGCGGGTCACCGCGGTTCAGAACGTGGTGTTCAGGTGGGTACGACGTGGCGACGTGGCCGCGCTCTTTCGATCGCTACAAGCCGCCGGTCTCGGCTTGCCGGACGCCGATTCGATCGCCGACGTGACCAGTTGTCCCGGAGCCGAGTCGTGCAAGCTCGCCGTGACGCAGTCGCGGGGCCTCGGCCAGGCTGTCGAGCAACACTTGCGCAGCACGCCGGCCTTGATCGACATGGCGCGCACGCTCGACATCAAAGTCAGCGGCTGTCCGAATGGATGCGGACAGCATCACATCGCGGCGATAGGTTTTCAGGGCAGCCTGCGAAAAGTGGACGGCCGTGCGATCCCGCAGTACTTCATCCAGGTTGGCGGTGGCATCGATGCCGATCGCACGACTTTCGGCAGGCTGGCCGCGAAAGTGCCCGCACGTCGGGCACCGCAGGCGCTCGAGCGGCTGGTTCGCCTCTACGCCGCCGAGAAGGAGGATGGCGACACGCCGTTGGCGTTCTTCCGCCGGCTCGACATCACGCGCGTGAAGATGCTGCTCGCGGATCTCGAGACGCTCACCGCTGCGACGGCGAGCAGTGAGGATTACATCGACCTGGCCGAAACCACGGTGTTTCGTCCCGAGACTAGCGACGGGGAGTGCGCGACATAGCGAGTGCCTTGCCGGCGAGCTGCAATTCCTCGACCGTAGCCTGAATGGCCGTGCGGCGCGTGGCGTGGGTGCGCCAGGCGGCGTAGACGTGGCGGCGCAGCGCCGGCTCGGATTGCACGACCGTCACGGCGGCGGGGACGGCGCCGCGGCCGAGTCGCGGCAAGACGCAGCAGCCGAGGCCCGCGGCTACGAGCGCAAGTTGCGTCGCGTATTCGCCGGCGGTGTGCGCGATCTTCGGTTCGTGCCCCTCCTTGCGCAGGGTGTGCATGAGGAAGTCGTGGCAAATCGATCCAGACGGCCAGGCGATCCATTCTTCGCCGCTGAGATCGCTCAGCTTGATCGATTTGGCCTTTGCGAGTCGGTGACCTGGCGGCAACGCGATGTCGGCGACGTCATCGAAGAGGGGAGCCTTGGTCAGCCCTTCTGGCAGCGCAATCGGCGCGTTCTGCCAGTCGTTGATGATGATCACGTCGACGTCGCGGCGCACCAGGCCCGGGATCGATTCGTCCGGCTCCTGCTCGTGAAAGGTGATTGCGAGCTGGCCGTATTTCTTTCGCAGCGCGTGGATCGCTTGCGGTACGAGTCCTCGCGCGGCGGTCGCGAAGGCGGAGATGGTGATCGGCCCGGCGACCTGGGTGTCGTTCGCTTCGAGCTCGGCCTCGGCTTCTTCGAGGAGCGAGAGCACGCGCTGCGTGCGCGACACGAGCGTGGCGGCGGCATCGGTGAGGCGCACGCCGCGACCGTGACGCTCGAGCAGCGTCTGGCCGGTCTCGGCCTCCAGTTTCGCCAGCTGCTGCGAGACCGCCGACGTCGTCACGTTGAGCGTCTCGGCGGCGGCGATGATCGAGCCGTGTGCCGACACGGCGTGAAGGGCGCGGAGGCGATCGAGGTTCAACATGCAAGTTATTCTAAACTAAATCATCAAGAATTAATCACTTGTCCTAAACTATGAACGGCGCCAATGTAAAGCACATGAAGAGCTCGGTCGCCGATTGGGCGTTGCTGGTCGTGCCCGGCGTGATCTGGGGCGCCTCGTTCCTGTTCATCGCCGAGGGCCTGGCCGCGGTGGAGCCGAACGGCGTGACGTTTACGCGAATCGCGATTGGGTTTCTGACGCTGTCCCTGTTCCCATCGGTCCGCCGGCCGGTGGCCCGGGCCGATTGGGCAGGAACGGCGGCGCTCGGTGTGTTGTGGTTTGCCTTTCCGCTGAGCATGTTCCCGTTCGCCGAGCAGCACGTGTCGTCAGCGTTGACCGGGATGTTGAACGGCGCGACCCCGCTTTGCGTCGCCGCCGTGGCGAGCCTGCTGGCGCATCGATTGCCCGAACGCGGCACGCTGGCGGGCCTTGTCATCGGTTTCGGTGGCGCGGTGGTCATGGCGCTGCCGGCACTGGGCGGATCGAGCAGCGCGTTCGGCGTGATGCTGATCATGGCCGCACTCATTTCGTACGGCATCGCGCTCAATATCGCCAGGCCGTTGCAGCAGAGAAACGGCGCGATCCCGGTTGTGTGGCGGGCGCTGGGAGTGGCGTTGATCCTGACCGCGCCGCTCGGCCTGCCCGCCGTCATTGACGGTCACTGGACGGTTCGTCCAGCGCTGGCAATGCTGGGACTCGGCGCCGGCGGCACGGCCATCGCGACGATTCTCACCGCCACTGCCGCCGGTCGCATGGGAGCAACCAAGGCGTCAGCGACGGCGTTCCTGATTCCCGTAGTCGCGTTGATTCTCGGTGTCGTCATTCGTCACGAGACCGTGACGGCGGTATCCCTTATCGGCGCCGCGATCTGCCTGCTCGGCGCAGCCATCATTCGCGATCCCAACTTACTAAGGTTCCAGGGGTTCCACTGGTTCCAGGGGTTCCAGAGGTTTCGTTCTCAATTCAGTTCCTGGTTATGACCAGCAGCACCCGGAACGATGGAACCCTGGAACCCAACCATGGAACCCTTGGAACCTTTGGAACCCTGGAACCCTTGTTCTATCTAGGCGCTCGGTTCGCGTAGGTGCTCGGGTCTGAGACGCCTGCGGCCGCGAAGGCATCACGCCGCTCGCGACATTTGCTGCACAGTCCACAGTGCTGGGGCAGTCCGTCGGTGATGACGGGATTCATACAGGAAAGCGTGTACTCGAGCGGGACGCCGAGTTCGATGCCGCGCTTGATCACAGCTTCCTTGTCCCACTCGAGAAACGGCGTCGCGATTTCGATCTGATGATCAAGTCCGAGCGACATCGCCTGCGCCATCGCGTTGAAGAACGCGGGACGCGCGTCTGGAAACGGATTACAGGCAAGCGGGCCGAGCGCGATCCGATGCGCTTTGGCCTTTGATGCAACGACGCCGGCTTTCGTCAATAAGACGAGGTTGCGTCCGGCGAGGTAGACGTCTTCATCGGGTGTGTCGTAGGCGGGCGGCACGCCGCGGATGGCCCAGTGTGCCGGCGAGTACACGTCACGCATCGTGAACGATACGCGCGACAGCGGCTCGACTCGCTCTGCATATGCCGGCGAGGCGAGCAGTCGCTCGACCATCAGGACTTCCGCGTCTTCCCACGCCAGGCCGACACTGACGTAGACCGGCAACACTCGCGCGGCCTGTGCTTCATGCGCCGCAAGCACCGCGCTATCCAGGCCGCCGGACAAAAGGACCAACGTGATCATGGGTCGTTGGCAGTTGAGAGTTGACGGTTGACAGTCGAGTTGACAGTTTACAGTTACAGTTGAATTTCAGTTCACTTCTAACTGCAACTGAAACAGAAACTGGGAACTCGACTGTCAACTGTCAACCCTCCACTGTCAATTGCCAGCTACCCATGATCATAGCGTTCGACCTTGACGGCACGCTGATCGATTCGGCGCGCGACCTGGCCGAGTCGATCGGCGAGATGCTCGAAGGTTACGGGGCGTCGCCGCTGCCCATCGGCGAGGTCGTGACGATGGTGGGAGAGGGCGCGCCGATGCTGGTGCGGCGGGCGTTGCAGGAAGCCGGGCTGAAACCCGAGCCCACGGAAGCACTGGCGCGATTCCTGAAAATTTATGACCGGCGCCTCATGAATCACACCGTGCCCTACGAAGGGATCGCCGAGAGCCTTGCCCTCGCAGTACACCGTGGGCCGCTGGCCGTTCTCACCAACAAACCGCTCGGGCCGTCGATCGGCCTCCTCGAAGCGCTCGGTATGCGCGGGTTTTTTTCGCGCATTATCGGTGGTGACAGTGAGTTTGGGAGAAAGCCCGATCCTGCCGGCCTGCTCTCGCTGCAAGCCCTCGCGCCAACGGAGCAGATCGTGATGGTCGGTGATTCGCCGGCTGATTGGAAAGCATCGGACGCCGCCAGCGTGCCGTTCGTATTCGCGCGATACGGCTTCGGCGCATCGAAGTTCGGAGCCGACCCGCCAGACACCCGGTTTGTGATCGATCACGCGCGCGAACTGGATCGCGCCCTCGCACAAGTCCGGCTGAAAGCGGACACTACCCGTTAGGAGCGACCAGGAGCTTCGATGCGGCGCGGGCGCCGATGGTCATGCGCTGATCATTCCGGCCTTTCAAGCGCACGCTGTCCGACACTTCATCGCGCTCCTCGACTTCAATCGTCTGCCCGGGCTTCAAGTGGTGGCTCTCGATGAAGCGCAGGAAAGCGGCGTCCTGATCGGTGACGCGCGCCACCGTCACCGGCGTGTTGAGCGGGCAGGTGAGCAAGGTCTCGAGCGCTCGATGCGCCAGCTGCCCGTCGGCGCTCGGAATCGGATCGCCGTGCGGATCGAACTCGGGCCGTCCGAGCATCTCGTCGATGCGCTGGATCAAGCGGTCCGAGACGACATGCTCCATCTGCTCGGCGTCTTCGTGTACTTCGTCCCAGTTCATGCCCATCACCTGAACCAGGAACAGCTCGATTAATCGGTGGCGACGGAGGACGCGCGCGGCCAGTTTTTCACCGGCGCTCGTGAGTCGGACGCCGTTGTAGGGTTCGTAGGCGACGAGGCCCGATTCGGCCAGCGCCTTGACCATCGTGGTCGCCGTGCCCGGAGCGATACCGAGCGCGGCAGCGAGCTGACCCATGGGCACGAGCTTCTGCCCGCCCACTAGGTGGGTCTCGCCGACGAAAATCGCCTTCAGGTAGTTCTCTACGGTGCTCGACGGAAGCATCGCTCTTACAACATCTTAGCAAAGTTATGCACTATCGGACTTGATTTTTCGACCGATACTAGCTTATGATTTTGACTATTCAAAATAGTCAACACATTGCGCAGATGACTACGAATCCTCCTTCGCCGGCCGTGAGCATTCCTTCGCTTCCGGAGGTCTATCGGACCATCGAAATCCCGAACGGCGGCGTGTGGTGGAAGCGGTTTCTCGCGTTTCTGGGCCCCGGCTATCTCGTGTCGGTCGGCTACATGGATCCCGGCAACTGGGCCACCGACATCGCCGGCGGGTCGAAGTTTGGCTACACGCTGCTGAGCGTCATCCTCATCTCCAACCTGATGGCGATCCTGCTGCAGTCGCTTTGCGTGCGCCTCGGCGTGGCGACCGGACGCGACCTCGCGCAGGCCTGCCGCGATTACTACTCGAAGCCGGTATCGATCGCGTTGTGGATCCTGTGCGAGATCGCAATCGTCGCCTGCGATCTCGCGGAGTTGCTCGGCAGCGCGCTCGCGTTGAATCTGTTGTTTGGGATCCCGATGTCCGTCGGCGTGTGCCTGACGACGCTCGACGTGCTGTTGCTGCTGTGGCTGCAGAACAAGGGCTTCCGATACACGGAGGCGATTGTCGTGACGCTGGTGGCGACGATTGCGATCTGTTTTGGCGCGCAGGTGTTGATGTCGCAGCCTGATTGGTTGGGCGTGGCCGGTGGCCTCGTTCCGACGCCTCAGGTGCTGGCGAATCCCGAGATGCTCTATATCTCGATGGGCATCCTCGGGGCGACGGTGATGCCGCACAACCTGTACTTGCATTCGTCGATCGTCCAGACGCGCGCCTGGAATGCAACGGAGGCGGATAAGCACCAGGCGATCAAGTACGCGACGATTGATTCCTCGGTGGCGCTCTCATTGGCCTTCTTCGTCAACGCGGCGATTCTCGTCGTCGCCGCCGCCTCGTTCCATCGCGCCGGCCGGCTTGACGTGGCCGACATCCGCGATGCGTACTTGCTGCTGTCGCCGCTACTGGGCATTTCTATCGCCAGCACGCTGTTCGCCCTCGCTCTACTCGCGTCGGGCACGGCCTCGACGCTGACGGCGACGCTCGCCGGCCAGATCGTGATGGAAGGTTTCATTCACATCCGTCTGCCGGCGTGGCTGCGCCGGCTGGTGACGCGCCTCCTCGCGCTCGTTCCGGCGCTCATCACGATCGTGTATTTCGGCGAGAGCAGCACCGGCAGCCTGCTGGTGTTGAGCCAGGTCGTATTGAGCCTGCAACTGTCGTTCGCGGTGATTCCGCTCGTCATCTTCACAAGCGATCCCAAGCGCATGGGCGTTTTCGTCAACCCGAAGTGGCTGACCGCCGTCTCGTGGGTTGTCGGTATCGTCATCGCTGCCCTCAACGGCTGGCTGCTTATTCAGACGTTCAGCAGTGTCTTCGGCTAAGTGAGCCTCGACGAAGCCTTTAGCTCTCCGGCAGCGAAAAGCCGCTATGTGCGCGGGCTTTTTGCAACCATCGCTGACAGGTACGACCTCATTACTGCTGTCCTGTCATACGGTCAGGACGCGCGATGGAAGGCGAAGCTTGCGTCGCTGGCGAACGTGACGCCTGGCCAGCGCGCGCTCGACCTGGCTGCCGGAACTGGCGACATCGCATTCGCCATTGCGGCGCGCGGAGCGAAGACCATTGGTCTCGACATCACGCATCGAATGCTGCAATTGGCCCACCTCCGCCAGCACTCTGGTGGGCGAGCGCGGTCAATCGAGCGTGTCGAATTCATCACCGGCGACATGACGAGCCTGCCGTTCCGATCTGGATCGTTCGATCTCGTCACAACCGGCTACGGACTGCGCAATGTTCCCGACCTCAGCGTGGCCATCGGCGAAATTGCGCGCGTGCTGAAGCCGGGCGGGCGATTGTTGTCGCTCGATTTCAATCGACCGGAAAACGCGATAGTCCGCTCCGCGTATCTCGGGTATCTCTCCGTCGTGGGATCGACGCTCGGCTGGATTCTGCATCGCGATCCCGATACCTATCGCTACATTCCTGCGTCGATTCGGCGCTACCCCGGGGCGCGCGGCGTGGCTGAGCGGCTCACCGCCGGCGGATTCGATCGCGTCACCGTGATTCCGCTGCTGTTTGGATTGATGTCGCTTCACCTCGCGACTCTGTCGAACGGACGCGCCTCGCGTCACGGTTTTGATGATCGTGATAACGGTCCTGTAGCGAACGGCCGATGAATGTCTGTGAGTGACGCGCGAGTTGTGTGCAGCCGCGCGCAGCACTGGATAACAACGCGCAGATCTAGAGATGGCCTTAGTCGATTCCCTTCTGTCCGCGATTGTCCGCGCCGATGGCGACGCGCTCGTCATGCACGTCGGCGAGCGGCCGTACGTCGTCGTCGGAACGCTGACGATCAACATCTCGACGCACGGGCTCAATGTCGAGGCGATGACCGGCATGCTGACGCAGCTGCTGCCGGCCGACGCACAGACGCAACTCGAAGAGTTCGGCGCGGTTGAATATCGAATCCCGCAGCAGGGTGACGACCGATTCTCGGTGGTTGCGG
>Ga0310900_10000482_pt1 | contig 13583 bp, 9 predicted proteins | sample C24D1metaG_FD_203879 | JGI IMG/M metagenome (GOLD analysis project Ga0310900, IMG submission 203879) | Lab incubated soil microbial communities from West Virginia University Organic Research Farm, Morgantown, WV, United States - C24D1 | ecosystem: Environmental > Terrestrial > Soil >...
TCGCATGTCGCCCTTCGAGTTGGCCGCGCCGAGTTCCATTGCCGAAGCGATCGCGCTGCTCGAGGAAGAGGGCGCGCGCCCGTTGTCGGGCGGCACCGCGCTCATGCTGATGATGAAGGCCGGCGTGCTGCGGCCGGCGCGCCTGGTTTCGCTGCGCAACCTCGGTCTCGACAGGATCGAAGCCAACGGCAGCCTGCGTATCGGTGCCATGACGACGCTATCGGCGCTCGAGCGCTCGCCAGCGGTGCGCAAAGGCTGGCCGGTCATCACGCGAACCCTGCGCACGCTTTCCAACGTGCGGGTGCGCAACGTCGCCACGGTCGGCGGGGCGCTGGCGCATGCCGATCCGCACATGGATCTGCCGCCCCTCCTGAGCGCCCTCGGCGCGCGCGTGAAGCTGGTCGGAAAGGGAGGCGAACGGACCATCCCGGTGGAAGATCTGTACGCGGGCTATCTGGAGACCACGCTGCGGAATGAGCTCATCACCCAGGTCGAGGTCCCCGCCCTCGGCAAGCGCGGCGCCGCGTACCTCAAGTGCACCACGCGCTCGGCCGACGACTGGCCCGCCGTGGGCGTAGCGGTGGTGCTCGGCGACGAGCCGCGTATGTTCGTCAGCGCGGCCACCGACCGGCCGACGCGCATCGCCGGCGAGGCTGCAATCGCGGGCCTGAAGATCGAGGGCGATCTGCACGGCTCGGCCGACTACAAGCGCCACCTCCTGAAGGTCTATCTCCGCAGGGCCATCGATGAAGCGCGCAACGCAGTCCACTGAAACGCCCCAGGTCGGGCGCTCGGTGCCGCGGCTCGAGTCGTGGCTCAAGGTCACTGGCCGCGCCGAGTATGTGCACAACCTGCGTTTGCCGGGGATGCTGTACGGAAAGATCTTTCGCAGCAGCGTCGCGCACGGGCGCATCAAGCGGATCGATGTCGCCGCGGCCCAGGCACTGCCAGGGGTCTATCGCGTGGTCACTTCCAGGGAAGTGCGTGAAGTCATCCCGGATCCCTATTACGGTCCCGCGTTCCACGACCAGCCGATCCTCGCCATCGACAAGGTGCGCTACGTCGGCGAGCCGGTGGCGGTAGTGCTCGCGTCCGACCCGCACGTGGCGGAGGAAGCGGTGCACCTGATCACGGCAGAATACGAGGAGCTGCCGGCGGTGTACGACGAAGTGGAGGCGGCGACCTCCAAGGCGATCGTGCACGAAGTCCTCAGGCCGGCCGGCACCTTCCCCGACCTCAAGCACCTCAAGGATCGCAAGAACACCAACGTCGCGCTGGATTTTCATCTGCGGCGCGGCAACGCGGAGAAGGCATTCAAGGAGGCCCACCGCGTATTCGAGCACCGCTTCAGCACGCAGCAGGTGATGCACACGCCGCTCGAGCCGCTGGTGTCGGTGGCCGAGTCGACCGAGAGCTCGCTCACCATCCACACCGCCTCGCAGAGCCCGTCGTTCGTGCGCATCGAGATCGCGCGGCTGCTCGGCTGGCCGGAGAACAAGGTGCGGGTGCGCGTGCCGTTTCTCGGCGGCGGCTTCGGCGCCAAGCTGTATATCAAGCTCGAAGCCTTGGTTTCCGTGCTATCCCTCCTGGCGAAGCGCCCGGTGAAGATCTCCCTGACCATGGAAGAGCAGTTCTTCACCATCACCAAGCACGCCAGCACGTTCAGGATCAAGAGCGGCGTATCGAAGGACGGCAAGATCACCGCGCGCGAATGCGAGGTATGGTGGAACGGCGGCGCCTACGCCGACATCGGCCCCCGCGTAACGCAGAAATCGGGCTTCACCGCGCCCGGTCCGTACGACATCGAGCACGTGGCGGTGGATTCGTATGCGCTCTACACCAACCTGCCGCCGGCCGGCGCGCTGCGCGGCTTCGGCATCCCGCAGCTGGTCTGGGCGTACGAGGGCCACACCGACCTGATGGCGCGCGAGCTCGGCATCGACCCGATCGAGTTCCGGCGCAGGAACCTGCTGCGCGAGGGCCGGCCGCAGGCGACCGGCACGGTGATGAAGGACGCGGCGCTGGAAAAGGTGCTCGAACGTCTCGAGACTCTCATGGACTGGAACACGCCCCTGGATCGAGGGAACGGGACGGTGAAGAAAGGCCGTGGCATTGCGATTGGCTTCAAAGCCTGCGTCTCGCCGACGACGTCACTTGCCGCGGTCAACGTCAACGCCGATGGCAGCTGCATCGTCTACTGCAGCACCGCGGACATGGGGCAGGGCTCGGACACCGCGATGGCGCAGATTGCGGGCGAGGTGCTGCACATGGCGGCCGAGTCGATCACCGTGGTGCACTCGGACACCGACGTCACGCCCTACGACATGGCGACGCTCGGCTCGCGCTCGCTGTTCCACATGGGTAACGCGGTCAAGCTTGCCGCCGAGGACGCCCTGAACAAATTGAACGTCCTCAGGAAAGAACTGGGCCTTGCTGCCGATTGCCCGATCCCGGACATCTTCAAGAAGAAGTACGGCATGCAGGCGGGCAACGTCGCCGGCACCGGCAGCTACATCCCGAGCTACAAGTCGCCCGACGCGAACGGGCTCACCGACAACGCGACGCCGTTCTGGATGGTGGGCGCGAGCGGCGTCGAGCTCGAGGTCGACACCGAGACCGGCAAGGTGCGCCTCACGCGCCTGATCAACGTCGCCGACGTCGGCACGCCGATCAATCCGAAGATCGTCGAGACCCAGATCTCGGGCGCGGCCATCATGCAGCTCGGCTTCACGCTGCACGAAAAGATGCAGTTCGACGCGCAGGGACAGCTGCGCAACGCATCGTTCGCCGAGTACAAGATTCCGGGGCTTCTGGATCTTCCAAAAGAAATCATCAACGAGGCCGTAACGGCGGAGCAGAAGACCGGCCCCTTCGGTGGCAAGGGCGTGGGGGAGAGCGGCACCTTCGGCGTGTCGCCCGCCATCGCCAACGCGATCCACGACGCGATTGGCGTGAGGTTGACCTCCTTGCCGCTTTCTCCAGAAGCCATCTTCATGGCACTGCGCAAATGAGGCGTGAAATTCAATTCTGGTTGAACGGGCGTGAGGTGTCGGCGCAGATCGCCCCGCACGAAAGCCTGGTGGAAGTGCTGCAGGAGAATTTCGGCCTCTATGGCGCGCGCGAGAGCTGCGGCCAGGGCATGTGCGGCTGCTGCACGTTGGTGGTCGACGGACGCGCGGTTTCCGGCTGCCTCTATTTGGCCTCGCTGGCCGAAGGTGCTTCGGTTTCCACTATTGAAGCCAATGCGGAGCTCGATGAAGTACAGCAGGCCTTCATCGAGTCCGGCGCCTTCCAGTGCGGCTTCTGCACACCCGGCTTCGTCCTGATGACGCGCCAGCTGCTCGACGAGCAGCCCGATCCGGACGAGGAAGCCATCAAGCATTACCTGTCGGGCAACCTGTGCCGCTGCGCGGCCTATCCCGAGATCATCGAAGCGGTTAAGCTCGCCGCGAGAAAGAGGAGGAAGGCATGAGGATTTTTCTAGCAGCTCTGCTTTTTGCGGGCTCACTGGCCCAGGCGCAGGAATATCCCAACAAACCCATTCGCATGCTGGTGCCATTCGCGCCCGGCGGCGCGGTCGACACCACGGCGCGCGTGCTGGCGCAGGCGATGGAGCAGCGCGTGAAGTGGCACTTCGTGATCGAGAACCGTCCCGGCGGCAACGGGTTCATCGCCACCACCGCGGTGGCCAAGAGCGCGCCCGACGGCTACACCCTGCTGATGGCGCACACCGGCGAGTTCGCCGTGAACCCGGCGCTGTTCGACAACGTGCCCTACGAGCTCGAGCGCGACTTCATGCCGATCACCATGGTGAGCGACTCGCCGATGCTCTACCTCGCGACCGCGAACGCGCCGTTCAACACCTTCCAGGAGCTCGTCGCGCAGGCCAAGGCCAAGCCCGGCGCGATCAGCTTCGGCTCGGCCGGCAACGGCAGCATCAACCACCTGGCCGGCGAGTGGCTGGCGCAGGCGGCCGGCATCCAGCTTCTCCACGTGCCGTACAAGGGCGGCGCGCCGGCCGCGGCCGCGGTCGCAGCCGGCGACGTGCACTTCGGAGTGATGGCCGCGCCCGGCGCGATGCCGCACATCAAATCGGGGCGCGGCAAGGTGATCGGCATCACCACCGCGAAGAAGTCGCCGCTCGACCCGTCGTGGGCGACCCCGCGCGATGCCGGCATCCCGGACCTCGACGCCTCGATCTGGGTCGGCCTGTTCGCGCCGAAAGGCACGCCGCAGGCGGTGGTGGACCGCATCAACAAGGAAGTGCGCGAGACACTCAACTCGCCGGACGTGCAGAAGAAGTTCATCGAGAGCGCCGGCGGCGAAGCGGTCGGCATGACGCCGGCCGAGTTCCTCACGCGCATCAAAGCCGATGCCGAGCGCTACAAGCGGGTGGTGCAGAAGGCGGGCGTCAAGCCCGGATAGCGGGTGGCACGGGGTTTGCATGACCTGCGGGCGTGCAACCTCGACCTAGAAGCGAGAGTGGCGAACATCCGGTCGTCGCATGGCTCGCGATCGCGGCGATTCTCCTCTCGAGCGCGCTGATATTCGCCGCGCACGTCGGCTTGAACGGAATCGAAGAAATGCCCTCAGGCAGTGCGGGCCCGTCTCTGCATGCATCATTACAGGGCTTCGCCACCGGTTTCTCGACCGGCTTCTCGCAGTAACGAGTTCGGACTCCGACCCGATCAGGCTGGCTATACTGCGCTGCACTTCGCGTGGGCGCTTAGCGATTCGTGGCTAGGGGAGCAATGGGCGGGCTGGGGAAGAATATCGTGAGGGCCGCTCGCGGCGCAGCAGCGCTATGCATCATGCTGCTCGCGTGGCACGTGGTCGCCGCCGAGGACGACGAGGTCCTGCGGGAGGCGGCGCGGGCCGATCCGCTCGAGCTAATGCACGCGGCGATGCTGCAGTTCAATCGCGGCAAGAAGGACGAGGCCGTGTTCTGGTTCTATGCAGGCCAGCTTCGAGCGCGCTATGCGTCCGGTGCGCGGGTCGAATACGCGCAGGTGCTCACGGTCTACATGAATATCGCCGAGCCGCTCAATATCTACGCGATGCGCGACGTCGCTGGGACGACGGCGGCCATGCGTCGCGTTCTCGCCTGGGACGAACAGACCCTCAGCGACTGGGCTTGGGCGCATAGCATCGACCTGCGAGATGCGGAGCTCGTCATGAGGCGAACCCGGGCCCGCGAAGGCCTCGTGAGGTTTGCAGAGCTGCTGACGTCAAAGCGGGAGGAATTCGAGAAGCAGGCGCGCGCCCTTCCGATGGAAGAGCGCATTGCGGTTGCAGATCTGCCGCCAAGGAAGCCCGCCGTCCCCGCTGCTACAGCCAGCGAGCCGGCGGCTCCTTTTTATGTGCGGGGCGCAGGCTCGTCCGCCAGCTTGCGTCTCGGAACCGTGGAGGTCGTTTCCCGTGCCGCGCTCATCGAGGGCAAGGAACCGCGCTACTGGGTGCTGCGCTACTACGAATGGCTGGACAAGAACAAGAAGAAGCTGCAATACCAGAGCGTCAAGATGCAGACCGACCCGACGGGCAGCCTTTGCGACTCGCTGCAGAACGGCCCGGTCTGGTTTCTGACCAACTTCCAGTGGGGGAAGGTCACGCGCACCTGCCAGATTCCGGCGAACGTGCACGTCCTGATACCGGTTCTCGAAGCGCTCCTTGCGCCTGCGCCTGGCATGACCGCCACGTGCCAGGACCTTACTTCGGCCGCTCGCAAGCTGGCATCAGAGGGCGCGCAGGTCTACCTGGCCGTGGATGGCAAGGAGTTGGCCGAGGTAAGGGACTATGAGGGCGCTACGGGATGCGTCGAAAGAGACGATCCCAATTATCGCGACAAGAAGCAGACAGTCGCGATGCATGGCTTCTGGGTATTCCTAAAGCCCCTGCCGCCCGGAACGCATCGGATCCAATTCAAGGGCGAGCCCCCCAAACGCTATTACGACTCGCAGATGGAGCTTGTTCACGATGTCAGTTATGACATCACGATCAAGCCATGAACTAGCCTTCGAAGAAGGTCTTGACCTTGTCGAACCAGCCTTTGGCGCGCGGATTGTGCCGCGCGCTGTCCTGGGCGCTGATCGACTCGAACTCGCGCAATAGCTGACGCTGGCGCTCGGTGAGGCTGACCGGCGTCTCGACCACCACGTGGCAGAACAGCTCGCCCGGCTCGTGGCTGCGCACGCCCTTGATGCCCTTGCCCTTGAGGCGGAAGGTCTTGCCGCTCTGCGTTTCCGCCGGCACCCGTATCTTTGCCGAGCCGTCGAGCGTCGGAATGGTGATTTCGCCGCCCAGCGCGGCGGTGGTGATCGAGACCGGCATCTCGCAATGCAGGTCGTCGTGGTCGCGCTGGAACACCGCGTGCGGCTTCACATGCACCTGCACGTACAGGTCTCCCGGCGGGCCGCCGTTCACGCCAGGCTCGCCTTCGCCCGACAGGCGCACGCGGTCGCCTTCGTCCACGCCGGCCGGAATCTTCACCGCCAGCGTCTTCTGCAGCTTGATGCGCCCGCTGCCCGAGCAGGTGGCGCAGGGGGTCGGGATGATGCTGCCGCTGCCGTGGCAGCGGGGGCAGGTCTGCGCGATCGAGAACGGGCCCTGCGATACGCGCACCTGGCCGGCGCCGCGGCAGGCGGGGCAGGTGGTCGGCTGGGTGCCGGGCTTGGCGCCGCTGCCCTTGCAGGTCTCGCACGCGCTGAGCGCGGGGATGCGGATCTTGGTCTCGAAGCCGTGCGCCGCCTGCTCGAGCGTGAGCTCGAGGTTGTAGCGCAGGTCGGCGCCGCGGAACACCGTGCTGCGCCCGCCGCGGTTACCGCCGAAGATGTCGCTGAAGATGTCGCTGAAGATGTCGCCGAAGCCGGCGCCGCCCGCGCCGGGGCCGGCCTGGGGGTTGATCCCGGCGTGGCCGAACTGGTCGTAGGCGGCGCGCTTCTGCGGCTCGCACAGCACTTCGTAGGCTTCCTTCGCCTCCTTGAAGTGCTCCTCGGCCTTGGGGTTGTCCGGATTGCGGTCCGGATGCCACTTCATCGCGAGGCGGCGATAGGCCTTCTTCAGGTCGTCTTCTGAAGCATCCCGGTTGACGCCGAGCACTTCGTAGTAGTCGCGCTTCGCCATGTTCCTCGCCTAGACGGCAAACGGGCCGCGTTGTTTGAGCGCGGCCCGCTGCCGGTTGCCATTGAAAGCCAGACTTAGCTTCCGGTCTTCTTGTCTTTGACTTCGGTGAACTCGGCGTCCACCACGTTCTCGTCCTTCTTGCCGGGTTGCTCCTGGCCGGGCTGGCCCTGCGACTGGCCCGCTTGCGCCTTGGCCTGCTCCTCGGCGTACATCTTCTGGCCGAGGGTCTGCGCCGCCTGCGCGAGCGCCTGGCCCTTGGCGTCGATCTCGGCCTTGTCCTCGGACTTGAGCACGCCTTCGGCGTCCTTGATCGCGGTCTCGATCTTTTCCTTCTCGGCCGCGTCGAGCTTGTCGCCGTAATCCTTGAGCGATTTGCGCACCGAGTGCACCAGCGCCTCGGTCTGGTTGCGCGCGTTCACCAGCTCGAGCTGCTTGCGGTCGTCCTCGGCGTGCGCCTCGGCGTCCTTCACCATGCGCTGGATCTCGGCCTCGTTCAGGCCGGAGCTCGCCTGGATCTTGATCTTGTTCTCCTTGCCGGTCGCCTTGTCCTTGGCGCCGACGTGCAGGATGCCGTTGGCGTCGATGTCGAACGTGACCTCGATCTGCGGCATGCCGCGCGGCGCCGGCGGGATGTCGGTCAGGTTGAACTGGCCGAGCGACTTGTTGCCCGAGGCCATGTCGCGCTCGCCCTGCAGCACGTGGATCGTCACCGCGTTCTGGTTGTCGTCCGCGGTGGAGAACACCTGCTGAGCTTTGGTCGGGATGGTGGTGTTCTTCTGGATCAGCTTCGTCATCACCCCGCCCAGCGTCTCGATGCCGAGCGAGAGCGGCGTGACATCGAGCAGCAGCACATCCTTGACGTCGCCCTTCAGCACGCCGGCCTGGATCGCGGCGCCGATGGCCACCGCCTCGTCCGGGTTGACGTCCTTGCGCGGCTCCTTGCCGAAGAACTCGCGCACCTTGTCGACCACCTTCGGCATGCGCGTCTGGCCGCCGACCAGGATCACGTCCTGGATGTCGGTCACCTTGACGCCGGCGTCCTTGATCGCGATGCGGCAGGGCTCGATCGTCTTCTCGATCAGCTCGTCGACCAGCGACTCGAACTTGGCGCGGGTCAGCTTCATGTTCAGGTGCTTCGGCCCGCTCTGGTCGGCCGTGATGTAGGGCAGGTTGATCTCGGTCTGCTGCGACGAGGAGAGCTCGATCTTCGCCTTCTCGGCGGTCTCCTTCAGCCGCTGCAGCGCGAGCACGTCCTTCGACAGGTCGACGCCCTGGTCCTTCTTGAACTCGCCGACGATGTAGTCGATCAGGCGCTGGTCGAAGTCCTCGCCGCCGAGGAAGGTGTCGCCGTTGGTGGAGAGCACCTCGAACTGCTTCTCGCCCTCGACGTCGGCGATCTCGATGATCGAGATGTCGAAGGTGCCGCCGCCCAGGTCGTACACCGCGATCTTCTGGTCCTTCTTGGCGATCTTGTCCTCGCCGAAGGCGAGCGCCGCGGCGGTGGGCTCGTTGATGATGCGCTTCACCTCGAGGCCGGCGATGCGGCCGGCGTCCTTGGTGGCCTGGCGCTGCGAGTCGTTGAAATAGGCCGGAACGGTGATCACCGCTTCCGTGACTTCCTCGCCGAGGTAGTCCTCGGCGGTCTTCTTCATCTTGCGCAGGATCTCGGCCGAGACCTGCTGCGGGGCGATCTTCTTGCCGCGCACCTCGACCCAGGCGTCGCCGTTGTCGGCGCGCGCGATCTTGTAGGGCATCAGCTTGATGTCCTTCTGCGTCTCCTTCTCGTCGAACTTGCGGCCGATCAGCCGCTTCACCGCGTAGATGGTGTTCTTGGCGTTGGTCACGGCCTGGCGCTTGGCCGCCGCGCCGACCAGCACCTCGCCGTCGTCGGTGTACGCCACCACCGAGGGGGTGGTGCGCGCGCCTTCCGAGTTCTCGATCACCTTGGGCTTGCCGCCCTCCATGATCGCGACGCAGCTGTTGGTGGTGCCGAGGTCGATGCCGATGATCTTTGCCATAGGGGGTGCCTTAGTCGTTCAAGTCATTGTCGGATATGGGGTCGGAGCTCGCTTTTGCAACCGTGACCAGCGCCGGCCGCAGGACGCGGTCGTGCAGGGCGTAGCCCTTCTGCATGACCGCGACGATGGTGTTGGGGTCTGCCTGGGCTTCGACCGCGGCCATGGCCTGGTGGCGATGGGGGTCGAAGCGTTCGCCGGGCTTGGGGTCGATCGGCCGGATGCTCGACTTGTCGAGCGCCGCGCCGAGCTGCTTCAGGGTGAGCTCAACGCCGCTGATATCGCGGGTCTTGAGGGCGGCCTCGAGGCTGTCCATGACCGGCAGCAGGCCCTCGGCGAACTGCTCCAGGGCGTACTTGCGGGAGGAGGCGGCTTCGGTCTGGGCGCGCTTGCGGGCGTTTTCAGCGTCGGCAACCGCGCGCATCATGGTGTCGCGCTGCTGCTCGATCTTCGCCTGCGCTTCGGCCAGTAGTTCTTCCAGCGATTTCTGGGGCTGAACGGTTTCTTCCTGCATCTTGTCCTAATGGGGATGGGTGGCCGGCTTTCAAGCCATTCGCCGCGAAACTGCGGATAGATTAAAGGTCTTGATTTTATGAATAAACCAGTGAAGTACACGCTGCTCGGCCTAGGCGGCCTGGTGGTTCTTGTCATCGCCGCGGTAGCGATTTTCGCCGCGACCTTCGACCCGAACCGCTACAAGGGCGAGATCGAGCGCCTGGCCAAGGAGAAGACCGGCCGCACGCTCAGCATCAAGGGCGACATCAAGATGGCGTTCTGGCCCAGCCTGGGCGCCGACGTCGCGGGGGTCAGCCTGACGGAGAAGGGCTCGAACCAGGAATTCGCGGCGTTCGACTCGGTGCACGCGTCGGTGAAGCTGATGCCGCTGCTGCACGGGCAGTACCAGGTCGACGCGGTCAAGCTCACCGGTGCCAAGGCGCGCATCGTCAAGCTCAAGGACGGGAAATTCAACTTCTCCGACCTGACCGAAGGTTCGGCGGAGAAGCCGGCCGACACCAAGAAGGCGCCCGCGCCTTCCGGCGGCAAGCCGGTGGAGTTCGACATCTCGAGCGTGAGCATCGAGAAGGCGGCGATCACCTACATCGACCAGCTCGCCGGTCAGGAGTACGCGATCGAGGACTTCAGGCTCAAGACCGGCCGCATCGCGCAGGACGCCGAGGGCAAGCTCGAGCTCGGCATGGTGGCGAAGCGCAAGGCGCCGGCGCTGACGGTCAAGCTGTCGGCGGACGGCAAGTACCAGTTCAAGGCGGGCGTGTTGAGCGGCGACGTCACCGCCAAGCTCGACGATTCCACCATCAAGGCGAAGTTCACCGCCGCCGAGCCCTACGACTTCGAGGCCAGCATCGACAAGCTCAACGTCGACCGCTACCTCGGCGAGCCGGTGCCGGCGCAGGCCGGCGCCAAGCCCGCGCCGCAGGAGAAGCCGCAGCCCACCGCCAAGCAGGAGGACACGCCGGTCGACCTCTCCGGCCTGAAGGGCCTGAACGCGAAAGGCAAGCTCACCGTCGGCGAGCTGCAGGTGCGCGGGCTCAAGGTCGCCGAGCTCGACGCGCAGCTGAACGCGAAGGACGGCCACGTCGCGATCGCGCCGCACTCGGCCAAGCTGTACGAAGGCACGGTCTCGGGCGAGGTCACCGCGGACGCCAACCGCAACGCCATCACCCTCAAGGAGCAGCTGAAGGGCATCAACATCGGCCCGCTGCTGCGCGACGTGGCGCAGCGCGACCAGCTCGAAGGCAAGGGCGACATCACGCTCGACGTCACCGCCGCCGGGAAGACGGTGAACGCCATGAAAAGCTCGCTCGCCGGCAGCGCCAAGCTCCACCTGCAGGACGGCGCCATCAAGGGCATCAACATCGCCGAGATCATCCAGAAAGGCCGCAACCTGCTGGGCGGGCAGTCCGCCTCTTCCGGCCAGAGCGCGAACGACGCCACGCGCAAGACCGACTTCAGCGAGCTCAGCGCGAGCTTCGCGATCAAGAACGGCGTGGCGCACAACGAGGACCTCGATGCCAAGGCGCCGCTTTTCCGCCTGGGCGGCAAGGGCGACATCAACATCGCGGCCTCGAGCCTCGACTACGTGGCCAAGGCTGCGGTGGTGGCCTCGACCAAGGGACAGGGCGGCGCCGAGCGCGACAGCCTTGCCGGCCTCACCGTGCCGGTGCACCTCAGCGGCCCGTTCGACGACCTGAAATATCAGGTCGACTACCGGGCCATGGCGGGCAACGTCGTCAACTCGGAAACCGGGCAGAAACTGAAAGAACGCCTGGGTCAAGAGCTCAAGGACGACAAAGTGCGAGATAAGTTAAAAGGATTGTTAGGGCGGTAGGGGTTATCCCGGCGTCCCCTCAGGAAGTCCCCGAGTGCGGGGCCCGGGGCGCGCTCGTATGCTGGCGGCGCAATGCTGAACCTCCTGCGCTACTCGCAGCTCCTTGCGCTGGCGGTGCTCCTAGCAGTCGTCGTCGCGCTGTCGTTGCTGTACCGCGGCCTGGTATTCGATGCCATGATCGAAGCCGAGACCCACGCCAGCGTCGCCCTGACCAAGACCTTCGCCAACGCGATCTGGCCCGCGCACGCTTCGTTCGTGAAGCGCGCCGTCTCGCTCGACCGCCCGTCCCTGGCCGGGCGCGCCGAGATCGCCGCGCTCGATCAAGATCTGCGGCAGCTGTCCGCCGGTCTGTCCGTCGTGAAGGTCAAGATTTACGACCTGAACGGCCTGACGGTGTACTCGAGCGACGCGAGCCAGATCGGCGAAGACAAGCTGGCCAACCCCGGCTACTTGCGCGCGCGCGACGGGTATCCGGCGAGCAATCTGACCTACCGCGAGCGGATGGATGCCTGGGAAGGGCAGCTTGCCGAGCGCCATATCCTGGCAACCTATGTCCCGGTGCACGTTTACGACGCCGCGCCGGTCGAGGCGGTGCTGGAGATCTACACCGACGTCACGCCGCTGGTGGAGCGCATGGAGCGCAGCCAGTGGACGATCCTCGCCGCGGTACTCGGTGCCATGGCGCTGGTGTACCTGGCGATCCAGCTCAGCCTGGTACGCTACAAGCGCCTGCTTCGCGAGCAGGAGGCAGCGCGCGTCGCGCAGGAGGAGCGCATTCGCCACCAGGCGTACCACGACTCGCTGACCGGACTGCCGAACCGCGCGCGCTTCGGCGAGCAGCTCGAGGAAGCGCTGCGCCGTGCCAAGCGCACCGGCGCGCCCCTCGGTCTGCTGTTCCTCGACCTCGATCTCTTCAAGCGCGTGAATGACAGCCTGGGCCACGACGCGGGCGACGCGCTGCTGCGCCTCGCCGCCGAGCGCATCCGGCGCGCGGTGCGCGAGGCCGACATGCTGTTCCGCATGGCGGGCGACGAGTTCACCGTGCTGCTCGAGGACGTGCGCGGGCCGGAGGAAGCGGCGATGGTGGCGGGCCGCGTGCTGGAGGGGGTCGCGGAGCCGCTGCAGGTCGGCGAGCACCAGCTTGCGATCACCGCGAGCATCGGCATCGCGCTTTATCCGGACGACGAGGCGCTCGGCGAGCGGCTGATCAAGGCCGCCGACACCGCGATGTACCGCGCCAAGGAGCTCGGCCGCAACCGCTATGCGTTCTTCGCGCCGGAGCTGAACCAGCGCCTCGAGAGCCAGGTCATTGCCGAGGCCGCGCTGCGGCGCGCGGCGTCAGGCGGCCGCGCGGCGGTTGGTAGCTAGGCGCTCGTCGACCAGCGCCACGATCGCGTCGAGCTCCGGGTGGCTCGTGCCGCGGTGCGCGGCGATCGCCTGCACCAGCTTGTCCACGCGCTCGATGTAGCCGGCGCCGTTGAACAGCGCGCGCGCCGCGGACGAAGGCGCGGCGAGGCTGGCCGCCGCGGCGGCGTATTTCTCGAACGGCACCAGGTCTTCGGGTGCGGCACCGAGGCCGATGCACAGCTCGCGCACCCAGTCGTAGACCGAGCGGGCGCGCTCGGCGTCGCCGTGCACTGCGTCGCGGATGGCGCGCGGGCCTTCGGGCGTGATGCAGCGGTAGTTGCCCGCGAGCAGCATCGCCCACTTCGCGAGCGGCACGAACAGGCTGTCGTGCACCTTGAGCTTGACCGGCAGGTCGACCGCGCCGATGTCTGCCTCGAGCCGGCGCAGGACGGCGGTGTGCTCGTGGGAGCCGAAGCGCGCCGCCTTGAAGTTGGTCGGCAGCGTCACCTTGAGCGCGTTCTTCGGGCCGCCGGCGGGGCGCAGCGCCTGCGGGTCGGGGCTGCACAGGCTGAGCGTGGCGGGATCGAACGCCTGCCAGACGGTGGCGTCGGTGTAGCAGCCGCCCGGCAGCTCCGCCGGCAGTCCCGGCAGGCGCTTGAGGTAAGGCGGCGGCGGCATGTTCATCAGCGAAAGGCAGGGCACGCGCGCCTTCGCGGTGCGGTCGAGCAGCTCGCGCACGCCCGCCGAGCCGTACT
>Ga0310900_10000483_pt1 | contig 13582 bp, 14 predicted proteins | sample C24D1metaG_FD_203879 | JGI IMG/M metagenome (GOLD analysis project Ga0310900, IMG submission 203879) | Lab incubated soil microbial communities from West Virginia University Organic Research Farm, Morgantown, WV, United States - C24D1 | ecosystem: Environmental > Terrestrial > Soil >...
CTCGCCGTCGGGCTGGTCCTTGAGCTTGGTGGCGAACTCGGTCTTGATCCCCGAGCGCTGCACCATCGCACCGAGCGGCGTGCGCACCGTGCGCACCGCGTCGCGCCAGCGCTCGGGGGTGAGCACGCTGCGGAACTTCGGGCCCGCCGCGCGGTAGCTCGCGTCGGCGTCGAGCTTGTCGGCGACGAGGAGCCATGCGCGTGCCGCCTGCTGCGCCTCGGTGGCGCGCGGATCCTGCGCGCGTGCCGCGGGAGCAAGCACGACGAGCCCTCCGACAAGCGCGGCGAGCACCGCGCGACGTGACGTGTGCGCGCTCATGCGCGAAGGAACGCGTCGACGGCGGAGCGCGTGACGCGCCATTGCGTGCCGATACGGCGGCCCTTGAGGTCGCCGGACTCGAGGCTCTGCATCACGTCCGATTCCCCGACGCCGAGCGCCTGCGCGACCTGCGCGGGCGTCAGCAGCTCGGGCAACCCCGCACCCTCGCCGGCCGCGGGCACCGCGCCGCGCACGCCGGGCGTCGACTGCGCCATCAGGCCGCCGCTCTGGTTCATCATCTGCTGTGCCATCGCCATGCCGACCGCCATCTCGGCAGCCATGCCGCCCGGACCCCCCTGCCCCTTCTCGAGACCCTGCGCCATCTGGAACTTGACGTAGTCGTTCAGGTTGCCGACCGCGGCCATCGAGCTGCGCTTGTCGATCGCCTGCTCGACCTCGGGCGGCACCGACACGTTCTCGACGACGAACGACGTCATCTCGAGCCCGTACTTGTCGTGCAGGATCGGGTTGATCAGCGGCAGCAGCGCCTCGCCGAGCTCGCGGTAGCGCGAAGCGACGTCGAGCGCCGGTATCTTCGCGCCGGCGAGCGCTTCGGAGAACACGCTGACGAGGCGCGAGCGCATCACGTCGGCAAACTCGTCGAGCCGGAAATGCGCGTCGGTGCCGGCGACTTCTTTCAGGAAGCGCGGCGCATCGACGATGCGGAAATCATAGGTGCCGTAGGCGCGCAGGCGCACGACGCCGAAGTCGGCGTCGCGCATCATCACCGGGTTCGCGGTGCCCCACTTGTTCCCGGTGAAGACGCGCGTGACGACGTAGTAGACGTCCGCCTTGAACGGGCTCTCGAGCGCGTACTTCCAGCTCCTGAGGTTGGTGAGGATCGGGATATTGTCGGTCGTCAGCGTGTGCTTGCCCGGACCGAACGCGTCGCCGAACTGCCCGAGGTAGACGAACTGCGCGAGCTGGCTCTCGCGCACGATCAGCTGCGCACCGTTCTTGATCTCCTTGTCCTCGTCGGGGAAGCGCCACGACAGCGTGTCGCGCGAGTCGTCGACCCACTCGATGATGTCGATGAACTGCTTCTTCAGGAAGTCGATGATCGCCATGCCGCCTGTCTCCCGGTGTCGCGCTTTCCTGAGCGCCGTTACTTCTTCGCCGCCTGCGGTGCCGCCTTCTGCTTCAGCTCGCCTTCCGCTTCCTTGAGCTCGGCCTCGAGCCGCGCGAGCGGAACCGCGCCGGGCACGACCGTGCCGTCGGCGAGGATCATCGTCGGCGTCGCCTGGATCTTGAGCTTGGCGCCGAGCGCCTGCGTCGCCGCGACCGGGTTGTTGCACTCGCCCTTGTTGTCGGGGAGCTTGCCCGACTCGAAGAAGTCGTCCCAGGCGCGCGTGCGGTCCGCCGAACACCAGATCTGCTTCGACTTGCGCGCCGCGTCGGGATGGAGCTGGTCGATCGGGAACAGGAACGTGTAGACGGTCACGTTGTCGAGGCCCTTCATCTCCTCCTCGAGCTTGTGGCAGAACGGGCAGTCGGCGTCGGAGAACACGACGAGCCTGCGCTCGCCCTTGCCCTTCACTTTCTTGATCGCGAGCTCCAGCGGCAGCGACTCCCAGGCGACGCGGTTGAGCTTGCGCAGCCGCGCCTCGGTGAGGTTGGTGCGGGCGTTCACGTCGTAGAGCGAGCCGACCAGCACGTGCGCGGCTTTCGCGTCGGTGTAGACGATGCGGTCGTCGAACTGGACCTCGTAGAGGCCGCCGAGGTAGCCGGTCTTGGTGATGCCGCGGATCTCGGCGCCGGGGAACTTCTCGGTCAGCACCTTCTTGATCGTCGCCGCCTCGGACGAGGTGATGACGGCCGAGGCCGGGGCGGGAGACTGGGCGACGACAGGGCCGGCGGCGAGCGCCGCCAGCAGGATCGGCAGCGCGAATCGCGCGGGTCGGAACGGTGGGGGGGTCATCGCGGAGCTCCGGGAAACGAGGGAAGGGACAGGGTGGGGGTAGGGGTCAGCGCAGGGCCGGCTGGGCCAGCGCCTGACGCAGGGGCGGGAGCTTCGACACGGCGGCGAGCCCGAGGTTTCGCAACGCCGCCACGCCGGGCAGCGCCGAGCCGAACAGGCGGACCAGCCCGTCGGTGACTGCCTGCATGGCGGCGACCGGGGCGGCGCGGCGGCGGGCATACCGCTCGAGCAGGATCGGCGCACCGGGATCGGCCAGGGCGCCACGCTCCGCCAGCACGGCAGCGAGCGCCTGCGCATCGCCGAAGCCCAGGTTGACGCCCTGGCCCGCGAGCGGATGGATGCCGTGGGCCGCATCGCCGGCGAGCGCGAGCCGGTGGGCGATCACCGCCGGAAGGCGCAGGAAGGCGAGCGGGAAAGTCGCGGCCGGCGTGATCGGGGTGAGCGCGCCCAGAGCGCGCGCGCCTGCGTCGGCGACGCGCTCGGCCAGCGCCTGGTCGTCGAGCGCTGCCAGCTCCGCGGCGAGCGCCGTGGGCGCCGACCAGACGATCGAGATGCGCTCGCCCGGCAATGGCAGCCACGCGAGCACGCCGCCGTCGGCCCGGAACCACTGGTGCGCGATGCCGCGGTGCGGTCGCTCGCAGGCGAAATTGGCCACGACGGCGCTCTGGCCGTAGGGGCGCGGCTCCGCGACGATGCCCGCGGCCGCGCGCACCCACGAGCGCACGCCGTCCGCGCCGACGACGAGCCTTGCGGTGATGCTGCGCCCGTCGCCCAGTGCGAGCGTGCCGTGCGAAGGCGTCCAGGTGAGCGACACGAACGCAGCCGGCGCGGCGGTCTCTGCACCGGCGGCGTGGACCGCCTCGACCAGCGCGGCGCGCAGCACGCGCTCCTCGACGATCCACGCGAGCGCCCGCTCGGCGAGGTCGTAGGCGTCGAACGACAGCTGCGCGCCGCGATCGCCTTCGATCCGCATCGACTCGACCGGCGCGAGGCGCGCCTCGGGCAGCGACTGCCACGCGCCCAGCGTGCGCAGGAACGCGGCGCTGCCCGGACTGATCGCATAGACGCGCGTGTCCCAGCCCTCGAGCGGCGCGGGTGGCGCCGCCACGGCAGCGCGGTCGGCGAGCGTGACGGAGAGCCCCTGGCGCGCGAGCGCGGCCGCGAGCGCGAGCCCCGGCAACCCGGCGCCCGCCACCAGCACGTCGCGTTCGCTCGCGCTCACAGCGTCTCGATCACGAGGTTCTGGTTGGTGTAGATGCAAAGCTCCCCGGCGATCGAAAGCGCCTGCCTGACGATGTCCGGCGCCGGCAGCGTGCTGTGCAGGAGCAAGGCCCGTGCCGCCGCCTGCGCATAGGCCCCGCCCGAGCCGATCGCGACGATGCCGTGCTCGGGCTCGAGGACGTCGCCGGTGCCGGTGATCACGAGCGAGGCCGATGCGTCCGCGATCACCAGCATCGCCTCGAGCCGCCGCAGGATGCGGTCCGAGCGCCAGTCCTTGGCGAGCTCGACGGCAGCGCGCGTCAGGTGTCCCTGGTGCTTGTCGAGCTTCGCCTCGAAGCGCTCGAACAGCGTGAACGCGTCGGCGGTCGCGCCGGCGAAGCCGGCCAGCACGCGGTCGTGGTGGAGCCGGCGCACCTTGCGCGCGGTCGACTTGACGATGACCGCGCCGAGCGTGACCTGGCCGTCGCCGCCCAGCGCGACGGCGCCGTCGCGGCGGACCGACAGGATCGTGGTGCCGTGGAAGAGGTCCATGGGGCTTGGTCCGGGTCGCGCCGCCCACGCGGCGGCGGCTCCGGGGGCGCTACTGTGCCTTCTTGAGGAAGTGGCGCGGCGAGATTCCGATGAGCAGCAGCAGCGCCCGGACGATCGGCGACACGCCGACGATCTGCACCGCCTTGCGCTGTGCCTCGATGCGGTTGATCGCGTTTAGGAGCGCGCCCGCGCAAACGAAGTCGACGCGCTCGACGCCGCTCATGTCGATCGGCACCTGCGCGCGCCCCTGCGAGTACTCGAGCAGCGCCGAGAAGTGCGGCAGCGCGCTGCCCGCCATCACACCGGTCCACGCGAGCACCTCGCCCTCGCGAGGCGCCTCGGGAGCAGCCTCCGGCGGCGCGGTGCCCGCCTCGGGCGGCGGCGCCGGCGGCAGCGGCGCGGGCTCCCAGGACGGCGGCGACACCTCGAAGGCCACTGCGTAGTCGACCGCGAGGTTCTCGAACGCGTCGCGGTCCTGCAGCCATTGGAGCAGCTCGAGCGCGAGGAGCCATGCCCCTTCGCCCGCCTCCACGCCTTGCGCGGTCGCCGCGGCGAGCGCGAGGCGCAGTTTCTCGGGCCGCTGCAGCGACAGCGGGCAGGCGCGCTTGCGCGCGTCGGCGAGCGCTTCCGCGAGCAGCCGTGCGCCCTCGGCATCGAAGCCGCTCACCTGCGCGAGATCCACGCGCGCATGCGTCGCGCCGCGCGCGATGGCGCGACGCAAACCGTCGATCTGCGCGGCGGAGGCGGCGGTGAGACGTCCGGTGATCGGGACATAGCCGCCCTGCGACTTCGCGGCGAGCGGGCGATCGGACTCCTCCCACGACGGCGCCGAGCGCTCGAACTGCACGACGTACTGGAGCGCGAGCTGGTCGAACGCGGCGCGGTCGCCGGCGCGCTGCATCAGGTCGAACAGCGCGAGCCACGCGAGCGGCGAGATCTTCGCGTCGTGGTCGGACGCGACGCCCCGCTCGAGCTGCACGCGAGCCGGCGCGGCCTGGCCGCTCGCGTAGAGGAGCGCGGCGTTCTCGAGGACCGCGCACAGGCCCGGGTTCGCCTGCGCCACCTCGAAGCCGCCTTGCGCGGGCGACAGCTCGATCAGGCTCGCGCCGGTCACCGTGATGTCGTTGCCGGCGGGCTCGGACAGCGGGCGTTCGGCCTTGGCCTCGCGCTTCTTGATCTGCGTCTGGGCGGCGAGGTCGCGCGCGGACGGCCTGCCGGGGGCAGGCGGGACCGGCCGCGCCGCGGGGCGAGGCGGCTGCGGCTTCTTGGCCGGCGGTTTGGAAAACAGCGCCATCGATTCCGGGGGTTAGCGTCGCGGGCCGGGGGCCCGAAGCCCGATTATCGTCCCGGGGCAGGCCGGGCGACAACCCGCGGTCTCGCGGGTCGCGTGCCGCCTGGGATGCGGGGGCGAGAGCGGGCCGCCGGCCCCGCGCCCGCGGGACGGCGGTCCGGCACGCCGGTCGGGAGCCGGGTCAGCCCAGGTTCGCCGCGGCGAAGTCCCAGTTGAGGAGCTTGTCGATCACCGCGTCGACATAGGCGGCGCGCTTGTTCTGGTGGTCGAGGTAGTACGCGTGCTCCCACACATCGATCGTGAGGAGCGGCTTCTGGCCCTTGGTGAACGGCACCTCGGCGTTGGGCGTCTTGACGACCTTGAGCGTGCCGCCCTCCGACACCAGCCAGCCCCAGCCCGAGCCGAACTGCGACACGCTGGTCGCGGACAGCTGCTTCTTGAACTCGTCGTGGCTGCCGAACGCCGCGTCGATCATCTGCCCCAGCTTGCCGGGCGGCTTGCCGCCGCCGTTGTGCTTCATGCTGTGCCAGTAGAACGTATGGTTCCACACCTGCGCGGCGTTGTTGAAGATTGGCGCCTTGTCGGCCTTGCCCGCGGTCGCGGTGACGATGTGCTCGAGCGTCGCGCCCTCGAACTCGGTGCCCTTGACGAGGTTGTTCAGGTTGTCGACGTAGGTCTTGTGGTGCTTGCCGTGGTGGAACGACAGCGTGTTGGCCGAGATGACCGGCTCGAGCGCGTTGTCGGCATAGGGAAGGGGCGGAAGCGTGAACATGGCGCGAGGCTCCGACGTTTTCGGTTCTTGGAGGGGACGCTTTCGAAGCGCGCGCGAGCGCGCTCCGGCCACGCCATGATACCCGCCGGTCGCGCGGTCCGGCCGCGGCCGGGCCGGCGTCGGCGACGCGCCGGGCGGCGGCTAGCCCGCCTGGATCACCGCGCAGGCGATGCGCGCGCCGGCGTTGCCGGTCGGCTGCGTCGCGTAGTCGTCCGGGTCCTTGTGCACGATGAGGCCCTTGCCGACGACGCTCTTGGGTCCAGCGGCGACGGTGACCTCGTCGAGCGTGAACGACGTCTGAGCGTTGCCATTGGCGTCGGCCGACAGGCTGGGCATGTCGCCGCCGTGATGCGGCCCGCCCTGCGGACCGTGCGGCTTCGCGTCGGGATTGAAATGGCCGCCGGTGCTCATCCCGTCGCCGGAGCCGCAGTCGCCCTTCTCGTGCACGTGGAAGCCGTGCTGGCGGCCCGGCGCGAGGCCGCGCACGTCGGCGGTCACGTAGACCTTGCCCATCCGCTGCGCGAACGTCACGGTGCCCTGCGCGGTGTTGCCGCGCGTCGGCTCGAGCCGCGCGGTCGCGACGGCCGTGTCGAACGGCGTGGTCGCGCAGCCGGCGACGACGAGCCCTGCCGCGACGAGCGCCGCGGACAGCGTCTTCCTGTTCATGGTCCTCCCGGTGCGTGCCGCCCGGCCAACGCGGGCGTAGAGCGATTCTACGCGCGGGGGACGGGGCTTCTTAAGGGGACAACCCGGGCGGGTGGCGCCCAGCCCGCTCATGCGCGAACGCGCGGTTCAGTCGTCGCCGTACATCTTCTGCACGCGCTCGCGGCGCTCCTGCGCCTCGAGCGAGAGCGTCGCGGTCGGGCGCGCGATCAGCCGCGCAACGCCGATCGGCTCGCCGGTCTCCTCGCAGTAGCCGTAGCTGCCGTCGTCGATCATCCGGATCGACTTCTCGACCTTCTTGAGGAGCTTGCGCTCGCGATCGCGCGTACGGAGCTCGAGCGTGTACTCCTCTTCGAGCGTTGCGCGGTCGGACGGGTCGGTGGTGATCTCGTTCTCGCGCAGATGCTCGCCGGTGTCGTCGGCGTTCTGCAGGAGCTGGTCGCGCAGCTCGATCAGCTTGCGCCGGAAGAACGCGAGCTGCGCTTCGTTCATGTAATCCTTGTCCGGCGCCTTGAGGACGTCCTCCTCGGAGAGCTCGCGGACCTTCTTGACGGCGGTTGCGGTCTTGCCTGCCATGCGGTTCCGTCCTGTTCTGCGCCCCGACGAAGCGCCGGGCGCGGGAAACGGGGGATTATAACGTCGACCGCGCGTCGCAAGCCAACTGTCGCTCCGCCGCGACGCCGCGTCGGCGGCCAGCCGACGTCCCCATCGTACAATCCTTACGATTCAAGGCCCTGACGCGTGCCGCCCGCCACGACCCCCCCCTCGCTCACGCTTCGCCGTCCGGACGACTGGCACCTGCACCTGCGCGACGGGGCGGCGCTCGCGGCCGTCGTCGGCGCGACCGCGCGCGTGTTCGGACGAGCAATCGTCATGCCGAACCTCGCCCCGCCGGTCACGACGGTCGCCGCGGCGCTCGCCTACCGCGACCGGATCCTGGCGGCCGCTGGTGCGCAGACGCGCTTCGAGCCGCTGATGACGCTCTACCTGACCGACGACACGCCGGTGGCGGAGATCGCGGCGGCGAAGGCGTCCGGCGCGATCGCCGCGATCAAGGTGTACCCCGCCGGCGCGACCACCCATTCCGCGGCCGGCGTGACGTCGCTCGCGCGCGCCACCGCGGCGATCGCGGCGATCGAGAAGCACGGGCTGGTGCTGTCGCTGCACGGGGAGGTCACCGATCCCGCCATCGACGTCTTCGACCGCGAGCGCGTCTACGTCGAGCGCACGCTCGCGCCGCTGGTGCGCAGCTTCCCGGGTCTGCGCATCGTGCTCGAGCACGTCACCACGCGCGAGGGCGCCGCGTTCGTCGCCGAAGCGCCGGCCCGCGTCGCCGCGACGATCACGCCGCAGCACCTCCTGTACTCGCGCAACGCGATGCTGGTCGGCGGCGTGCGCCCGCATCTCTACTGCCTGCCGGTGCTGAAGCGCGAGACGCACCGCGCAGCGCTCGTCGCGGCGGCGACGTCGGGCAGCGCCAAGTTCTTCCTCGGCACCGACAGCGCACCGCACGCCCGCCACGCGAAGGAACAGTCGTGCGGCTGCGCGGGCTGCTACTCGGCGCCGCTCGCATTGCCGCTGTACGCGGAGGCCTTCGAGGATGCCGGCGCGCTCGACCGGCTCGAGGGCTTCGCGAGCCTCCACGGCGCGGCGTTCTACGGGCTGCCGCCCCACGGCGACACGGTGACGCTGGTGCGCGAGCCGTGGACCGTGCCCGCCGCGTACGCGTTCGGCGACGCCACCGTGGTGCCGCTGCGCGCCGGCGAGACGGTGCGCTGGCGCCTCCGGCCCTCCCCTTCGGTGGCCGGTTCCTGAACCTCGTCCCCCGAGAACGCGCTGCCCGGGAACCTCGGTGCCGTAGGCGTATCCTAGCGGTCGAAGTCCGCCAGACCGTCGCTGCCCGCGAAGCGCAAGCCGAGCGGGGAGAGGAAAGTCCGGGCTCCGCAGAGCAGGATGCCGGGTAACGCCCGGCCGCAGCAGCCGCGGCTTCGCCGCCGCGGTCAAGGCGAGGAACAGGGCCACAGAGACGAGTCGCTCCCGGTCACACGGGAGCGGGTGAAACGCGGCAACCTCCATCCGGAGCAACGCCAAGTAGGCGGACCATGACGCTGCTCGCGTCGTCCGCGGGTAGGCGGCTCGAGCGTTCCGGCAACGGAACGCCTAGAGGAATGACGGCCATAGCGCGCCTTCACCGGCGCGCCGTAACAGAACCCGGCTTATCGGCGGACTTCGACTTTTCCTGGTGCCAGGCGCGTTCCTGGCACCGCTCGTTCCCGGTGTCGGGACGGTTGCCGGCCCAAGAGGCCCCCACGGAGTCCCCATGGACGACGAAGCACTCAACCTGTCGATCCGCAAGTTCCTCAAGATGGTCGGCATCAACTCGCAGCGCGAGATCGAGCGCGCGGTCGCGAAGGCGATCGCGGAGCGCCGGCTCGGTGGCAGCGAGACGTTCCCGGTGACGATGACGCTCAGGATCGCCCGGCTCGACATCGACGTCACGTTCGACGGCGACATCGAGCTCGCGCGGACCTGACCGCGGCGGTCGGCTGGCCGGTCGGGCGCGAGGCCGAGCGGCGGTTTAGGCGAAGCGTTTCCGCTTCGCGTCGCGCAGGATCTCGCGCGCGGCATTGCGCCCGGGCAGGCCGGTTACCCCGCCGCCCGGATGCGCGCCGGCCCCGCAGAGGTAGAGTCCGCGCACCGGCATGCGGTAGCTCGCCGCGCCGAGCGTCGGCCGCGTCGCGAAGAGCTGGTCGAGCCCCAGCGCGCCGTGGAAGATGTCGCCGCCGGTGAGGCCGAACTCGCGCTCGAGGTCGAGCGGCGTCAGCGCGCGGCGCGCGATCACGCTCGCGCGGAAGTTCGGCGCCATCGCGTCGACGGTGTCGATCATCAGGTCGGCGACCTCGTCGCGCGCGTCGTCCCAGGTCGTGCCGGGCCGCACCGCGGGCAGGTCGGGGTGCACGTGCTGGCAGAACAGGCTCGCGACGTGCATGCCGGGCGGGGCGAGCGAGTCGTCGACGACGGAAGGAAGCAGCACCTCGACGATCGGCGCGCGCGACCACCCCGCGGTCTTGGCGTCGAAGTACGCGCGCTCCATGTAGGCGAGCGACGGCGCGACGACGATGCCGCTCGCGTGATGCGGCGCGGCCGCGCCTTCCGAGGGCAGGCACGCGAAATCCGGCAGCGCGGACAGCGCCACGTTCATGCGGAACGTGCCCGAACCGCACCGATAGGCTTCCATGCGCGCGCGGAAATCGGCATCGACGTGCCGCGCGTCCACGAGCTTGCCGAAAAGAAGCTTGGGATTCACGTTGGCGACGACGCGTTTCGCCTCGACCACGTCGCCGCCGTCGAGCTCCACGCCGCAGGCGCGCGCGCCCTTGACGATCACCCGCGCCACCGCGGCGCCGGTGCGGATCGTGACGCCGCGCGCGACGCACTCCTGCGCCATCGCCTGCGTGATCGCGCCCATCCCGCCGCGCGCGTGGCCCCATTGTCCGCGCCGGCCGTTCACCTCGCCGAACACGTGGTGCAGCAGCACGTACGCCGATCCGGCGGCGTAGGGCGAGGCGAAGTTGCCGACGACCGCGTCGAAGCCGAACGCGGCCTTGACCGGGGCCGACTCGAAGCGCCGGTCGAGGATCTCGCCGGCGCTTTTGGTGAACAGGTCGACGACGTCGCGGCGCCCGGCGAGCGACAGCGCGCGAAACGGGCGCAGCGTCTTCCACGCGTCGACGAGCGCCGACCAGTCAGGACGCCCGGGCGTCGCGACATCCGGCGGCGTGCGGTGGACCAGGTCGCGCAGCACGTCGGCGACGCGCTCGAGCATCGCGTAGTACGACGGCAGCGCCTCGGCGTCGGCGCGCGAGAAGCGCGCGACTTCGCGTTGCGTCGCTTCGACGCCGCCGCCGACCTTGAGGAAGTCGCCTGGCGTGGCCGAGAGCGGCAGGAAGTTCGCGAACGGCCGCTCGACGATCGACAGTCCGTGCTCGACCAGCCTCAGGTCGCGGATCACGCCGGGGTCCAGCAGGCTCACCGTGTAGCTGGCGGTCGAGTTGCGGAAGCCGGGGTGGAACGCTTCGGTCACGGCGGCTCCGCCGACGACGCCGCGTCGCTCGCATACGCACACATCGAGGCCGGCGGCGGCCAGGTAGGCGGCGCACACGAGGCCGTTGTGGCCGCCGCCGATCAGCACCGCATCGAAGACGCGCGAGGTCATGGCGCGGGCCGGCGCGAAGCCGGCAGGGCGTCGCCGGCTAGCTCTCGCCCGCGACCGCGACGGTCGAGTAGCCGCCGTCGACGTAGGTGACCTCGCCGGTGATCGCGCTCGCGAGGTCGGAGAGCAGGAACGCGGCGACGTTGCCCACCTCGTCGATGGTCACGCCGCGGCGCAGCGGCGCGGTCGCCTCGAAGCGCGACAGGAGCTTGCCGAAGTTTCCGATGCCCGCGGCCGCGAGCGTCTTGATCGGGCCCGCCGAGATCGCGTTCGCGCGGATGCCCTCGGGGCCGAGGCACGCGGCGAGGTAGCGCACGTTCGCCTCGAGGCTCGCCTTCGCGAGGCCCATGACGTTGTAGTTGGGCACCGAGCGCACCGCGCCGAGATAGGTCAGCGTCACCACCGACGCGGGACGGCCCTGCATCAGCGGTCGCGCGCCCTTGGCGAGCGCGGCGAGGCTGTAGCTCGAGATGTCGTGAGCGATGCGGAACGCCTCGCGCGTCAGCGCGTTCAGGTAGTCGCCGGCCAGGGCTTCGCGTGGCGCGAACGCGATCGAATGCACGAGCCCGTCGAGGCCGCCCCATTCCGACTTCAGCGTGGCGAACAGCGCGTCGATGTCGGCATCGCGCGCGACGTCGCACGGCAGTACCGGGCAGGGACCGAAATCCGCCGCGAGCTTGGCGACGCGCTCCTTGAGGTCGTCGTTCACGTAGGTGAACGCGAGCATCGCGCCCTCGCGCCGGCAGGCGCGGGCGACGCCGTACGCGATCGACCGGTTCGACAGCACCCCGGTGACGAGGACCTTGCGATCGGCGAGGAAGCCCATGGCGCTAGGGAGCGTTCCGGAAGGTGTCCAGCATCGAGCGCACCGGTCCGACCGCCCCGCACATCACGGCGCGATTCGGGCGGTCCGGCACGATGTCGGTGTCGACGGTCGCACCCTGGTGCACGAGGATGGCCCGTCCTTCGAGGCTGTCGGGCCCGCGCAGCGCGACGCCGCGCAGGCGCGTCGACATCTGGCCGTTGCCGTTCGGCCCGATCGCGATCGTCGGCAGGAGCTCGGTCGCGGCGACGCCCGACCCCGGCGGCGCCCACGGCTTGCCGGCGCTGAACCCGTTCGGCGAGCTGCAGTTGCCGCGCTCGTGAATCGCCACGCGGTAGGTCCCCGGAACGACGTTGTTGATGACGACGAGCGCGTTGAGCGTGCCGTCGCCGCGATCGACGAACTTCGCGGACCCCTGCGCGGCGCTGCCGCCGATCGGCGTCAGCGGCGCCTCGACGCCCGGCGCGCGAGCCGGCGCCGCTGCGGGCAGGTCGGGCTCGCGCGGCGTCTGGCAGGCCGCGGCGAGCATCGCGAGGCCGGCCGCGGCGGCAACGCGCGCGACGCGGTGCGGCCGCGGGGCGATGAATGCGAGCATGGGGCCGCATGATAGGCGATCGCGCGCGAGGCCGCCATCGACCGCTGCGCTACGAGGCCGCGCGGTACAATCGTCGCGCCGCGCACCCGTGCCGGGCGCCGCGCGCGCCATCCTCTTCCGCCGCCCCGCAACCCGATGTCGTCGATGACGCCGCAGGAGATCGTCTCCGAGCTCGACAAGCACATCGTCGGGCAGCACGACGCCAAGCGCGCAGTCGCGATCGCGCTGCGCAATCGCTGGCGGCGCCAGCAGGTGCCCGAGCCGCTGCGCGGCGAGATCACGCCCAAGAACATCCTGATGATCGGCCCGACCGGCGTCGGCAAGACCGAGATCGCGCGGCGGCTCGCGCGGCTCGCCGACGCGCCGTTCGTCAAGGTCGAGGCGACCAAGTTCACCGAGGTGGGATACGTCGGCCGCGACGTCGACACCATCGTCCGCGACCTGATCGACGTCGCCGTCAAGCAGACGCGCGAGAGCGAGGCGCGCAAGGTGCGCGACCGCGCCTCGGACGCCGCCGAGGAGCGCATCCTCGACGTGCTGGTTCCTCCGGTGCGCGAGGTCAATATCCACGACATGAAGCCGACGGACACGGCGACGCGCCAGAAATTCCGCAAGATGCTGCGCGAGGGGCGTCTCGACGACAAGGACGTCGACATCGAGGTGGCGGTCAACGCTCCGTCGATGGAGATCATGGCGCCGCCCGGCATGGAGGACCTGACCGCGCAGATCCAGGGGATGTTCCAGCAGGTCGGCGGCGGCCGCCGCAAGGTCCAGCGCATGAAGGTCGTCGAGGCGATGAAGGCGCTCACCGACGAGGAGGCCTCGCGCCTGGTCAACGACGACGAGATCAAGGCGAAGGCGCTCGCCTCGGTCGAGCAGAACGGCATCGTGTTCCTGGACGAGATCGACAAGATCGCGTCCCGCTCGGAACTGCACGGGGCCGACGTGTCGCGTCAGGGCGTGCAGCGCGACCTGTTGCCGCTGGTCGAGGGCACGACGGTGTCGACCAAGTACGGGATGGTGCGCACCGACCACGTGCTGTTCATCGCGTCGGGCGCGTTCCACCTGTCGAAGCCCTCCGACCTGATTCCCGAGCTGCAAGGCCGCTTCCCGATCCGCGTCGAGCTGTCGTCCCTGACCGTCGACGACTTCGTGCAGATCCTGACCGCCACCGACGCGTGCCTGGTCAAGCAGTACGAGGCGCTGCTGCGCACCGAGAACGTCTAGCTCGAGTTCC
>Ga0310900_10000484_pt1 | contig 13579 bp, 9 predicted proteins | sample C24D1metaG_FD_203879 | JGI IMG/M metagenome (GOLD analysis project Ga0310900, IMG submission 203879) | Lab incubated soil microbial communities from West Virginia University Organic Research Farm, Morgantown, WV, United States - C24D1 | ecosystem: Environmental > Terrestrial > Soil >...
CGAGAGGCCCGGAAGCCGGTCATCGTCTCCGTGCTCGGCGGGGTGGCGATCGGCATGTGGCTCTTTACGTGGAGAACGTGGCACTACACGCATCAGCTCGACATGTTCTTCGGCACGCAGGCCGCCGATCGCGCGGTGGTGAAGGCAGACGACTCGCTCGTCGCCGCGATCGGCCAGGTGATCGACAGCATGATGATGATGCTGACGATGAACGATCCGCCGGCGTTTGACCTGCGATCGCTGCCGATCGTCCTCGGCATCGCGGCCGCCGTGGCCGGCGCGATGGGAGTGCCAGGTTTGCGCAAGCTGCCGCTCAATGTGTGCGTGCTGGCGCTCGCCGGACTGACCAGTGCCGTCGTCGCGAGAGGCAGCGCCTATCCCGGCCGCTTCTCATTGCACCTGATTCCGGCCGCGGTCGCGATTTTCGTGTGCTCGGTGTCGATCGTGACTAACGGCCGTCTGCCCAGATCGCGGCTACGCGCTCACCAACCGCCAGACAGGACGTGAGTCCTGGTGAGTCGATGCCAGACGCCTGGATCACGCGATCGTTGACGGGGTCGCGCTCGATCAGGAAGTCCGCGAACCGCTGATCCGGCCCGTGGAGTTTGGCGCGGATGCCGCTGCCGCCCGGCTGCAGATCTGCCAGCGTGATCCACGGCAATAACCGCTGTGCCGGTTCGACGAAATCTTCGAGCGGCAGGCGCCCGCCTTCGTAATCATCCTTCGACGATTGGTAACGAATCGTCGGTCCCAGCGTCACCGTTCCCCAGGTCGTCCTGGCGAGATGAACGCCGAGACCGGCGCCGGATGCGTGCGGCAGGGGATACACCAGGCCGTTGACCATGCCTCGCCTGGATGGGGCCAATTCGGCGTACTCGCCCCGGCAGGGATAGATGGTAAATGACTTGCCGCCCAACAGCGCCGACGTCGTGTCGGCATAGAGGCCGGATGCATTGACCACCGTGCCGGCCACAATCTGCTCGTGGGGTGTGACGAGCTCGATGCCGGAAGTCCGCGGTGCCGCGCCGATCACTGGGCTGCCGACGACAAGCGCGACGTCGTTGTCCCGGCACAACCGCTCGAGCGTCTTGATGAGCGCCTCGGCCTCGACAATACCGGTATCCGGCGACCACAGCGCGCCGACGGCGCGAACGTTTGGCTCTTTGGCGCGCACAAAGGCGCCGTCAACGCGAACGAGCGAGCTCACGCCGTTGGCGTGCCCGACGGCGAGGAGGCGATCGAGCTCCGCGATCTCGTGCTCGTCGGCGGCGACGATCAGCTTGCCGCATCGCGCGTGCGGCACCTGGTGCTCGTCGCAGAATCGATACAACCGGTCGCGGCCTTCCACGCACAGGCGCGCTTTCAATGAGCCGTGCGGGTAGTAGATGCCGGCGTGAATGACGCCGCTGTTGTGCGTGCTGGTGGCTCGCCCGGTCTTGCCTTCACGCTCGAGAATGCAGACGGAAGCGCCGCGCCGTGCCAGCGCCAGCGCTGAGGCGAGCCCCGTGACCCCGCCGCCGATGACGGCCACATCGACTTCGGTCATGCCGTCGCCATCTTTACCCGTTGGTGGTGGCGGTCAGCGCCCGGTCGACCGCGGCGAACACCTCATCGACCGTGATCAGCTGCATGCAGAGATTGTTATCACACGGAGACAGGCGATGGTTGAACACGCTGACGCAGGGGCTGCACGCCAGCTGTTTCCAGATGATCGTCGTGGCGGGCGCCACCGATCCGAAGAGCAGCGGTGTTTCAGGTCCGAACAGCACGACCGTATGCACCGTTGTCAATGACGCAAAGTGTGCGGGACCGCTGTCGTTGGTGACGAGGACATTCGCCAGCGTGTAGAGCGTGAGCAGTTCGCGCAGTGAGGTCCGGCCCGCCGCCGATACGGCCCGAGGTGAATTGAGATCACGGCACAGTTGCTCGGCCGCAACCCGCTCGGCCGGCGCGCCGGTCACGACCAGGCGCGCGCGAGGGTACATGGACAGAATCTTGCGCCCGAGATCCGTGAATCGTGCGCGCTCCCACTTTCGCAACGGCAGCAGGTCGCTCGCATTCGGATTGAGCAGCACGACAGGATCGGCGGGGGAGGCATCACCCGCCTCCTGAATCAATGCACTGATGCGGCTTCGTTCTTCCGCAGTCGGCGCAAAAACCGGCGGCGCCTGTTGCCCGCCAGCGATCTCGGCGGCGGGCACCTTCAGCAGCGGCTCATCGACCGGGTCGTGCATGGCTGCTTCGACGAGCACGGCGTACTGCAGCGAGATGTGCAGATGAGGGTTGTACTGCACGCGGTGGGTCATCAGATCGCCGCGGTACGGGAGCTCGCCGGTAAAACGATGGAGCCCCGCGCGCGTCCTCGCTCCGGACAGAAACGCAAAAATCGCCGACGTGCGCGAAAAGAATTCCATGTCGATCACGGTGTCGACGCCGCGCCGCCTCATCGTCGCAAGCGCGCGCAGGAAATCGATTACGAACACGCCGAGACGGTGGTCGCGGATACAGATGATGTTCTCGCGTGGAATGACGTCGAGCACGTCGAGGATGGCGCGATTGCTTTCGAACACGCAGAAGAACACGTTGTCGCGCCCGGCATGAAGCGTGGCGCGCCGAATCGCGTCCTGCGCCAGGACGGTGGCGCCCTGTTCGATAAACTTCAGGAACAGGATCCGCTTGGGCGTCGCCGGCCGCTCGCCCAGTATCCGGCGGCAGGCCGTCAGTAGCGCGCAAAGCGGGACGCCAAGCCAGTAATCGAGAACGCGAATCGTCTGAGTGCGCACGGGGCGTGTGGCTCATATTGTATGAGATGAACACCGGCCCCGCGGATCAGGTGTCGTGGGTTGCTGCTGGTGGTTGCCCGATCACTCCGGCCACGCTGCGCATGATGCGGTCACATGCGATAGTCGCGTACGGCACGAGCAGGACGTAGATCGGAAGGATCAGACGCTCGCCCTTGGGATACACGAGCACCACCGCGATGTACTGCGTCAGCGCGATCGCCAGCGGCAACAGCAGCGGGATGCGGGGCACGGCGCGCGAACGGAGTGCGATCGCGATGCCGAACGCGGCGCTCAGCCACACCGCGATGTAGACCGGCGAGTAGCCCCATCCCGGGGCATACGATTCGTAGAAGCCCAGCGCGAACAGCGCCTTCCGTCCGAGGTTGGCGACGAATGACCACGGCGCCGAGATGGCGTACTCGATCGTCTGCGCGGTGTATCCGTCGATACCCAGGCGCTCGTAAATGCCTTGTCTGGGGGCGGTGTCGATTACAAGACCGCCGGGCGGCAGGTTCCCGCCCATGAGGGTGACGCCGAACTCGGTCGAGACCGGCACGAATCGATGGCTGACGACCCAGTTGCGAGTGGCGATCAACGAGAAGAGTGCGACCGAGCAGACGGCGACTGTCCCGAGCATGCGCGCGCCGCGGCGGCCGCCGAGCGCGATGAACATCGCCGGCCAGACGATCGGCCAGGACAGGACCGAGGTGGAGCGCGCCATCGCAGCGAGCCCGCCCAGGATGCCGGTCGCGGCGGCGCGGCTCGCGTGCGGATTCAGGCACAGCGCGACAAGCGACGCCGTCCACGAAACGAGCAGCGGAACGTAGATCGATTCGTTCAGCAGATCTGCCGCGATCGGCGCGAACTTCCAAAAGACAAACAGGGTTGAGACGAGCAGTGCGATCGGCCAGGTCGCATCGCCGCGGATCCTCATCGCGATGCGCGTCAAGGACACGGCGGTTAGCGCCACGAGCACGCGTTGCAGGAAGATCACGCCGAACATGCCCTCGCCGAAAACCAAATGGGTCGCCGCCAGGAAATACGGGTAGAGCGGCTGATAGTAAAAGGGTTCACCTTGAAAGAGCGGTAAGCCGCCGTTCATCAAGGGGCCGTTCAGGAGAATGTCTCGAGCGTAGGTTTCGTAGGTCATCGGGTCGTCGCCGCCGGTCATGACCATGAAACGTTCCGCCCAAGGCCATGCGGCTCGCAGGCCTTCGGCGGCGGCCACGGCGATGAAGATTGCGATCGCCGCGACCGGCGCCGATACGCGCTGCTGCCACACTTCGCCGGCGCGCCGGAGTAGCAGCAGCGCGGCAACGCCCGACAACCACGCCAACAGCACCACGTCGGCGGTGGACTTTACGACTCGCATCACTCTCGCGAGGATCATCTGGCGATCGTCGATGCGTGTGGTGCGCACCGACAGCGTATCGAACGGGTGTTGCCGACCCTGGTTGATTTCACCAGCCGAGAATTCCCGGGACGAGCCGTACGGCGAAGACATCGTCACGTGGAGCCGATGCCACCCGGCGGTCAAATTGAGAGTGATCATCTGGTCGCCAGATGCCGGCGTCGCGCGGAGAATGGGCGATGTGTCGATGGCCACTTCCGCTGTTTGTGCCGGCGCATGCAGGAAGAACGTGTGGGAGCCTTCCTCCAGCCACAGCCATCCGTTCCAGGCGACGGCAAACTCCAGGTACCTGCGTTCGGGCTGTCCGCGCGTGAAATTGAAGCGCGTGTGGTCGTTGAAGAACGCAAGTGGAAAATCACGATCTCCGCGCACGAAGTCCAGCCGTCGATCGACGCGCGTGTACGCCGGATCGTGATACTCGGTGCTGCGTTCGTGCGCGCCACCGAGGCCTGCTGCTGCAAAGTAGCGCGCGTAGAGTCCGGCTTCTCCAGGAATCGCGGCGAAGGCAATGACCGACGCCACTGTGACGACGGCCGCGGCGCCGGCGCCTCGGAGGCGGACGCGATGCGCGGCAATCCACAGCACCAGCAACAGGCCCAGGGTGTCGATGCGGCCGAGCGGAAGTCCGTCGAGAATCCCGCCTTCTGACGGCACGACGAAATATGCGATCCAGATCAGGAGCCGAATGCGGGTCATTCTACTGTCCGACGCGGGTTGCGGAACGAGCGGCCGGGCGTGTACCATAGCTTGTTTGTGACTGTCCCGCTGCTCGACCTCCACGCACAGTACGCTCCGCTCCGCGAGTCGCTGTTGGATGCCATGACGCGCGTCTGCGACAGCCAGCGTTTTATCGGCGGGCCCGAGATCGAAGGCCTCGAGCGCGAAGTCGCCACGTATCTGCAGGTCCCGCACACGCTGGGCATGTCGTCAGGCAGCGACGCGCTGCTGGCGGCTCTGATGGCGCTCGATATCGGCCCCGGCGATGAGGTCATCACGCCGACGTATTCGTTTTTCGCCACCGCCGGCGCGGTGTGGCGCCTTGGCGCCAAGCCGGTCCTGGTTGACGTCGAGCCCGGCACTTTCAACATCGATCCGGCTGCCACGATTGCGGCGATCACGTCGAGGACCAGGGCCATCATCCCGGTGCACCTGTTCGGCCAGTCGGCGGAGCTCGCCCCGATCCTCGAGGCGGCGAACCGCTCCGGCATTGCCGTGATCGAAGATGCGGCGCAGGCCATCGGCAGCACGTATCACGACCGCCCGGTGGGCGGCTGGGGCGCCGTCGGCTGCTTCTCGTTTTTCCCGAGCAAGAACCTTGGCGGGTTTGGTGACGGCGGCCTCGTCAGTTGCACGGACGACGCGCTCGCTCGGCGGATGAAGCTGATTCGCAATCACGGCATGGAGCCGAAGTACTACCACCACATCGTGGGCGCAAACTTCCGCCTGGATGCGCTGCAGGCCGCGGTGTTGCGCGTCAAGTTGCCGCACCTCCCGGCGTGGAGCGACGGCCGCCGCAGAAATGCCTCGCGCTACCGCCAGTTGTTCGCCGCGGCTTCGTTGGCGCAGGTCGTGCTTCCAGTGGAGGCGCCGAAGCGCAATCACATTTACAATCAGTTTGTGATTCGCGTGCCCGATCGCGATCGGCTGCGCGCGCATCTCGATGCCGCCGGGATTGGCACCGAAGTCTATTATCCGGTCCCGTTCCATCTGCAGCAGTGCTTTGCCGATCTCAACTACGCCGCCGGCGCGTTCCCGGTGGCCGAAGCGGCGGCGCGCGAGTCGCTGGCGCTGCCGATCTATCCGGAACTGAGCGAAGCGCAGCAGGCAGCGGTCGTCAACGCAATTCAGACCTTTTATCGCGGATAACACACGAATGGAATTACTGAAGAAGATCGAAGGCAAGCAGGCGAAGCTGGGTGTCATTGGCCTCGGCTACGTCGGCCTGCCGTTGGCGGTGGAGTTCGCGCGTGCCGGATTCGGCGTGATTGGCTACGACGTCGACGAGCGAAAGGTCGCCGAACTGATGGCCGGCCGCAGCTACATCCCCGACGTGTCGGCCGAGCACCTCGCCGAAGTGGTCAAGAACGGCCGCTTCGTGGCGACGACCGACCCGAAGCGGCTCGCCGATGCCGACATCATCGACATCTGTGTCCCCACGCCTCTTCGCAAGACCAAGGACCCGGACATGACCTACGTCGTCCAGGCCGTGGATGCGACAGCCGCGATCCTGAAGAAGGGGCAGCTGATCATCCTCGAGTCGACGACCTATCCGGGGACCACGGTGGAAGTGGTGCAGCCGGTGCTTGCCGCCAAAGGCTTCAAGCCGGGCGTCGATTTCTACCTTGCGTTCTCGCCCGAGCGCGTTGACCCGGGCAATCCGCAGTACCAGACCAAGAACATTCCCAAGGTCGTGGGCGGCATCAACGAAGACAGCACGCGCGTGGCGGTGGCGTTTTACAGCCAGGTGATGGACAAGGTGGTTCCCGTGAGCTCGCCCAGCGTAGCCGAAATGGTGAAGCTGCTCGAGAACACGTTCCGCGCCGTCAACATCGGTCTCGTCAACGAGCTGGCGCTCATGTGCCACCGCATGGGTCTCGACGTGTGGGAAGTGATCGACGCCGCGAAGACCAAGCCGTTCGGCTTCATGCCGTTCTACCCGGGCCCCGGCCTCGGCGGCCACTGCATTCCAATCGACCCGTTCTACCTGTCGTGGAAAGCGAAGCAGTACAACTTCGAAGCGCGTTTCATCGAGCTGGCCGGCGTCGTCAACGGCGCGATGCCCGAGTTCGTGGTGCAGCGCGTGATCGATGCGCTGAACTCCCACAAGAAGTCGCTCAATGGCTCGCGCGTGCACGTCATCGGCGTCGCCTACAAGCGCGACGTGAACGACCTGCGAGAATCGCCGGCCCTCGAGGTGCTCGAGTTGCTGGCGCATCGCGGCGCCACGGTCAGCTACACCGACCCGTACGTGCCGGAGTTCAAGCACGCGCATCTCGATCTCAAGAGCGTGCCCGAGAACGTCATGCACGAGGGGATTGATTGCGGCGTGATCATCACCGATCACAAGGTGTTCGACTACTCGGCGATGGTCGAGAACTTCAAGCTGCTCGTCGATACGCGCAACGCGCTGAAGGGCGTCACGCGCGAGAACGTCGTCCGCCTGTAATGATCTACACGCCCTCGCGCATTCCGGGCGCGTGGATCATGGACGTCGAGCCGATCCACGACCAGCGCGGGTTTTTCGCGATGACGTGGCTGCCGGAAGAACTGCGCGAGCGCGGGATGGATCCTGCGCTGGCGCAGTGCAATCTCGCCTTCAATCACAAGCGCGGCACGCTGCGCGGCATGCATCTCCAGTCCGATCCGCACGCGCAGGTCAAGATCGTTCGAACGACGCGCGGAGCGCTGCTCGATGTGATCGTCGACCTGCGACCGGATTCCCCGGCGTTCAAGGAGTGGGATGCGGTGGAACTGACCGCCGACAACCGGCGCATGCTCTACATTCCCGCCGGTATCGCGCATGGCTACCTCACGCTCACCGACGACACCGAGGTGTATTACCACGCGTCGACCCCGTGGGCGCCGCAGTCAGAGCGCGGCGTACGCTGGAACGATCCCGCGTTTGGGATCGAGTGGCCGTTCTCGCCGACAGTGATCTCGCCCAAAGACGAGGCGTGGCCTCTGCTAACGTAGCCAGCGCCGATGCAGGCCCTCGTGAAGACCTGGCCCGTCGCGCTTGTCCTGGCGGCCGTGCTCATCGCCATGGGGTTCGTCACCACACGCCAGGCGGCAGAGACGACGAGCGGCACGTGGGACGAGACCATCTACCTCGCGCTGGGGCGCAGCCTCGCGGCCGGCGATCGCGGTGCGCTCGCGGACCTGGGCGTTGCTCCCTTGCCAGTAGCGTTGGCCTGGTCGCGTCGTGTCGTTGAGCCGGTCTCGGCGCCTCCCGGCGATTCCTCGGTCTATCGCGATCGAATCAGCCGCGCGCGTGCACGTGCCGTTCAGTGGTTCGCAATCCCGTGCTTTGTCGGCGTCTTCGCGATCATTGGGATGGCCCGCGGCATCTGGGTGGGTTTCTTCGCGGCGCTGCTCGTCGCCCTGTCGCCGAACGTCATCGCGCACGCATCGCTGGCGACGACGGACATGGCCTTCGCAACCGTGTCCCTGGCGTGCGTGGCCGCGATGATTGGCTACTTTCGGAATCCGTCTCCAGTCTGGACCACCGGTCTCGCCATCGCGCTTGGCGTCAGCCTGTCAGTGAAGTATTCCGCCGTCCTGCTCGTGGCCGCGACTCTTGTGTTGTTCGCCATGCAGTTTGAGCGAGGGCGGTGGAGGCGAGACGTCACGGTGCTGGCCATGGCCGTGCTGATCGCCTGGGCTTTGCACGGCTTTGCCACGGTTTCAATCGTGTCGGCCGGCGGAATTCCCCTGCCTATTTTTTTCCGCGGCGTGGCCGTGCAGGCAGACTTGGACGCCGCAGGTCAGGAAGCATTCCTGCTTGGCTCAACATCGCAGCGCGGGTGGTGGTACTACTTTCCGGTCGCGCTCGCGTTGAAAAGCACGCCGATCGAGCTGATCGGCTTCGTGGCTTTTGCCTGGGTGGCACTGCGGCGCCTGCGAAGTATTGAGCATCGCGTCGCCGCGACCGTGGTCGCGATTTTCGTTGGCGCGTCGTTGTTCACGCATCGTGACCTGGGTGTTCGGTACCTTCTGCCGGTCACGGTCCTCTGCCTCGCCGGCGCGGCCGTGTGGGTCACCGACCTCATCAAAGATCGGCGTCGACTGGCGTTGATGGCGGTCGCCGCTATCGCCGGGCAATCGGCGAGTCACGCCTCGATCGCGCCGCACTACCTCGCCTACTTCAATGGCTTTTCGGGCGGCGCTGCCACTGGCTACCGCAAACTCGTCGACTCCAATCTCGATTGGGGACAGGATCTTCCCAGCCTCGCCGAGTGGCTGACGGCTCGGGGCGACACTCGCGTCGCCCTGGCGTACTACGGGTCAGCGCCGACGGCGGCGTACGGCATCAATGCGGTGGCCCTGCGCTCGGCTGCCGAGCCGGCCGCGGCGCGGCCGCGGTACATCGCGATCTCTGCCACGCTCTTGCAGGGGGTCTTCGCGTGCGGTGATCCGCTGAGGGCGTTCCGCGCGCTGCCGGAGGACGGCCGCGCCGGCTATTCGATCTTCATCTACGCGTTGGAGCGCCCAGAGGTCCTGGCGGCGCTATCGACTGTCGTCACGGATCCGTGCCTGCCCTAAGAGCCGACGACCCCTGTGAGGGGACTGCTCGCGCTCGCGTAGGATTTCTTCTGAATTCTTCCGGCGAGAAATGCCAGGCGGCCCGCTTCAACCGCCAGCTTCATCGCCCGCGCCATGGCCACCGGGTCTTTCGCGCCGGCGATCGCCGTATTCATCAGCACGCCATCGGCGCCCAGTTCCATCGCCACCGCCGCGTCGGAGGCGGTACCGACGCCGGCATCGACAATCACCGGCACCCTGGCTTGTTCCTTGATGATGCGGATGTTATTGGGATTCTGGATGCCAAGACCCGACCCGATCGGCGCGCCGAGCGGCATCACCGCAGCGGCGCCTGCATCCGCGAGCTTGCGGCACATCACCGGATCATCGTTCGTGTAGGGGAGCACGATGAAGCCTTCCTTGACGAGGACGCGGGTCGCTTCGAGCAGCCCTTCGTTGTCGGGGAAGAGCGTGAGCTCGTCGCCGATCACTTCGAGCTTCACCCAGTTCGACATTCCGGCTTCGCGGCCCAGCCGCGCCGTGCGAATCGCGTCCTCCGCCGTGAAGCAGGCGGCGGTATTCGGCAGCAGGAAGATCTTCGAGGTATCGACATAGTCGAGCAGTGATTCCGTCTTGCGCGAGATGTCGACGCGCCGCACCGCCACCGTGACCATCTCGGTGCCCGACGCTTCGTGCGCCGCCTTCATGATCGAGTGGGACGGATACTTCCCGGTCCCAACGATCAGCCGCGATTTGAATGTCCTGCCTGCGATGTGAAGAAAATCGTCCATCTGCAATCTGCAATTGATCTGAAATCCGAGATCTGAAACCTGAGATCGTCAGCCCCCGCCGACGAAATTGACGATTTCGACTTCATCGCCGTCCTTGATCACCGACGACCCATAGGCCGCCTTCTTGACGACGGCGAGGTTCAGTTCGACGGCGACGCGGCGGGCATCGATCTCGAGCTGTTGGAGGAGCTCGCTGACGCTGACCGGTCCCTGAAGTTCGTGCGGATCGCCGTTGAGCTTTATGGTCATGGCTCGAGAGAAGAATCGTACCACAGCGGGATATAATTGTAGGTTGTTCATGCCCAGTCAGACGCCTCCGAACACACCGCTCGGCCTGCCCGGATTCTCCTTCGCCGACCTCCATCGGCCGGCGAAGCTCCACGAGCTCTACGATCGGTTTGTCGATCAGGTTAAGGCGACCGAGCCCGAACTGTGGGCCGAATGGGATCGCTATCGCGAGGTGCCGGAGTCTCTCGGCCCCGTCGCGCGCGGCAACATCGTGGTCGCCATGGCCCCGCATGTCAGCCGCTTCCTCAGCGCGCTGTTCAGCGTCGGGGCCGATGCGGATGCGTTGACGGCTGCGACGCGCGCCTACGACGTGCTGTTCCGCTTCAAGATCGATTTCGTCCGCCGCCGCGCCCTGCCGTTGCTGAAAGCCGGTGCGCACGTTGAAGCGACGGCCGAAGACCACGCGCTGGCCGAGTCAATCACGTTTGGAATGCGACAGCTCGAGCCATCACTGAGCTCGGAAGCGAGTCATGACGCGGAGATGCGTCTTGCGGCATACGGCTGCGCGCTGCTCGATCGAGAGGCCACCGACAAGGCCGCCGTCGCCGGCGAGATCGAATCACTGAAGCGCTGGTGCGCCGCGCACGTTCACGATCCCCGTTACCGCGGCTGGGTGGTGTTCCGCTTTCCCGAGAATCTCGACTACGACCATCTCGTCCAGGTGCAGCGGCCGGATCCGAAGCTGCCCGAGGAGATGTTCGGGCCCGATGAGAAGTTACGCCGCCGGCAGGGCTTCCAGCTGACCGACAACCGCTATACGCGGCGCGAAGTGCTGAGCGAGATCCACTACTGCGTGCTGTGTCACGAGCGCGACAAGGACACCTGCTCGAAGGGCATCCGCGACAAGGAAGGCAAGGTCACGACCAACCCGCTCGGGATTCCGCTCGCGGGCTGCCCGCTCGACGAGAAGATCTCGGAGATGCACACGGTGCGGAAGCGCGGTGACGCGATCGGCGCGCTGGCCATCGTCACCGTCGACAACCCGATGTGCCCGGGCACCGGTCATCGCATTTGCAACGACTGCATGAAGGCCTGCATCTACCAGAAGCAGGAGCCCGTCAACATCCCGCAGATCGAAACCGGCGTGCTGACCGACGTGCTCAACATGCCGTGGGGCGTCGAGATCTACGGCCTGCTGACGCGCTGGAATCCGCTGAACATCCAGCGGCCGTATGCGCTTGAGTACAACGGCAAGAACGTGCTCGTGGTCGGCCTGGGGCCGGCCGGCTACACGCTCGCGCATTACCTGTTGAATGAAGGTTTCGGTGTCGTGGCGATCGACGGTCTCAAGATCGAGCCGCTGCCGGATGACATCGTCGGCAGCCTGTCGCGCCGAAGCGGCGACGCGAAGGCGGACGCGCCGCGTCCGATTCGCGAGTGGAGCGAGATCTATCGTCCGCTCGATGAGCGCGTGCTCGAGGGCTTTGGCGGCGTCTCGGAATACGGCATCACCGTCCGCTGGGACAAGAATTTCCTGACGCTGATCCATCTGACCCTTGCCCGGCGCGACAAGCTCAAGATCTATGGCGGCGTGCGCTTCGGCGGCGCGCTGCCGCTCGATGAAGCGTGGGGTATGGGTATCGATCACGTCGCCATCGCCGCCGGCGCGGGACGGCCGACGATCATCGACATCAAGAACAACCTGATTCGCGGCATCCGCAAGGCCAGCGACTTCCTGATGGCGCTGCAGCTGACCGGCGCGTTCAAGAAAGACGCGTTGTCGAATCTGCAAGCGCGGCTGCCCGCGGTCGTGATCGGCGGCGGGCTGACAGGCGTCGATACGGCGACCGAACTGATGGCCTATTACCCGATCCAGGTCGAGAAGACGCTCGATCGCTACGACGCGCTCGTGCGCGACCTGGGCGAAGCGCGCGTGCGCGGCCTGATGGACGGGGAAGAACTCGGAATTCTCGACGAGTTCCGGGCGCACGGACAGGCAGTAAAGGCCGAGCGCGCGCGCGCGAAAGCGGCCGGCGACGCGCCGAACTTCATCGACATGATCCGCGGCTGGGGCGGCGTCACGCTCGCCTATCGCAAGCGCCTGCAGGATGCGCCCGCCTACCGCCTCAATCACGAAGAGGTGTCGCTCGCCTTGCAGGAAGGCATCTCGATCACGGAGAACATGAATCCGGTCGAGGCGATCCCGGACGAATTCGGCCACGTGACGGCGATGGTGTTCACTCGCGCCGACGGCTCGCGCATCGAACTGCCGGCGCGGACCGTTCTGGTCGCGGCGGGTACGGTCCCGAACGTCACTTACGAGAAGGAACATCCCGGATCGTTCTCACTCGACAGCAAACAGAAGTTCTTCCAGGGTTTCAAAGCGGTCAAGAGCGGCAGCGCGTTCGTCCTGGAGAACGATCCGAACGGCTTCTTCACGTCGCACGATACGGACGGAAAGTTCGTCACCTACTACGGTGACAACCATCCCCGCTACAACGGCAACGTCGTCAAGGCGATGGCTTCGGCCAAGCACGGCTATCCGTACGTCGTCGCGCTGTTCGAGGATCTCATCGCGGCACTCGATCCCAAGGCGCAGCCGCAGCGCGAAGAGGCATGGCAGTCGCTCGTCGCGAAGCTGGACGATCAACTGTTGGCGCGAGTCGAGAAGGTGGTGCGCCTCACGCCGACGATTGTCGAGGTGATTGTGCGCGCGCCCGCGGCGGCGAGGCATTTCCATCCCGGCCAGTTCTACCGGCTGCAGAACTTCGAGCGCCTCAGCCCGCACATGCGCGTCGACGATCACGTCGCGTCGATGTTGATGGAAGGCATCGCCCTCACCGGCGCGTGGGTCGACGCCGAGAAGGGTCTGCTCTCGCTCATTACCCTCGAGATGGGCGTCTCGAGCCGGCTGTGCGCCTATCTCAAGCCCGGTGAGCCCGTGGTTGTGATGGGACCGACCGGGACGCCGACTGAAATCCCCGAGAAGTCGGCGGTGTTGCTTGCGGGCGGGGGTCTCGGCAACGCCGTGCTCTTCTCGATCGCCAAGGCGCTCAAGGCGCAGGGCAATCGCGTGCTGTACTTCGCCGGCTACAAGAACGGCGCCGATCTCTTCAAGCGCGAGG
>Ga0310900_10000485_pt1 | contig 13576 bp, 12 predicted proteins | sample C24D1metaG_FD_203879 | JGI IMG/M metagenome (GOLD analysis project Ga0310900, IMG submission 203879) | Lab incubated soil microbial communities from West Virginia University Organic Research Farm, Morgantown, WV, United States - C24D1 | ecosystem: Environmental > Terrestrial > Soil >...
GTCGAACCACAACCGGCTGTGCGTGAAGGGTCGCTACGGGTTCGACTACGCGGCGCATCCCCAGCGCCTGACCCGGCCGCTGATCCGCAAGCCCGGCTTCCCGAAGACGGCGAATTTCACCGTCGACCCGGCGGACTGGTCGGAAGTGTTCCGCGAAGCGACCTGGGAAGAAGCCCTCGAGGTTGCGGCAAATGGTTTGCTGAAGATCAGGAACCAGGATCGCTATGCGCTCGCCGGCTTCGGCTCGGCCAAGGGCTCGAACGAAGAGGCCTATCTGTTCCAGAAGCTGGTGCGCACCGGCTTCGGCACCAACAACGTCGACCACTGCACGCGCCTGTGCCATGCCTCGTCGGTGGTGGCGCTGCTCGAGGGCATCGGCTCGGGCGCGGTGTCGAACCAGGTGAACGACGTCGAGAACGCCGAGGTGATCTTCCTGATCGGCGCCAATCCGACCTCGAACCATCCGGTGGCCGCAACCTGGATGAAGAACGCCGCCAAGCGCGGCGCCAAGCTGATCTACGCCGACCCGCGCAGGAGCGAGCTCTCGCGCCACGCGTGGCGCATGCTGCAGTTCAAGCCCGACACCGACGTCGCCATGCTGAACGCGATGATCCACACCATCATCGAAGAAGGCCTCGTTGACCAGAAATTCGTGGCGGACAGAACGAGCGGGTTCGAAGCGCTAAAGGAAAACGCAAAGAACTTCTCGCCGGAGAAGATGGCGCCGATCTGCGGCATCCCGGCCGAGACGCTGCGCGAGGTGGCGCGCGCCTTCGCCACCTCCAAGGGCTCGATGATCCTGTGGGGCATGGGGATCTCGCAGCACGTGCACGGCACCGACAACGCGCGCTGCCTGATCGCGCTGTGCCTGATGACCGGCCAGGTCGGCAAGCCCGGCAGCGGGCTGCACCCGCTGCGCGGCCAGAACAACGTGCAAGGCGCTTCCGATTCCGGACTGATTCCGATGATGTACCCGGACTATCAGCGCGTCGCCGAGCCCGAAGCGAAAGCCCGCTTCGAGAAGTACTGGGGCACCCCGCTCGATCCGAAGCCGGGCCTGACGGTGGTGGAAATCGTCAACGCCGCCTACGACGGCAAGATCCGCGGCATGTACGTCATGGGCGAGAACCCGGCGATGTCCGATCCGGACGCCGAGCACGCGCGCGCCGGCATGGCGAAACTGGAGCACCTGGTCGTGCAAGATATTTTCTTGACGGAAACGGCATATCTGGCCGACGTGGTGCTGCCTGCCACGGCGTGGCCGGAGAAGACCGGCACCGTCACCAACACCGACCGCATGGTGCAGCTCGGGCGCAAGGCGGTCGAGCCGCCGGGCGAGGCGCGCGAGGATTTCTGGGTGCTGGTCGAGCTCGGCAAGCGCCTCGGCCTGCCCTGGACCTACCGCCATCCCAAGGAAGTGTTCGACGAGATGCGCGGCTGCATGGACTCGATCAAGGGCATCACCTGGGAGCGCCTGGAGCGCGACTCGTCGGTGACCTATCCGTGCGAGCACGAAGGCGATCCGGGCCAGCCGGTGGTGTTCACTACGCATTTCCCGACACCCACGGGGCGCGCGAAGTTCGTGCCCGCCGACCTGATTCCCGCCGCTGAGCGCCCGGACGGCGAATACCCGATGGTGCTGATCACCGGCCGCCAGCTCGAGCACTGGCATACCGGTGCGATGACGCGGCGCGCCGGGGTGCTCGACGCCATCGAGCCGGAGCCGGTCGCATCGCTTCACCCGCTCGAGCTGGAACGCCTTCAGGCAAGGCCCGGCGACGTGATCACCGTCGAGTCGCGCCGCGGCAAGATCACGCTCTATGCGCGCGCCGATGCCGGCACGCCGCGCGGCGCGGTGTTCATCCCGTTCGCCTTCTATGAAGCGGCGGCGAACATCCTCACCAACCCGGCGCTCGATCCGTTCGGCAAGATCCCGGAGTTCAAGTACTGCGCGGTCAGAGTGACGCGCGGCGGCGCGAAACCGGGCGACCCCGGCTACGGCAAAGGACGTACACTCAGCGAAATCTACCGATGAAGATCCTCGTTGCCGTCGACGGCTCCAAGCCGTCCCTCAAGGCCGTGCAGCTGCTGATCGACCATAGCGACTGGTATCGCGAGCCGCCGCAGGTCGAGCTGCTCGCGGTGCACCTGCCGGTACCCAGGGTGTCGCATACCAACAAGGCGCAGCTCGAGCGCTATTACCAGGAAGAAGGCGAGAGCATGCTCGGCGCGGCCAAGAAGAAGCTGGATGGCGCCGGCATCCGCTACCAGACGCGCGTGCTGATCGGCCCGGTGGCCGAGGCGGTGGTCCGGTACGCGAAAGACAAGCGCTGCGACCTGATCTACATCGGCACGCGCGGCATGAGCGCGCTCGGCAAGGCGCTGATTGGCTCGACCGCGAGCAAGGTGCTGCAGATCTCCGACATCCCCGTCCTGCTGGTCAAGTAGCGCCGCAGAAAAAAAGCGGGAGCGGCCGGATTCGCGACGACCGCCCCCTACGGAGAAGACTTTGCCCTCAGCGCGCTACGGCGCGCGCAGCCACCATCAAATCGGGCATGTACTCGGCTGCGGTATAAGTCGGCGGCAGCTCGCCGAGGCCGCTGTCGATGCTTTCGCCGCGCACCCAGCCCGGTCTGTTGTATTCGGCTGCGGTGTAGGTCGAGGGCAGCTCGCCCAGGCCACTGTCCATGGTTTCGCCGGGCACCCAGCCCGGCCGGTTGTACTCGGCCGCGGTGTAGCTCGCCGGCAGGTTGCCGAGCCCGCTGTCCAGGCTTTCGCCAACGACCCGGCTGTCCGCCGCAGCGGCCGGGCCGAACGTCAGCCCCAGCATCAGGGCGCTCAGCAGAATGGTCTGTTTCATGATTCCCTCCGTCAGGGCCCACGATGCCTTGTGCGGCCGCGCAGCGCTGTGATGCACTGCTCGGCCTGACAAGTCCTGATCGGGTCTGACAGACACTGACGGTCTGCCGCAGAAAAAGGCGGGCCGGCGGGAGCCTAGTAGTTGAACTGCAGGTTGCGGCCGATCACCGTCATTTCGACCTGGCTGCTGCCGTTGTGGTTGGTCGGGGAGAAATTCACCAGGTAACCGCCCACGTCGACCTGCTTCAGGCCGTCGAGCGCCTGCATGAAGCTCTCGCGCGTCAGGCGCGGCCCGGCGCGCTTCAGCGCCTCGACCGTGATCTTCGCCGAGATGTACGCCTCGAGCGAGGTGAACGAGTACTCCTTCTTGCCGATCTGCTTGGCGATCGCATCCTGGTATTCGCGCACCAGCGGCACCGAGCGCTGCGTCGGCGGCGGCACGACCTGCGACATCGCCATGCCGACGGCGTCGGCGCCGAGCTCCTTGGCGAGCGGATTCGCGCCGGGAAAGGAGTTGCTCACCATCTGCATGCCCATGCCGGCCTTTTTCGCCGCCTTGACGAAGTCGGCGGTCGCCTTGTAGAGCGTGGTCAGGATCACCACCTCGGGCTGGCCCTTGGCCACGTCCTTCAGCCCGCCGGCGATATCGGGCTTGGCGCGGTCCTTGAAGGCCGCCACCGATACCGGGGCCAATTGGTGCTTCTTCAGCGCGCGCTCCACCGCGGTCAGGTTCTCTTTTCCGACCGCGTCGTCGTAATGCACGATCGCAAAGCGCTTGCTGCCCAGGGTGATGTAGTGCTCGACGATCTTCTCGAGCTCGTCGGCGTAGCCGGCGCGCATGTTGTAGACCTGCTTGTTGAACACGCGCATCGGGTCGGCGCCGGTGAAAGGCGCGAGGAACGGCGCGTTGTGCTTGGCCACGAGCGGCAGCGCCGGCCGCGACAGGGTGGCGCTGGCGTAGCCGAAGAGCGCGAACACGCCGCGCTTCTCCAGCAGCTCGACCGTATTGGCCTCGGCGCGCGGCACCTGGTTGGCGTCGTCGAGCGTGACCAGCTCGACCTTGCGGCCGTGCACGCCGCCCGCATCGTTCATCTTGCGGAAGTAGGCCAGCGCGCCGTTGCGGATGTCGTTGCCGAGCTCGGCGTTGGCGCCGGTGAGCGGCGCCGACTGGCCGAAGACCACGGTGCTGGCGCTGACGCCGGGCACGGTCTGCGCCTGGGCGCCGATTGCGGCGGCCGCAAGCACGAGGCTCGCAGCCGCTGCGTTGAGTCTGCTGAGCTTCCGGGCCCCCATTCCTCCTCCCCGGGTTGCGACTCCTGCCGCGCTAGCGCTTTTCGACGCTGCGCGCAGCCACGATAACAGGCATGAACTCGGCTGCAGTATACGTCGGCGCAAGCTCGCCGAGGCCGCTGTCGAGGCTCTCGCCGCGCACCCAGCCGGCATACATGTACTCGGCGGCGGTATAGGTGGCCGGCAGATTGCCGAGGCCGCTATCCATGCTTTCGCCACGCACCCAGCCGGGAGTGTTGTACTCGGCGGCGGTGTAGGTCGGCGCAAGCTCGCCGAGGCCGCTGTCGAGGCTTTCGCCGACCACCCGGTCACCCGCCGCAGCGGCCGGACCGAACGACACCGCAAGCATCAGGGCTGCTATCAGATTGATCCGTTTCATGACGCCCTCCGTTATCAGGCTGCAGCCCCAAGATGCCTTGCCTGGCCGGGCAGTGCCGTGATGCATTGCCCGGCCTGACAAGTCCTGATCGGGTCTGACAGACGCTGACGGCAGGACCGGCTGCCGATCAGTAGCTGTACTTCTTGTCGCGGCCGAGCACGGTGAGCTCGACGAACGAGCTGCCGTTGTGGTCGGTCGGCGAGAAGTTCACGACATAGCCGCCGGCGTCATAGCCTTTCATGCCGTCGAGCGCCTTCTGGAACGATTCGCGCGTGAGCGCGGCCCCGGCGCGGCGCATCGCCTCCGCCGTCACCTTGGCCGCGATATAGCCTTCCAGCGAGGTGAAGGAGAACTCCTTCTTGCCGAGCTGCTTCTCGATCGCCGCCTGGTACTCCTGCACGATCGGCTGGGAGCGCTTGGTCGGCGGCGGCACCACGGTGGCGACGATCAGCCCGGCACCCTGGGGCCCGAGCTCCTTCGCCAGCGGGCTTGCGCCCGGGAACGAATTGCTCGCCATCAGCGCGTTGAAACCGGCCTTCTGCGCCGCGCGGAAGAAATCCGCGGTCGCCTTGTAGAGGGTGGTGAGGATCACCACGTCGGGCTGGCCCTTCATGACTTCCTTCAGCCCGCCCTCGATGTCGGGCTTGGCGCGGTCCTTCCACGCCGCCACCGACACCACGGCGAGGTTGCGCTTCTTGAGCGCGCGCTCGACCGCGGTCAGGTTCTCCTTACCCACCACGTCGTCGTAGTGCACGATGGCGAAGCGCTTCAGGCCGAGGGGCTCGAAATGGTCTACGATCTTCTCCAGCTCCTCGGCGTAGCTGCCGCGCATGTTGTAGACCTGCTTGTGGAATACGCGCATCGGGTCGGCGCCGGTGAACGGCGACAGGAACGGCACGCGGTGCTTCTCCACGGTGGGCAGCGCCGGGCGCGACAGCGTCGCGCTGGCGTAGCCGAACAGCGCGAACACATTGCGCTTTTCCACCAGCTCGATGGTATTGGCCTCGGCGCGCGGCACCTGGTTGGCGTCGTCGAGCGAGACCAGCTCGATCTTGCGCCCGTGTACCCCGCCGGCCTCGTTCAGCTTGGTGAAATACGCAAGCGCGCCGTTGCGGATGTCGTGACCGAGCTCCGCGTTGGCGCCGGTCAGCGGCACCGACTGGCCGATCAGGATGGTGCTCGAGCTGACGCCCGGCGTCTGGGCTTGCGTACCGAAAGCAATCGCGGCGAGCGTGACGCCCGCCGCCACGGTTTTCACGAATCTCATGGTGTTCTCCATGGCGGGCGGCCGTGGTCGGCCGCTCCGCCGTTCGTTTTGTTGTTGTTGTGTTGGGTTAGCTGCAGCTGCCGCAGCGCCAGTTGGCCAGGTCTTCTTCGACGTTGCCGACCGCCAGTTCCGCCGTCGCCGGCATGTACTCGGCGCCGGTGTAGCTCTTGTCGAGCTCGCCCAGCCCGCTGTCCATGCTCTCGCCGCGCACCCAGCCCGGCATGTTGAACTCGGCGCCGGTGTAGCTCGCCGAAAGTTCGCCCAGGCCGCTGTCCAGGCTTTCGCCGGCCACCCGGTCATCGCCAATCGCGTTGGCACCGAAGATCGCTACCGCTGCCGCCACTGCCGCCATCATCTTGAGGCTTTTCATGATTTTCCCCTTCTCCGTTAAGTTGGGTTCGTTGAAACGCCGCCAAGGTGCCCGACGCAAGAGGCTGCCGCCGTGACTCAGTGCTCGCTTTGACACGCCCTGATACGGGCCTGACAGACCCTGATACCGGCCTGACACTTTCTTGTTGATTTCAGTCAAGGCCGGTCCGCAGGGGGGTCACACAGAATCGCGGCTTCCACGAAAGGGAACGTCCAATGCCGTCCGATATCGAAATCGCCCAGGCAGCCAAGATGCAGCGCATCGCCGCGGTGGCGCGCGAGAAGCTGGGCATCGCCGAGGAGCACCTGGAGCCTTACGGCCATTACAAGGCCAAGGTGTCGCTCAAGTACCTCGACACCCTCAAGAACAAGAAGAACGGCAAGCTCGTCCTGGTTACCGCGATCAGCCCGACCCCCGCCGGCGAAGGCAAGACCACCACCACCGTCGGCCTGGGCGACGCGCTCAACCACATCGGCAAGAAGGCCATCATCTGCCTGCGCGAGCCCTCGCTCGGCCCGGTGTTCGGCGTGAAGGGCGGCGCGGCCGGCGGCGGCTACGCGCAGATCGTGCCGATGGAGGACATCAACCTGCACTTCACCGGCGACTTCGGCGCGATCCAGCTCGCCAACAACCTGCTCGCTGCGCTGATCGACAACCACATCAGCCACGGCAACGAGCTCGGCATCGACATCCGCCGCATCCAGTGGAAGCGCGTGCTCGACATGAACGACCGCGCGCTGCGCGACATCACCATCGGTCTGGGCGGCACCGCCAACGGCTACCCGCGCCAGGACGGCTTCGACATCGTGGTGGCCTCCGAAGTGATGGCGATCTTCTGCCTGTCCACGTCACTGGAAGACCTGAAGAACCGGCTGGGGAACATCGTCATCGGCTACACGCGCGATCAGAAGCCGGTGCGCGCGAAGGACCTGCAGGGCCACGGCGCGATGACGGTGCTGCTGAAGGACGCGCTCGCGCCGAACCTGGTGCAGACGCTGGAGAACAACCCGGCGTTCGTGCACGGCGGTCCGTTCGCCAACATCGCGCACGGCTGTAATTCGGTTCTTGCCACGCAAAGCGCCCTCAAGCTCGCCGACTACGTGGTCACGGAAGCCGGCTTCGGGGCGGATCTCGGCGCCGAGAAGTTCCTCGACATCAAGTGCCGCAAGACCGGGCTGCGACCGAGCGCGGCGGTGATCGTCGCCACCATGCGCGCGCTCAAGTACCACGGCGGCATCGACGTGAAGGAAGTGAGCAAGGAGAACGTCGCCGCGCTCGAGAAGGGCCTGGTGAACCTCGAGCGCCACGTCGAGAACGTTTCCAAGGTTTACGGCATCCCGTGCGTGGTCTCGATCAACAAGTTCACCTTCGACACCAAGGCCGAGCTGGATCTGGTGACTGAACGCATGAAGAAGCTGGGCGTGCAGGTGGTCACCGCCACCCACTGGGGCGACGGCGGCAAGGGCGCGGCCGACCTGGCGAAGATCGTGGTCGGCCTGTGCGACCAGCCCTCCAAGCCGGCCTTCGTCTACGAAGACACCGACCCGCTGTGGACCAAGATCGAGAAGATCGCCAAGAAGGTCTACCGCGCCGGCAGCGTCACCGCCGACGCCAAGGTCAAGGCGCAGATCCAGAAGCTGCAGGACGACGGCTACGGCCACTTCCCGGTGTGCGTGGCGAAGACGCAGTCGTCCTTCACCACCAACGCCGCGACGCGCGGCGCCCCAGACGGCCACGTGGTCAATATCCGCGAGGTGCGTCTCGCCGCCGGCGCCGAGTTCGTGGTGATGATCTGCGGCGACATCATGACCATGCCCGGACTGCCGAAGGTGCCGTCGGCGAACAAGATCGATCTGGTCGACGGAAAAGTGGTCGGGCTGTTCTAGAATCGGCGCTGCGATGGAAATGCTCATTCACAGCGCGTTCTGGATCGGCCTCGGCAAGATCATCTGGGTCAACCTGCTGCTGTCGGGCGACAACGCGGTGGTGATCGCGCTGGCGGCGCGCTCGCTGCCGCCAGCGCAGCAGAAGATGGCGGTGTTCTGGGGCGCGGGCGCCGCGGTGATCATGCGGATCATCCTCACCATCTTCGCAGTGGCGCTGCTCACGCTGCCGTGGCTCAAAATCGTCGGCGGCGTGCTGCTGCTGTGGATCGGCATCAAGCTGCTGGTGCCGGAAGACGACGGCGACGATATCGCCTCGAGCGACAACCTGTTCCAGGCGATCAAGACCATCCTGATCGCCGACCTGGTGATGAGCCTGGACAACGTGCTCGCGGTGGCCGCCGCGGCCGATTCCGCCGCACCCACCGCCGAGCTGGCGGCGATGAAGTACACGCTGCTGGTGCTCGGCCTGGCGATCAGCATCCCGATCGTGATCTTCGGCAGCACCCTGATGCTCAAGTTCATGGAGCGCTGGCCGGTGATCATCACCGCGGGCGGCGCGCTGCTCGGCTGGATCGCGGGCGAAATGATGGTCACCGACCCGGCGATCGACTCTTGGGTGGAGCACAACGCGCGCTGGCTGGAGGAAATGCGGGTCGCCGCGATCGCCGGAGCGGTGCTGGTAGTGATCGTCGGCATGTGGCTCGCGAAACGCCAGCAGCAGGCTCACGCGGCGCAAGCCGAGCCGCCGAAGTCGTGATCCGGTCAGCGCGATAAGCGCTCGCGCGTTGATCGAATCGAAGTCTTGACGGAGGTCAAGGCCGGGGTTTCAGAGGGAGAATGAGAATGCAGCGCGCAGCACCACGCTCGAATGGTGCGCCGCGGCAAAGGGCGTCTTTATATGGAGGAGTCATGCAATATTCGCGAAGCAGGGCAGTAGCTGTCGCGGCGGCGCTGGCCGCTGTTCTTCCGGCCGCGTTTCCCGCGCAGGCCTGGGAGCCCACCAAGAACGTCGAGTTCATCATTCCGGCGGGCACCGGCGGCGGCGCCGACCAGATGGCGCGCGCGATCCAGGGCATCGTCGCCAAGCACAACCTGATGAAGCAGTCGATCCTGCCGATCAACAAGGCCGGCGGCGCGGGCGCGGAGGGCTTCCTCGACGTGAAGAACGCTTCGGGCGACCCGCACAAGATCATCATCACGCTGTCGAACCTGTTCACCACGCCGCTCGCCACCGGCGTGCCGTTCAACTGGCGCGACCTGACGCCGGTGCAGATGCTGGCGCTCGACAACTTCGTGCTCTGGGTCAACGCCAAGACGCCGTACAACACGCCCAAGGACTACATCGAGGCGGCGAAAAAGGCCGGCGCGGGCAAGATGAGGATGGGCGGAACCGGCGCGAAGCAGGAAGACCAGATCATCACCGTGGCGATCGAGCAGAAGACCGGCGCCAAGTTCACCTACATTCCGTTCAAGGGCGGCGGCCTGGTGGCGACGCAGCTGGTCGGCGGCCACGTCGACTCGTCGGTGAACAACCCGATCGAGGCGGTGGCGCAGTGGCGCGCGGGTAGCTTGAGGCCGCTGTGCGTGTTCGACACCAAGCGCCTGCCGTACGAGAAGAAGGTCACCGACAAGATGTCCTGGCACGACATCCCGGTGTGCAAGGAAGCCGGGCTCGACGTCGACTACCTGATGCTGCGCGGCATCTTCATGCCGCCGGGCGTGAGCAAGGACCATGTGCAGTACTACGTCGACCTGTTCAAGAAGGTGATGGCGACGCCCGAGTGGAAGACGCTGATGGAAGAAGGCGCGTTCAACACCACCACGCTCAGCGGCAAGGAGTACGCCGACTGGGTCGCGAAGGAAGAAGCGCGCCACATGCAGCTGATGAAGGCCGCCGGCTTCATCGCCGGCCAGTAGATGTCGGCAGCCGGGGGCGGGGGGGACCAAAGGCCGGCGTTCAGCCAGAAGAGCGCCGAGCTCGCGGTCGGGGCGCTGTTCCTCGCCTTCGGCGCGGTCGTGGTGTTCGACAGCGTGCGCCTCGGCTCGACCTGGGGCGCCGACGGCCCCAAGCCGGGCTATTTTCCGTTCTACGTCGGCGCGCTGGTGTGCGTCGCTGCGCTGGTGAACCTGGTCGCGGCGCTGCGCATCAAGCCCGAGCGCAACAAGGCGTTCGTCGAGGTCGGCCAGCTGAGGATGGTGCTCACGGTGCTGATCCCGACCGCGATCTACGCCGCGCTGGTCGGCTGGATCGGCATCTATGTCGCCTCGTTCGTGTTCATCGGCTTCTTCATGCGCTGGCTCGGGAAGTACGCCTGGTGGAAAACCGTGCTGGTGAGCCTGGCCACGATGGTGGCGTTCTACCTGGTGTTCGAGATCTGGTTCAAGGTGCCGCTGCCCAAAGGTCCGCTGGAACAGGCGCTGGGGCTAAATTAGGTGAACGCGGCCGATGGATGAACTTCAGGCGCTAGCCCACGGCTTCGGCGTCGCGATGTCGCTGAAGAACATCGCGCTCATGTTCACCGGCGTGATCCTGGGCGTGATCATCGGCGTGCTGCCGGGCCTCGGCGGCGCGAACGGCGTCGCCATCCTGCTGCCGCTGACCTTCGGCATGGCGCAGCAGCCGGGCGGCGCCACCTCGGCGATCATCCTGCTCTCGTGCATCTACTGGGGCGCGCTGTTCGGCGGCGCGATCACCTCGATCCTGTTCAACATCCCGGGCGAGCCGTGGTCGGTGGCCACCACCTTCGACGGCTACCCGCTCGCGCAGAAGGGACGCGCGGGCGAGGCGCTCACCGCGGCGTTCACCTCGTCGTTCGTGGGCGCGTTCGTCGCGGTGGTGGTGATCACCTTCCTCTCGCCGGTCGTCGCCAGCTTCGCGCTCGAGTTCGGACCGCCCGAATTCTTCGCCGTCTACCTGCTCACCTTCTGCGCGTTCGTTGGCACCAGCAAGGAGCCGCCGTTCAAGACCATCGCCTCGATGATGCTCGGCTTCGCGCTCGCCGCGGTCGGCACCGACACCGTCACCGGCACGCTGCGCCTGACGTTCGGCTCGACGCACCTGCTCACCGGCTTCGACTTCCTGGTCGCGGTGATCGGCCTGTTCGGCATCGGCGAGATCCTGCTGACGCTGGAGGAAGGCCTCGCGTTCCGCGGCGCGCAGGCGAAGATCAACGTGCGCGTGGTGCTCGATACCTGGAAGGAGCTGCCGCGCTACTGGCTGACCTCGATCCGCTCCTCCGCGGTCGGCTGCTTCATGGGCATCGTCCCCGGCGGCGCGACGCCGGCCTCGTTCATGAGCTACGGCGTGGCGCGCCGCTTCTCGAAGGACGGCGACAAGTTCGGCAGCGGCATGGTCGAGGGCGTGGTCGCGCCGGAGACCGCGGCGCACGCCGCCGGCACCTCGGCGCTGCTGCCGATGATCACGCTCGGCGTCCCCGGCTCGCCCACCGCCGCGGTGCTGCTCGGCGGCCTGATGATCTGGGGCCTGCAGCCCGGGCCGCTGCTGTTCGTCGAGCAGAAGGACTTCGTCTGGGGCCTGATCGCCTCGATGTACCTCGGCAACATCGCCGGCCTGATCGTGGTGCTCACCTGCGTGCCGCTGTTCGCGTCCATCCTGCGCGTGCCGTTCTCGGTGATCGCGCCGATCATCATCGTGATCTGCGCCATCGGCTCGTTCACGGTGAAGAACGCGATCTTCGACGTGTGGATGATGGTGGTGTTCGGCATCCTCGGCTACGCGTTCAAGAAGCTGCAGTACCCGCTCGCGCCGCTGGTGCTGGCGATCGTGCTCGGCGACAACGCCGAGTCCTCGTTCCGCCAGGCGATGCTCATGTCGCAGGGCGAGATGGGCATCTTCTTCGCCAACAAGCTGGTCGGCTTCATGACCACGCTCGCGCTGCTGCTGCTGTTCTGGCCGCTGATTTCCTGGCTGCTGGCAAAACTCAAAGGCCCGGGCGCACCCGACCGCGGATAGAGTGCTTGAGGCGCGACAGCGTCTCGGGCGTGAGGTTGAGGTAGGCCGCCAGCTCCTTCTTCGGAATGCGTCCGGCGAGCTCGGGGTGCTTGCGCTGGAAGCGCAGCAGCCGGCCGGGCGCATCGAGCAGGTGCAGCGTGATGGTGTGCGCCATCACCTCCGACATGAGCTTCATCACCTCGTACTCGAAGCGCTCCTTGAGCTCGAGGTGCTTGTCGAGGAACTCCGCCCACACCGGCATCGGCAGCTCGGCGGTGCGCACCTTGGTGACCGCGACGATGGAGTAGGGCACCGGCGTGCGCAGGCGCCACGCGGCATAGGAAGTGTCCATTTCGTTCTCGGCGGCGAAGCGCAGGATCATCTCGCGCCCCTCGGGGTTGGACACCACGCGCTTGAGCATGCCCTCGACGATGAAGAACTGCTCCATCTCCTCGTCGCCCTGCCGCACCAGGGGGTCGCCCTTGCGGTAGTCGGCCACCAGCAAAAGCGGCTCGAGCTCGCTCCACTGGGCGTTGCTGATGCCCTGGAGCATCTGGTTCTGCCGCAGCTGCAGGCGCAGGCTGTTGCGTTGAGGGTGGGAGGCGAGGGAAGTCATGAACGATTTAGGCGCGGCTTCTCGCGCTCCTGTAGGGGGATTTTAGACCCTTGACCTCAGTCAAGGCCGCCCGGAGGGGGCGATTCTTACCATAACGGTCCTCGCGTTGGAGCAGAGTCAGGAGCCAGCTTATGGGCACCGCAGAACCCCAAGTCGCCACCGAAGTGCAGCAGACCGCCGACGGCTTTCAGCTGGTCATCGATGCGCTCAAGCTCAACGGCATCGACACCATCTACGGCCTGCCGGGCATTCCGATCACCGACCTGACGCGCCGCGCCCAGGCCGCCGGCCTGCGCGTGCTGTCGTTCCGCCACGAGCAGAACGCGGGCTACGCCGCGTCGATCGCCGGCTTCCTCACGCAGAAGCCCGGCATCTGCCTCACGGTGTCCGCGCCCGGCTTCCTGAACGGCCTCAACGCGCTCGCGCATGCCACGGTCAACTGCTTCCCGATGATCCTGATCAGCGGCTCGAGCGAGCGCGAGATCGTCGACCTGCAGCAGGGCGACTACGAGGAGATGGACCAGCTCGCGATCGCCAAGCCGGTCGCCAAGGCCGCGTTCCGCGTGCTGCACGCCGAGGACATCGGCGTCGGCATCGCGCGCGCCATCCGCGCCGCGGTGTCGGGCCGCCCGGGCGGCGTGTATCTCGATTTCCCCGCCAAGCTGTTCGCGCAAGCGATCGACGCCGCGGCGGGCAAGAACTCGCTCATCAAGGTGGTCGATCCCGCGCCGAAGCAGATTCCCGCGCCGGAAGCGGTCAAGCGCGCGCTCGATCTGCTTCGTTCCGCCAAGAAGCCCCTGATCATCCTCGGCAAGGGCGCAGCGTACGCGCAGGTCGATGCCGACATCAAGGCGCTGATCGAGAAGACCGGCATCCCGTATCTGCCGATGTCGATGGCAAAGGGCCTGCTGCCGGATACGCACGAGCTGTGCGCGTCCGCCGCGCGCTCGTTCGTGC
>Ga0310900_10000493_pt1 | contig 13512 bp, 13 predicted proteins | sample C24D1metaG_FD_203879 | JGI IMG/M metagenome (GOLD analysis project Ga0310900, IMG submission 203879) | Lab incubated soil microbial communities from West Virginia University Organic Research Farm, Morgantown, WV, United States - C24D1 | ecosystem: Environmental > Terrestrial > Soil >...
TGATCGGATTGCGGTTACGGCGACATCGGCGACTTCCGTCAATTTGTTGAAAATTTTGATGGCTCTGCACTTTGATTGCAATCCGGAATATGTAACAGAAGCGCCCGATCTTGATCGAATGCTGGAGACTTCAGATGCGGCGCTCATAATTGGTGATCCTGCAATCCAAGCTTCATGGCGGGAACATGGGCTGCATGTCATTGACTTAGGACAATTATGGAATCAGTGGACGGGTCTTGGCATGACGTATGCCGTAGTTGCGGCACGTAAAGAAGTAGCTATAGCATCACCAGAAGCCATACATACTGTGCATAAGGCGCTGGATGCGAGCAAACAGTATAATAAGGCTCATCTTGGTCCGCTAATTGAACAAGCCTGCTCGCAGCTTGGAGGAGTATCGACGTACTGGGAGATGTACTTTCATTCGCTTCAATATGATTTTGGGAGCAAGCTGCAAGAAGGACTTAAGTTATATTTTGATTATTCCAAGCAGCTTGGACTGCTGGCGAATGAAGTGGAGCTTATTTTTTTTGAAGACCAATCTGCCCAATAGGTGAAAGAATGAAACTATTAGACTTGTATGCAAAGATGAAAGGCGACCTAAATCAGATTGAACAGGAGCTGGAGCGGAGCGTGTCGGATGACCATGTGCTGCTCGGCGAGGCTTCTTTGCACCTGCTCAAAGCCGGAGGAAAGCGGATCAGACCGATCTTCGTGCTGCTTGCCGGTAAATTCGGCGATTACCGGCTTGATGTGATGAAGCGGGTCGCAGTACCTCTTGAACTTATACATATGGCTTCGCTTGTGCATGACGACGTCATTGACGATGCTGATACTCGTCGCGGACAGCTTACTGTCAAATCCAAGTGGGACAATCGCATCGCGATGTACACGGGGGATTTTATTCACGGTAAAGCGTTATCCATTGCAGCTCAGCTTCCTAATCCGCAAATTCATCAAATATTATCAAATGCGCTTGTACAGATGTGTATCGGCGAGATGGAGCAAATTCGCGATTTCTTTAATACGGAGCAATCCATTCGTAATTATTTGCTTCGAATAAGGCGCAAAACGGCTTTATTGATTGCCATAAGCTGTCAGCTTGGCGCCGTTGCGGCCAATACCGATCGTATGACGGCTAATCGCTTGTATCGGTACGGCTATAATGTCGGTATGGCGTTTCAAATTCGTGACGACCTGCTTGATCTCTATGGAACGGAGAAGCAAATCGGCAAGCCGCCCGGCTCCGATATGCGTCAAGGTAACATAACGCTGCCTGTTCTTCTCGCTTTGCAGGACTTGAAAACGCGCGATCCGCTGTTAAGCGAAATCTCGGCGCTTCGAGAGCATGGGGGGAAAAAGGATGCAGGGCGTGCTATTGAAATGATAAGGAAAAGCGATGGCGGAGAGCTTGCGGATCAGCTCGCGAACCGGTATATAAAAAAAGCTCTCAACGCATTAGAGGGATTACCTAATGTGACAGCGAAAAAGAACTTGATCGACATTGCACATTTTGTCGGTAAACGTAATTATTAATTATGCAAATTTGAAAGGAATGGTTGGAGATGGAGAGAACTTTTCTGATGATTAAACCGGATGGCGTTCAGCGTGGCTTGATTGGCGAGATCGTTTCGAGATTTGAAAGAAAGGGACTGCAGCTGTCGGCAGCCAAATTTATGGTCATTAGCCGCGAGCTTGCAGAGCGGCACTATGAAGAGCATAAGGGCAAAGGATTTTACGAGCCGCTCCTCGATTTCATCGTATCAGGTCCGGTTTTTGCGATGGTATGGCAGGGCGACAACGTTATAGCACTGTCTCGCGCTCTAATTGGCAAGACCGATGCGCTGGACGCTTTTCCGGGAACAATCCGTTCCGACTTAGCGGTACATACGAATTTCAATCTTATTCACGGCTCCGATTCGGCAGCCAATGCGGAAAGAGAGATCGGTATTTTCTTCTCCAAGGAAGAGCTTGTTGACTACGAGCATACGATTCAGCGGTGGATTTGATTTTCTAGGGCAACTAGTGATGGAGGAAGCAATGCTTGAAGATCGTGATTTCTCACAATTTATAATTCGGATAAAGCAAAAGACCGACATCGATTTGTCGCAGTACAAGGAAGCCCAAATGAAGCGCAGGCTGACCACATTGCGAATGAAGCATGGATTTCATAATTTCGAGGATTACTGGAAAGCCATTGAACAAAACCGCAGTATGCTTAACGAATTTTTGGATCGAATGACGATTAACGTTTCCGAATTTTGGAGAAATCCTTCCCGTTGGGAGGTTTTGCAAAAACGCTTTTTCCCAGAGATGCTTAGTTCTGCAAACCGCCTAAAGGTGTGGAGTGCGGCTTGCTCTACGGGAGAGGAGCCTTATACGCTTGCAATGATTTTATCGGAGCTTGGAGTGCTGCAGCGTTCCTCACTGCTGGCGACGGATTTAGATTCGAATGTGCTGCAGAAGGCGCTGGAAGGCAGTTATTTGGAGCGCTCGCTGCGCGACGTTCCGCCGGCGTACCGGCAAAAATATTTTAAGCAAGCAGATGGCGCTTATCTAGTCTCGGACTCATTGAAGCAATTCATACAATTCAAGCAGCAAAACCTTCTGCATGATCTTTTCGACAGCTCGTTTGATTTAATCGTATGCCGGAACGTGATGATCTACTTCACGGAAGAAGCAAAGCATCTGCTGTATCATAAGTTTTCTAAGGCGCTTAAACCTGGCGGACTGCTTTTTGTTGGAAGCACGGAGCAGATTTTCTCGCCAGCCCAATACGGATTTGAAACCGCAGATACCTTCTTTTACCGCCGAGTTTAAGGGGCATGTATACCGATTTCTAACTTCTCCTATACTAGTTATAACGTAAATGACTTGGAGGATGAAGCAACCGATGGATAAGCGTAAGGTTATTGCCGCCTATAGGCGTGGTTTTATATCGATTCAGGAATGCGCGCAAATTATCGGAGTAGACAGCGGACAAATGACGAGACTTATCAATGATCCGATGCTAACGAAAGATGGAAAAGCGCTGCTTGTGAAAAGATCGGTCAACAGTTAATAAGCGGCAAGCGGTTCAGGCTGGCGGAATTGTCTTTCAACAGGACGATTCCTCCGGCCTCTTTTATTGCCCGGACTGCGGCGCCCGGCGGGTTCAAATTCTTGTCAAACCGGATGCGCTGTACTATAATGAGCAAAGATGTTTAGTGCAGTAAAGCATAGCAGGCGCTTATAGGCTTGCTTTGAAGGAGGAGCTTTGGTTGAGTTTAAGGTATTTGACAGCTGGAGAAACGCATGGTCCCCAATTAACAGCTATAATTGAAGGACTGCCAAGCAATTTGACTATTGATTTCGAGGAATTGAACTTTCAGCTGCACCGTCGCCAGAAGGGTCATGGCCGTGGACGTCGGATGCAAATCGAGAAAGACACCGCTAACATTGTCGGAGGCGTGCGTCATGGCAGAACGACTGGAGCTCCTGTAGCGCTTGTCGTGGCAAACAATGACTGGAAGCACTGGACCTCTGTTATGAATATTGAACCAATCGAAGGCAGTGACGAAGAGAAGCGCCGCGTTCATCGCCCGCGTCCGGGTCATGCGGATTTGAACGGCGGTCTGAAATATGATCTGAAGGATTTGCGCAACGTATTGGAGCGCTCAAGCGCCCGCGAAACGGCTGCCCGTGTAGCTGTCGGTGCGGTAGCCCGCCAGTTGCTTGCGGAATTCGGCATTAAAGTAGCCGGACAAGTTATTAGTATCGGTGAAATTGAAGCGCCAGCTAATCAGCTTCCTGTCGATGAGTTGATCCGGTTGACGGAGGAATCCTCCGTTCGTGTCGTGGACAAGGAAACCGAGCAGAAGATGACGGATTATATCGATCAAATTAAAGCGGAGGGCGACTCCATCGGCGGCATCGTGGAATGCATTATCGAAGGCGTCCCAATCGGTCTAGGCAGCCACGTGCAGTGGGACCGCAAGCTTGATGGACGTATTGCGCAAGCGGTCGTATCCATCAATGCATTCAAAGGCTGCGAGATCGGCATTGGCTTCGAAGCGGCTAAGCTTCGCGGCTCGCAAGTTCATGATGAAATTATGTATAATGCGGAACGCGGCTATTATCGTGCAACGAATCGCCTTGGCGGCTTCGAGGGCGGTATGACGAACGGTGAGCAAATCGTCGTACGCGGCGTGATGAAGCCGATTCCGACGCTCTATAAACCGCTTCGCAGCGTAGATATTGATACGAAAGAGCCATTTACCGCGCAAGTAGAGCGTTCCGACAGCTGCGCAGTGCCTGCTGCCAGCGTTGTTATGGAGCATGTCGTCGCTTGGGAAGTTGCCAAAGCGTTTCTTGAAAAGTTCGGCGGCGATTCCATCGAGGAAATTCGCGCTAACTTGAACAATTATCTTGAACAGCTGGGACGGTACTAAGGATGCGTGAGCTTACAGTTGAATTAGGCGACCGTTCTTATCCCATATACATCGGGGAGGGCCTCCTGCAGGAGGCTTCCTCCTATTTCATAAAGCACGGAATTAGCAAGAAATCTCCACTGCTGATCATTACAGACAGCCATGTAGCCGATCTCCATTTGCAAGCTCTTGAATCAGAGCTGGCGGGCGCAGGCTTCAAGACGTCGAGCGTAGTCGTTCCCTCAGGGGAGAGCTCAAAGTCGTTGACGATGCTTGAGTCGCTTGTTACGAAAGCGTTGGAAGCAGGACTGGACAGGAAATCTGCTATCGTGGCGCTTGGAGGCGGTGTTGTAGGGGACCTTGCAGGCTTTGTGGCTGCCTCTTATATGCGCGGCATTAAATTCGTTCAGGTTCCAACTACGATATTGGCGCATGACAGCAGCGTAGGCGGCAAAGTAGCAGTCAATCATCCGCTTGCCAAAAATATTATCGGAGCTTTCCATCAGCCTGAGCTGGTCTTGTACGATTTGCATACGCTTCAGACGCTGCCTCCAAGAGACGTGAGCGGCGGCTTGTCTGAAGTGGTTAAACATGGCCTCATTTGGGATGAACAGTTCGTTGATTGGTGTGAGAACAATTCCGAAAAGCTGCTTGCGCTCGATCCTGAAGCGCTTGGCTATGCTTTGTATAAAGGCTGCAGCGTGAAAGCGGCCGTGGTATCGAAGGATGAGCGGGAAAACGATCTCAGGGCCATCTTGAATTTAGGTCATACGATTGGTCATGCCATAGAAGCGGTTGCCGGTTACGGCGAATTTATGCATGGCGAAGCGATATCGATCGGCATGATTGGATCGGCGAAACTCGGTCTGCGTTATGGTGCGCCTGAAGAGGTATTCACGGTAACGAAGCGGGTACTTGCGAAATGCGGGCTGCCCGTGCGGTTGCCTGAACATATTGACGTAGACAAGATTATGGATGCGATGATGCACGATAAGAAATTTGCAGAGGGTACGATGGTATTTGTTGTTCCAACAGCCATTGGCGAAGTCGAAATAAAACCCGATGTGCCCGTGCAATGGGTGCGGGAAATTGTGGAGCAATTGAAACAGGAGGTGGAGCAGTAATGAGTGTTAGAGGAATTCGCGGTGCGATTACCGTTGATGTCAATGAAGAGCAGCCGATTTTGAATGCAACGATCGAGATGCTGAATGCGATCGTCGCTGACAATGAGATTGTGCCGGACGACATTTGCAGCGTATTCGTGACCGTTACGAACGATCTTGACGAGACATTCCCGGCTCGTGCGATTCGTCAAATGAACGGCTGGGAGCTTGTTCCGCTTATGTGTGCATTGGAAGTTCCGGTAAAGGGCAGTCTAGAACGATGCATCAGGCTGATGGTGTTAATCAACACGGACAAAACGCAAGCGGAGATACGTCATGTTTATTTAAGCGGCGCGAAAGCGCTTCGTCCAGACTTGTCCAAAGCTTAAAGCTATCATTCAAATATTAGCTCTTATACGTTTGAATCATGTGCGCTGCTTTTATTTCAAAGCAAAGCAGGCATTTGCCGTCATTGGACGGCAAATGCCGTTTACACTTGTTAAGCTCATCATCATAACAATCCCTTTGTTGACGCACGGGTGTTCGTTGTTGTATATTTAGTAACGTAAGTGAGAGAGCAGAGCAGGTTATGAGCTGAGTTGAGATGAGTCGAGACTAGTTGAGAGAAGCAGAGTGAGGCAGTTATTTGTACGGGTTTTGCTGAAGGAGCTGAACTTTTCTTGCGCGCATAGGTGCGGAGGAGGGTAGAAGCGCTTTTTGACTTTACCTACAATTATGTCTTTTTCCGCTTACACACTTCCGTCATCATCTAAACCAACGCTCCTGCTTTTGCAGGAGCTTTTTTTGTTCATATGGATAGAAATGATTATTACACAGGGAGGTTGTTCGGGATGTCAAATGAGCTGCAGCATGTTACACGTCTTGCCAGTCAATACAATTTAATTCCGATCGTTCGCTACATGATGGCGGATACTGAAACACCAATACGGCTATTCCAGCATTTTGCAAAGGAGAATCACGCCTTTCTGCTGGAGAGCGTCGAGGGTGGAGCGAAATGGGCGCGTTATTCGTTTATCGGAACAGATCCGTTCATGATGCTTTACGGTAAAAATGGCGAGATGGTGCTTGAGCGAAGTGGAGAGAAGCATGTGCTTAAAGATAAGCCGATCGAGCTTTTAAAGGCTCATTTGCGTTCCTTCCGCAGCCCGTCGCTTCCAGAGCTGCCTCCCTTCACAGGCGGCGCAATCGGATTTTTCGGCTATGATTTGCTGCAATATTACGAGAAACTTCCCGCACACAGAATTGATGATTTGAACATGAACGATATGCAATTTATGTTCTGCGATCAAGTAATCGTGTTCGACCATTTCAAGCAGCAGCTGCAAATTGTCGGTAACGTTCATATTGCCGAGGGTGCTACGGATAAGGAAATCGCCAAAAGCTACGAGGCGGCGGCAGCCAAAATTGAAGCGACGATTGAACGGTTGCAGCAGCCTGTGACTATCCCTGTAACGGCAGGCGGATCCATTCAGGTTGATTACGAGCTGGGAGATATCCAATCGAATGTAACGAAGGAGCAGTTCATTTCTAATATTGAGCAGGCGAAGCAGTACATTCGCGCAGGAGACATTTTCCAGGTGGTGCTGTCACAGCGCTTCAACATCGATACGGATATCGATCCGCTGCATGTGTACCGGGTGCTCCGGACGATGAATCCATCCCCTTATATGTATTATTTGAAAATGGGCGAGGAGGTCATTGTCGGGACGTCGCCGGAAGCGCTTGTGAAAGTAAACGGCGATCGCGTAGAGACAAGGCCGATTGCAGGCACTAGACCGCGCGGCAAAACGGCTGAAGAGGATAAAGCGCTCGAGCTTGAGCTGCTTGCTGATGAGAAGGAACGCGCTGAGCATTTGATGCTTGTTGACCTTGGACGCAATGATATCGGACGCGTGTCCGAGTTCGGTACGGTAAAATGCGATTCATTTATGGAAATCGAGCGATATTCACACGTTATGCATATCGTATCAAACGTTTCCGGCAAGCTTCATAAGGACAAGGACTTCTTCGATGCTTTCGTTTCCTGTCTGCCGGCGGGCACTGTCTCGGGCGCACCAAAGCTGAGAGCGATGGAAATCATCGCGGAACTGGAAAATGAAGCGCGCGGCGCCTACGCTGGCGCTATCGGATACTTAGGCTTCGGCGGGTCCATGGATACATGCATTACGATCCGGACGATTATTTTCAAGCACGGCAAAGCATATGTACAAGCCGGAGCGGGCATCGTATGGGATTCCGTGCCGGAGAGCGAATACATGGAGACGGTGAATAAGGCCAAGGGCATGCTCAAGGCGATTCGCACCGCGGAAGCGATCTTTGCGCAGCCGAAGAGCCCGCAAGACAGCTTTAATTCCATTAATATGGATTATTACGTCAAGGCTGGAGAGGGGCTTGGTCAATAATGCAGGGAACTGAAGCGATAACGATGCAGCAAGCGTTAAGTCAGCTTATTGGCGGCTCCGATCTCACAAGAGCGCAGGCTAATGCGGTCATGAACATCATCATGAGCGGCGAAGCTACGGCGGCACAAATCGCTGGAGTTGTCACCGCCATGCGGATGAAAGGCGAGACGAAGGATGAAATTACCGGGTTCGCCGAGGCGATGCGCGCGCATTCGAGCCACCTCCATACGGAACAGGAGGGCTTGCTGGATACGTGCGGAACAGGCGGATCGGGCATTCATAAATTCAACATCTCAACGGCTTCCTCCATCATCGCTGCGGCTGCCGGCATTCGGGTTGCCAAGCATGGCAACCGTGCGATGTCAGGGAAGACAGGCAGTGCCGATGTGCTGGAGGCGCTCGGCGTGCAAATTACAATTACGCCGGAGCAAGCAGCGCAATGCTTGCAGGAAATTGGTATTTGTTTCATGTTCGCGCAGCTGTATCATCCATCGCTTCGACATGCGGCCGTTCCGCGTCGCGAGCTTGGCATTCGGACAATCTTTAACATGCTTGGCCCGCTTACGAATCCGGCAGGAGCAGATAGACAGCTGCTTGGCTTGTATGACCGGACTCGGACCTCGACGGTTGCTGAGGTGCTGGGGGAGCTCGGCCTAAAGCGGGCGCTCGTCGTGAGCAGCCATGACGGGCTGGACGAAATTAGTATTTCTGCTCCAACCCAAATCTCGGAGCTGTTGGACGGAAAGGTTACAACTTATAATATAACGCCAGAGGAGCTTGGGCTTTCGCGTTGGCCGATCTCAGAGGTGATGGGCGGCGAACCGGAAGTGAACGCAGCGCTTATCCGCGCGATCTTCTCAGGAGAGCAGCACGGAGCTTACCGCGATATCGTGCTTGCGAATGCCGGTGCGTGCATCTACGTAGGCGGCTTGGCAGCATCGCTTAGCGAGGGCGTGGCCATAGCGGCCAAGGTTATCGATTCCGGCGAGGCGCAGCGGAAGCTCGTCAGCCTTATTCAAACGACAGGAGAGTTGGCAAATGTTTCTGGATAAAATTGTAGCAACGAAACAGGCGGAGGTTGAAGAGCTCGCTGCCCGCTTTAATCTTGCGGAAGCAGAGAAACAAATCGCAGCGCTTGAGGCGTGCAGAGGCTTTGAGCATGCGTTAACAGCTGCTGGCCGCAACCGCAGTATGGGACTTATTGCAGAGGTGAAGAAAGCATCTCCTTCCAAAGGGCTGATCCGCCCAGATTTTGAGCCGACGACGCTAGCCGCTGCTTATGAAGCAGCAGGAGCGGATTGCATATCCGTATTGACAGACCGTGATTACTTCCAAGGCTCTAATTCATTTCTTAGCGCAGTAAGAGAGACGGTTAAGGTGCCTCTTTTAAGAAAAGATTTTACGATCGATCATCGTCAAATTTATGAGGCCCGCTTAATCGGGGCTGATGCGATTTTGCTCATAGCGGCTATTTTGACTCCATCGCAGCTGGGAGAATTTCATGATCTTGCAAAGTCTATCGGTATGGATGTGCTTGTAGAGGTGCATAACCAGGAAGAGCTCGAAGGCGTGCTTGAGCTAAACAAAGCAACACTGATCGGCATTAATAATCGTGATTTGAAATCATTCGTTACGGATTTGAAAACAACCGAAGCTCTGATCGGACTTATGCCGAAAAACGTTACCGTTATTAGTGAAAGCGGCATTGCGGGTAAGGCGGACATGGATTACTTGCAATCGATTGGCGCACACGGCGTGCTGATCGGCGAGCATTTTATGCGTCATGAGCATGTTGGTCAAGCGGTTCACGATCTAATGGGTCCGGTGGGGGTTCGATGAAACAGCTGCCGCGTATTAAAATTTGCGGGCTGAAGGATGTCCAAACGATTGAAGCGATGGACGGCTTGCCGATTCACGAAATCGGCTTCGTTTTTGCTCCGAGCAAGCGGCAGGTAGATAAAACGACTGCGGCGCAGCTTATAAAGGCTGTCGCACATTTAAAGGCGGCGGGCGAAGCACGTCCGAAGACAGTAGGCGTTTTCGTCAACGAAACGTTTGCGAACCTGCAGGCTATTTTAGCCGAAGCCCCGTTAGACGTTGTTCAGCTTCACGGCAATGAACCGGCTGAGTTTTGTTTGGAAGTACGCGAGAAGCTGAATGTACAAGTATGGAAAGTATTTTCCATTAAGCGGGATGCCGGAAAGAATGATTCAAGCTCTGCGTTTGAGCAGCTGTCTCCCTATCGATCTGCCGTTGATGCGGTGCTTATTGATGCGCCCGGCGGGGGAACTGGTCAGACTTTCGACTGGCAAGCGATAGAAGAATATAATAAAGCGGCTGAGGAGCTTGGCATAACGCTTTATGTAGCAGGCGGTCTGCATGAGGGGAATGTCCAGGAGCTGCTGAGGACGTATGCCCCGGCCGGAATTGACGTATCTAGCGGTGTAGAGACGGATGGACGGAAGGATATTGATAAAATCCGATTATTTGTAAGAAGGGTGATGGAAGCATGACACAAGTACCAGATGAGAATGGACGCTTTGGAAAATTCGGCGGTAGATATGTGCCGGAAACGTTAATGAACGCATTATTAGAGCTCGAGGAGGCTTACCTTCATTATTCGAAGGATCAGGCGTTTCAAGACGAGGTTCGTTATTTATTGTATAAATATTCGGGCCGGCCGACATCGTTGTACTATGCTGAACGGTTAAGCAAGCATCTAGGCGGCGCGAAAATATACTTAAAACGCGAAGACCTGAACCATACGGGCGCACATAAAATTAATAATACGATTGGTCAGGGCGTGCTTGCCAAGCGTATGGGGAAATCAAAAATTATTGCGGAAACCGGCGCAGGACAGCATGGCGTAGCATCCGCTACGATCGCTGCTTTGCTTGGGCTTGAGTGTAAGGTATTTATGGGCGAGGAGGACATGAAGCGCCAGCAGCTTAACGTCTTCCGTATGCAGCTGCTCGGCTCCGAGGTGGTGCCCGTTCTGTCTGGCACAAGAACGCTCAAGGATGCCTGCAACGAAACGCTACGCTACTGGGTTAGCCATGTTGAGGATACGTACTACATTTTGGGATCGGCAACCGGTCCGCATCCTTATCCATTGATGGTCCGCGATTTCCAGCGCATTATTGGAGACGAGGCGCGTCAGCAAATATTAACGGATGAAGGCAGATTGCCGGATTACGTGGTAGCAGCTGTAGGCGGGGGCAGCAACGCGATGGGCATATTTTACCCGTTCATCAATGATGATGGCGTGAAGCTGCTTGGTGTTGAGGCAGCAGGCCGCGGCGTAGACACGAACGAACACGCAGCAACGATGACCAAAGGACGTCATGGCGTTTTCCAAGGCTCGTTGAGCTACGTGCTGCAGGATGAGCATGGACAGGTTCAACCGGCGCATTCGATTTCCGCAGGGCTAGATTATCCGGGTATCGGGCCGGAGCATGCTTACCTGAAGGATTCCGGCCGCGCTGAATATGTGCCTGTAACCGATGCCGAGGCGCTCGAAGCGCTGCAGCTGCTGTCCCGTACGGAAGGCATTATTCCAGCGCTTGAATCCGCGCATGCGATTGCTCAGACGATCAAGCTTGCGCCAACGCTTGATAAAGACAAAGTAGTCGTTGTCAGCTTGTCCGGCCGGGGAGACAAGGACGTTGAGGCGATAATGGGATATTTGGGGGTAGACAAGCATGAATCACATTGATACGACGTTTGCACGTCTTAAAGCCGAAAACAAGACGGCGCTCATTCCTTTTCTTACGATGGGGGATCCTAATCTGGAAACCTCTGTCGCGATCATTCAAGCTCTTGAAAAAGCCGGCGCTGACATGATCGAACTAGGTGTTCCTTATTCCGATCCGCTAGCGGACGGACCAGTCATTCAACGTGCCTCCGAGCGGGCTTTGCTTCATAACAACATTACTTTAAAGGATTGTATTCAAGTAGCCGAGCAGGCGCGTGAAGCAGGAGTTACCATGCCGTTTATTTTGTTTACTTACTACAATCCGGTATATCAATATGGCTTGAACGCTTTCTTCGAGCTTGTACAGAGCAAAGGCATTAGCGGTCTCATTATTCCTGATTTGCCGATCGAAGAGGATGAAGAGGTCAGGCAGCTTGCGGAAGCGGCCAACGTCCATCTTATTCCGCTGGTTGCTCCTACCTCGAAGGATCGTGTTATTCGTATATCCCGCAAGGCAAAAGGCTTCGTTTATTGCGTCTCTTCGCTTGGCGTAACGGGCGTGAGAGCTGATTTTCATACCGGCATAGACGAGTTTCTTTCTACGGTCCGCGAAGCGACTGATTTGCCGATTGCCGTCGGTTTCGGTATTTCAAGCCGCGAGCAGGTGGCTCGCTTTGAAAAGCAGTGTGACGGTGTAATCGTAGGCAGCGCCATCGTGCGTCTGATTGAGGATGTTATTCCACTGCTGCAGGATCCGAACAAGCGCGAAGCAGGCCTGAAGCAAATCGGCGATTTTGTCGCTCAGCTAAAGGGCTAATGATATAGTTAGTGAAAGAAGAGCCTCTTGCAACGAGCAAGGGGCTCTTCTCTTGTAAAAAAACTTTAAAACCTTAAACAGATATGAGACAATGGTTCAAGTAATTAGACTAGTCAATTATAAAAGAGGTGAACGGCTCATGCAGCCCAAAAGTAATATCATCCACCTTCCCGTTTATCAACCTGGAAAGCCGGTTGAAGATGTCAAGAGGGAGCTGGGATTAAAGGAAGTCATCAAGCTGGCATCTAATGAAAATCCGTTCGGCTGTTCCGAACAGGTTAAAGCTGCAGTAATCGAGGAATTAAGCAATTTAAATATTTATCCCGACGGCGGAAGCGTCGAGCTGACAGCAGCGCTGGCGGAAGAGCTTGGCGTAGACACGAATCAAATTATTTTCGGCACAGGCTCAAGCGAAATTATTTTAATGATTAATAGAGCGTTTATCGTTCCCGGGGACGAGACGATTATGGCGGACGAAACATTCCCCCAATACAAACATAATGCAGAGATCGAGAATGCCCGCATCGTAGAGGTTCCACTAAAAGAAGGCAAGCATGATTTGCCGGCCATGCTGGCTAAGGTGAACAGCCGTACGAAAATCATCTGGATTTGCAATCCTAACAACCCGACAGGGACGATCGTGACGCTGCCGGAATTGTCCGCTTTTCTGAAGCAGGTGCCTACCGATGTGCTGGTCGTGCTCGATGAGGCTTATGGCGAATATATTGATGATCCGGAATTTCCGGATGGCATACAATTGCTGCGCGAGCACCGCAATTTGCTCGTGCTGCGCACCTTTTCAAAAATTTATGGCTTAGCTGCACTGCGGATCGGCTATGGCGTCGGTCATCCTGACGTTATTCGCTTTACGAATCAGGTACGTGAGCCGTTCAATACGTCACGGGCAGCGCAAGCAGCAGCGAAAGCGGCATTAGCTGATAAAGCTTTTATTGAATACTGCCGTGAACAAAACAAACAAGGTCTTATCTATTTGTCCGAGCAATTTGATCGCCTTGGCTTATCCTACTTCCCTGCATATGGAAATTTCATCATGGTTGATACGAAG
>Ga0310900_10000499_pt1 | contig 13460 bp, 9 predicted proteins | sample C24D1metaG_FD_203879 | JGI IMG/M metagenome (GOLD analysis project Ga0310900, IMG submission 203879) | Lab incubated soil microbial communities from West Virginia University Organic Research Farm, Morgantown, WV, United States - C24D1 | ecosystem: Environmental > Terrestrial > Soil >...
GTCGTTCATTCGCTCGAATGCGGCGAGCGTGTCCTCGAACCCGTTCTGCGCATCGGCGAGCCGGCCCTGGCCCATAGCCGCCAGGCCTTGCTGCCACGACACGCGAGCCGAAATATTGGCGTAGCCGGCCGCGCGAGCCACAGCGCCGAGAGATTCAAGTGTCGCCGCTGATTCATCCGCACGCCCGGTGAAATACGCCACCGCGCCAAGATCCAGCGCCGCGCGCGAAGCGAACGGGCTTCGCGCCGTCTCGAACGCCTGGCGGGCGCTCGTCAACCCGGGAGCTGCTGCCGCGAAACGGTCGTCGACGAACACCGCCGCGGCAGCGGCATAAGCCTTATGCGCGCGCGCAAGAGCGATACGTCCGCTACCGGACGCGCGCTCGATCGCTGCAACCGCGTCGGCGTACAGCGAATCGCCCGCCACTCGCCGCATCGCTTGCGCCATCGTCCGCACGCGATCAAGTTCCGCGTTACCGCTCTCGCCGTCGATAACAGCGTCAGCCCATTTGGTCAGCAGGTCGTTTTCGATCAGATTGCGTGATTCGGTGGCTTGCGTGCGGACGGCCTCATCGGCCGTAGACGCGTCAAAGGCCGACTGCAGTCGGCCTTCAATCGACGTCCATCCGGCGGCGCGCGATGGTTTCGCTAATTCATCAAGGTGCTTTCTTGCTTCGCCGGCCCACGGCGACGTGTTGTCGCGCTTGAGATATTCCGTCCACGCGTTCTTTGCTTCCGCCGTCAACGACAATGCGGAGGCGGCGAGCGCGCGGTTGAACCACGCTTCCTTCAACGACGGATCCAGCCGGCACGCGCGATCCGCGGCGGCGAGGGCGCGGGGCAGGTCGTCGGGACGCAGGCCCAGCCGGGCGCGCTCGATCTGCACGGCGGCGACATCGCTCAAATACTGGGCGTTCGCGGGCTGCTCGCGCGACGCCGCCAGCAGCGACAGCGCGGCGTCGTCATACTGGCCCGCCAGAAGTTGTGTGACGCCGATCGCATGAAGCTGCGACGGCGTCTTCCGTTCGCCGAACGACTCGCGAATCCTGCCGGCAGCCAATTGAACACGATCGGTCCCGGCGGGCCGGCCATCTTGCCCCCCAGCAGATGGCGCACCCAGTGGGGCATGCGGGAACCCCCCGGTCAACCGGCCGAGAACCGATCGTTGTTCACCGACGCTTTCGACAAGACTCACGAGTCCCGGATCGCGCTCCAGCCACGGCCGCACCAAGGCGGGCGTTGCCAGAATAGCGATCACGGCGGCCGCGGCCGCCAGCGCGCCGGCAACCGAACGTCGCGTGATGAGCGGAGGGGCCTCCGCGGTCACGGCCACGTTGGGCCTGAGCACTGACAGTTCCTCGACCGTTCGAGCGACCCCGGCCACCAGCGCAATGCACTGAGGGCACGAGGCGAGATGAGCATCCACGCGTGCGCGTTCAGACAGGCTCAGTCCCCGGTCGACGTATGCGGCCAGGACCTCGGGTTCCGGGCAACCGTTGGTGTGTGGACTAACCATCTCGCTTTGATAGACGGACAGACCCCAAAAACCTCTCAACCTCGGCGCGCAGCAGGGGTGACAGGGCAATGGAGTGATGCCCAATAAGGCCGGCGATCTCACGAGGATCGAAGCCCTCGCGTGTGAGCGCCAGCCGGAGTTGTTTTACACTTTTGTCGAGGCGCCGATGAAGTGTCGGCACGGAACTGCCGGTCAACTTGGCGATCTCGACCATCGAGAGGTCCTGGTCGAATCTGAGTGCAATCAGAACGCGATCTTGGGCAGCGATTTGATCGAACGCCGTCTTCAGTGCGGCCTGGAGTCGCTCGATGCTCCTCCGCAGATCGGAATCCTCAACGGCGATTTCTGAAGTATCGCCACTGCTGACAGTGGCAGCAGCTTCTTCACCAACTTCGGTCGTGCGCACGCGAACCGGAAGCTGACCCCAGATTCCACGCAATTCCGCGTACGTGTGAGCCGCATCGTGATTGGTCCGCACGATCTCCATGGCCTCTTCAATAGTGTGGTTGTCGCGCGTGACGAGGCGTTCGAGGATGACGGCGACCGGACCGAGCCGCTCGGCCATGGCCGACGGCCGCCAGCGGCCCCACTTCTCCGCGCAGAAATCGAGCGACAGGCGCTCGATGACGGCTGCCAGATACGTCCACAGCGTGCTGCGATTCTGGAACTTGCGCAGGATTGCATAGTCGTCGTCGACCAGCCGGAGGTTGACGAAGCTGGCAAAGTCCTCCCGCTCGGTCGCCGACAGGTGTCGCCGCCGGCCGGTCGTCCGCACGATCTGGTCCACCAGATCGAGGTGGTCGAGGAGCAGCCGTTGATAATCCACGTAAATCTGCCGGGAAACCCACCCGATTATCGGTGCGTTTCCAGCACAACACAGTCCGGCTGAAACGGATCCGTAATATTGCGCATGCAATCCAAGGTGAGAACCTGGCGGCGCGTGTCCGTCTATCTAATCGAACGCCGAAGTTCCGTACGACTGCGGGCCATGGCACATCTCCTGTAATACGTCTGGATACGGGAGTTACCGGGCACATGGCGATGCTGGCGAACTGGCCGGAACTGTTGGAAGTCGAGGCAAACCCCTGAGTGTGCGCCCAGTTGCCGGCGGTGTGCGCGGCACTGAGCGGAAGCAGGATAGTATGGCTGTGAGCTTCTTCGGCGGTCAGGATGGGGCTGGCGCCCGCGTCTGGTCGGCCGGCAAATTTGTGGCGAATCAGCAGGACCAGGAACAGCTGCGCGCTCGTATTCGCGAGCTTGAATCCTTGTGCACCGACGTGCTCGTCGCGGGCGTCGATATCGGACTACCTCAGCATTTACTGAACCAGTTATGGGCCGCCGTCGGTAACGGCGAATTGCCGCACGCGTTCAACGTCGACCTGCCCCCGGCACCTCCTCGGCCCGTCGAATCTACCCAGGCGCAGAAAGTGGTCGTTGCGCCAGAAGCGTTCACGGACAAAGAACCCGGCACCGCGCCCCCCAGGCGCGAGCCTATGGGAATCCCGGACATCCCGCTCACGGCGAACCCGTTGACCGCGAAGGATGGCGATCCTCGGCCCAAGCCGCCGCAGGCCGAGTTGAAGCCGCTCAACATCAAGAAGACCGTGTGCGTCGTCGACGACGATCCGATGATGCTGGACGTGCTTGCCCGCATTTTGCAGCGCGAGAATTTTGAGCTGCTGATGGCGAGCGGCGGTCCGGAGATCATTGAGAAGCTTGCCGGTCACTCCGGTACGGTCGATCTGCTCGTCACCGACTATGCGATGCCCGATATGCAGGGTCGAGAGCTGGCGGATCGCGTGCGCCAGCGTTTCCCGTCGGTGAAGGTCCTCTATCAGACCGGCTTCAGCGACATGCTGTTCGAGAACCGCGTCGAGCTCGAAGAGGGCGCGGCGTTCCTCGAGAAGCCGTTCACGGCGCGCGGTCTCCGCGAGGCCGCCCGTCTGGTCCTGTTCGGGTCGATCAACCCCTAAGGCGCTGCGTCCTCGTCTGAAGAAAGGGCCCCTCTGCGGGCCTTTTTGTTTTGGGAATACGCCGTCCTCCGGTGGGGTTCTATCCCCAACGGCCAATAGGGGGCCGATTTTTCGAATCGAGGACGACAGCATGCGAACACAGATCCTGGGTTTGTCGGCGATCTTCGTTGTCGCCCTGGCCATGATGCCAGGCGAGGCATCGAGTCACCGCGAGGCGCCATTACTCGCGATGGATCCGATGGCGGACAACACCGATGTTTACGCGTTTGTTTCACCGGATGCCTCCGATACGGTCACGCTCATCGCCAACTTCATTCCCTTCCAGAAGCCCGATGGCGGACCGAATTTCTATTCGTTCGATCCCAACGTGGTCTATGAGATCCACATCGACAACAACGGCGATGCGATCGAAGACATCACGTACCAGTGGCGTTTCACGACCGAAGTCCGCAACACCGCCACGTTCCTTTACAACACCGGCACGGTGACTTCGCTCGACGATCCGGACCTGAACGTCCGCCAGTTCTACCGGCTGACGCGCATTAACGGTCCACGCCGCACGGGCACGGTGACGGAGCTCTCCGGCCGCCTGCCGGTGCCGCCGCCCAACATCGGACCGCGCTCGACGCCGAACTACGGCGGGCTGGGCGGGGGCATCCAGTCGCTGCCGGGCAACGTCACCGTGTTTGCCGGCCAGCGCGACGAGGGCTTCTACGTTGACCTCGGCATCTTCGACCTGCTCGGCGTCGGCTCGGGCCTCGTCGAAGACAGCACCGCCGGCTTCAACGTCAGCACGCTCGCGATTCGCGTGCCGAAGTCGGCGCTGGCGAGGGGCGGCGCCAACCCGGCGAGCCCAGCCGATCCGAACGCGATCATCGGCGTGTGGTCCACGGCGAGCCGGTTCGCGACGCGCACGTTGTCGGCGGGCGCGCAGACGCACAGCGGCGCGCTTGTCCAGGTGTCGCGTCTTGGCAACCCGCTCGTCAACGAAGCGGTGATCGATCTCGCCCGCAAGGACGCGTTCAACGGCATCGAGCCGACGAGCGACTCGGTGGCGCTCGATCGCGTCACCGATCCGGAAGTGCCGAAGCTGTTGAAGTTGATCTTCAACGTCGACTCGCCGGCGGCGCCGCGCAACGATCTCGTCACGATCTTCCTGACGGGCATTCCGGGACTCAATCAGCCCGCGAACGTTCGCCCCGCTGAAATGCTGCGCCTCAACATGGCGATTCCGCCGACCACCTCGCCCAACCGCATGGGCGTGCTGGGCGGCGACCTGGCCGGGTTCCCGAACGGGCGCCGCGTCGGCGATGACGTGCTGGACATCGTGCTGCAGGCCGCGGCCGGTGCGACGCCGTTGACCCCGGGATTCAACCGTTTCCCGAACAATGCGCTCGGTGACGGCGTCGGCGCCAACGACGTGGCGTACCTGACGTCGTTCCCCTATCTCGGTATTCCCCACGCAGGTAACAAATAGGACTGTGATGAGGGACCGGGTGCTGTTTCCCGTCGCGATCTTCGTGGCCACCACTTTCGTGGTGGTGGCCACGGTTCGTGATGCGCGGCAGGTGTCTGCGTCCGCGATCACGCTTTCATTACCCGCATCGATGCCAGGCACGTCGCGACCCGAGCTGACGTCGACGGTGAGTGCGGCGACCGGGCGGATCGCCGCCGATCCGTCGAACGCCGCCGCGGTGATCTCGCTCGCGAACGCGCTCATCCGTCTTCAGCGCGTCAACAACGATGGCCGCGCGGTCATCACCGCCGAAGAACATCTCCGCGCATTCCTCTCGCTGAAGCCGAATCATTACGATGCTCGGCGGATGCTCGCCGCGGTGCTGCTGTCGCAACATCGATTCGGCGAGGCGATTGCCGAAGCCAACCAGGCGATGGCCGCCGATCCGCGCGATGCGTGGAATTACGGCGCCGCCGGCGACGGCTACATGGAGCTCGGCGACTATCGGCGCGCGTTCGAGGCATTCGATCGAATGGGGCGGTTGCAGCCAGGGCCGCCGGCCTATGCGCGCACGGCCTACGCGCTCGAGATCAAGGGCGACCTCGAAGGCGCCCTCGAATACATGCGGCGTGCCGCGGAGGGCACATCGCCCAACGATCCCGAGTCACAGGCCTGGCACTACACGCAGATCGGTGATCTGCTGTTGCAGCTTGGCCGCGTGCCTCAGGCCCGAATCGAATACGAGCGCGGCGATGCGGCGTTCCCCGGACATCCGATGGCCGTCATGGGAATGGCGCGCGTGAAGATGATCGACGGCGATCTCAAAGGGGCGCGGTTGATGTTGCAGTCGCAGCTGGCAAGGACGGCGACACCCGATCTCGCCGCCGCCGTTGGCGATCTCTCGTCGGCGATCGGCGATGCGACGGCAGCCGATCAGTACTACCAGATGGCAGAGCAGATCGAACGCGCCGCCTGGGGCAACGGCCTCAAGCAGCCGCAGGTGCTCGCGAGAATCCTGAGCGAGCGTCCGGGACGGGCCGCGGCAGCGGTCGCGCTCGCCGAAGAAGCGGCGCGCCGCCGCGCCGACATCATGACGATGGATACGCTCGCATGGGCGTACTACAAGAACGGACAGATCGCGGAGGCGAAGCAAGCATCAAGGCAGGCATTACGCACCGGCACGCGCAACGCCCGGATCCGATGTCATGCGGACGTGATTGCCTCAGCGTCGCCGCGCCTCAGCAGCGCTACTTCTTCGCCTCGTGCACCCGGCGCCATTCGTCACTGCCTTGAATGGCGTCCTTGATCAACTTCTTGGCTTCTTCGTCGGTCTTGCCTTCGACGCGCGCGTTCAAATAGACGTCGATGATCCAGGCGCCGAGCGCCTCGAAGTCCGGCTGCTTCTGATCGGCGCGCCACAGGCCGTCGGCGCGCCGCAGGCCTTCATCGGACGCGTAGTACTGATGCAGCCACTGTGCGGCCTGCATCACGTCGGCCCGGTGTCCCTTGAGCCGCTCCGCGGCTAACTTGCCGGCCTGTTCGTCGAACTGCCGCTGCTGGAATTCCATCGAGAACTGCAGCTGTTGAATCCGCCGCTGCTGCCAGTAGACCTGGCCGATCAGGATGACCACGACGACGACAAGGATGGTGGTGAGGAGTCGCGAACGGTCCATATGCCTGACCATCGTCCTTCAAGTCGGCCCACGTTTCAACCGATGAGCTGAGGCCGGCCGCGGCCCGGAGACTATACTCAGAGGGGTGAAGGGTCTGCGATTCGTGATCGTGTTCCTGATTGTGGCCACGGTGTTGTCCGTGGGGGCGATGCTGCTGCTCTACGTGGTGGCGTCGCAGGAGCCGCGCGTCCCGTCGAATGCCACGCTGGTCATCAAACCATCTGGCGATCTGCCGGAAGTGCTGCCGGATTTCTTGTGGGGCGGGGGCAACCAGCTCACGGTGCGCGCCTATGTGGAGTTGATTCGCAAGGCCAAGACGGATTCGCGCATCGCCGGCATCCTGCTGCGTCCCGGCGGCATCAACTCGCCGTTCTGGGCCAAGCTGCAGGAGCTGCGCGAGGCGATCGACGACTTCAAGACCTCGGGCAAATACGTCTATGCGTGGCTCGAGTACGGCGGCGATCGCGAATACTTCCTGGCCTCGGTGGCCGACAAGGTCTACCTGCTGCCGTCGGCCTCGCTCGATCTGACCGGCGTCGCCAGTTACGAAGTGTTCCTGCGCGGCACCTTCGACTGGATCGGCACCTATCCTGACTTCCTGCACGTCGGCGATTACAAGACCGCCGTCAACACCTACCTCGAAAAGAACTTCACGCCCGCGCACAAGGAGATGAGCGAGTCGCTCAATCGCAGTCAGTACGATCAGCTCGTCGACACGATCGCGGAGGCCCGCGGCAAGAGCGAGTCGGATGTGCGCGCGCTGATCGACCAGGGACCGTTCCAGCCGGTCGAGGCGCTGCGCGTCGGGCTGATCGACGAGGTCGCGTACGAGGACGAGCTCGACGATCTCATTCCGAAGCTGAAAGGCGCCGACTTCATCGACGCCGACGACTACGCGTCGGTGTCGTGGGAACGCACCGGTGTGCGCCGCCGCTCGAAGATCGCCGTCATCAATGCCTCCGGCGTGATCAATTCCGGCAGCAGCGGCTTCGATCCCGTCAATGGCGCGGTGGTCGGATCGGATTCGCTCGTCGAGTACATTCGCGATGCGCGCGCCGACACCTCGATCAAGGCCATCGTGCTGCGCGTCGACAGTCCTGGCGGATCGTCGACGGCCTCCGACGTGATCTGGCGCGAGCTGTCGATCTCGCGGGAGAACCATCGGCCGGTGATCGTGTCGATGTCGGACCTGGCCGCGTCGGGCGGCTACTACATTGCGCTCGGCGGCGACGCGATCGTCGCGCAACCGGGCACGCTGACCGGATCGATCGGCGTCTACACCGGCAAGTTCGTGATCAGCGGCTCCCTCGAGAAGCTCGGCGCGAACATCGAAGCGACGAGCCACGGCAAGAACGCGGAGATCTATTCGCCGGATCGCCGGTTCACAAAGGAAGAGCGCGCCAAGATCGAAGAGTCGATGCAGGTCGTCTACGACCAGTTCATCGAGCGGACCGCCGCCGCGCGTCACATGACGCCGGAGAAGGTCGACGAGATTGCGCAGGGGCGGGTGTGGACCGGCGCGCAGGCCAAACAACTCGGCCTCGTCGATGAACTGGGCGGGCTGTACAAAGCCGTCGATCTTGCCAAACAGCGCGCGCGCATTCCCGCGGACGAGGAAGTCGAACTCGTGGTGTACCCACCGCATCGGAGCTTCTTCGAAGTCTTGTCGGATGAATTGGCGTCGCCGGCGGGGAAGTTGAAGAGCGCGTCTGCGTCCGACGCACTGCTGGAGCTGCTCGGGCCGCGAGAGCGGCGCGCCCTGGCTGCCGTCCTCGCGCCCTCTCGTCTGTTCCGCTCCGGGCAAGTGCTGGCGCACATGCCTTACGTGTTCGTCAGGTAGTCAGGTCGTCAGCTGCCAACAACCCGCGCGAGCGTGTCTTCGCGCGTCGTGATCTTCAGCCCCTGCTTCGCCTTCTGCATGTAAGCGCCGAAGAACTTGTCGCGGCGCATATTCACCAGCTCGTCGCGCATCTGGTCCTTGCCGGTTTCGACTTCCGCGTCGGTCACGTTCACTTTTTCAACGACGCGCACGATGGCGGTGCCGGCCGGGGTCGTGATCGCGTCGCTGACCCCGCCCTGGGGCAGGCCGAACGCCACGTTGTCGATCGACTCGCTGATGCCGAGATCGGGAATCGCCGACCCGCGCGTCACGAGCTCGGTGGTCTTGATCTCGAGTCCGGCACGCTTGGCGGCGGCGGCGAAGTCCTTCGCACCCTTCAGTTCGGTCGCGATCGACGCGGCGCGCTGCTTCGCCATTTCGATGGCCTTCTCCTGCTTCACGTCTTCGGCGACCTTCGTCTTCACTTCATCGAGCTTCGGAACGTAGGGGTCCTGGCGCCCCGTGACGGTCGCAAACACCCAGCCCGTCGAGACGCGCATCGCCGGCGTGACCTCGCCTTCCTTCATGCCGAACAGGCGGCCGGTGAGCTCGGGCTGCGTGCCGATGCCCTGAATCGGCTCCGCGAGCAGGATCAGCCCCGTTTCGGTAACCTGCATCTTGCGCTCCTGCGCGATGCGATCGAGATCGGCCGGCGTTTTGATCGTGGCCTCGAGCGACTTCGCGATCTTCTCGGCTTCGGCTTGCGCCTTCTGCCACTTCAGCTGATCCTCGAGCTCAGCGCGCACCTCGGCGAGCGGCCGCGTCATCTCCGGCTTGTTGTCCACCATCTTGATGATGTGGAAGCCGAACGCCGTCTTCACCAGGTTGCTGATCTCGCCGTTCTTCATCGAGAACGCCGCCTGCTCGAACTCGGCGACCATGCGGCCGCGACCGAAATAATCCAGGTCTCCGCCGTTGGCATTGTTCGATTCGTCTTCCGAGTACTTCTTCGCGAGCGCGGCGAAATCCGCGCCCGGCGCCTTGGCCATCTTGAGCACTTCCTCGGCCGTGGCCTGGACGGCTTTTTCTTCCTTGCCCTCGGTCTTGAACAGGATGTGGCTCGCGCGCACCTGCGCGGGCGTCTGGTACTGCGAGAGACTCTGCTGATAGAACGCGGCGATCTCCGCCTCGGGCACGACGACCGTCTGGCGGACCTGATCGACGTTCAGCAGCGCGTACTTGATCTTGCGCTTCTCGCCGATGCGATAGCGATCCTTCGACTTCTCGAACGCCGCGGCGATCTCCGCGTCGCTCGCGGTCACCTGGCTCTTGAAGGCCTCGGGCGTCACCGGGACGACATCGAGCTTGACCTTCTCGTTGCGCTTGCGGAACTCGGCGGCGACTTCCGCGTCGCTCACCGACATCCAGCCCGTGAGGGCGTTGCGCAGCTTCTCGATCTGCAACGCGCGCCGCAGGCTCTTCTCGAAGTCGGCGGTGGTCATCGGCGGATTCTGGCGTTGCAGGAGCAGCCGATATTGCTGTTCGCCGATGAACTTGCCGTTCTGCTGGAAGCCGGGGAGCGCCAGGATGCGCTCGCGAATTTCCACGTCGCTGACGGTGATGCCCTGCTTGCGCGACTCGGCCACCATCGCTTCTTCGTCGACGAGCTGATTCAGGATCTGGCGATCGATGCCGAGCTGCTTGATCAACTGATCGTTGATCTGCCCGCCATACGCGTTGCGATACGCATTCACCTGCGCGTTGTAGCGCCGCGTGAACGCGCCGACCGTGATCGGCTCGCCCTCGACTTCTGCGAGCACTTCACTCGGCGCCGCGCCGGTGCTGGTGGTCAGGAAGTCGGGAATGTAGAAGACGACGAAAGTGAGGACGACGAGCGCCAGGCTCCATTTGAGCCAGCCCTTGTGTCGCCGCATCCGGTCGAGCATTGTCATCGGTCAAAAACCTCTAAGGAAACCCCAATGCTAACGTACGTTCCACGGGGGTTCTACGTACGTTCGACGAAGGTTCTACGAACGGTCGCTGCGATCGTAGAACAGCCCTCGAATGCCCGTAGAACGCGCGTAGAACGCGCGTAGAACGCCCGTAGAACCCCTGCGTTCGTGATATATTCAGTCAGTTGAATGACTTACGGCGGTTCTCGCCGTCCGGACCTGGCTGCCCGTCTGCGACGCGGCCAGCGCGTACTCAAGAGCCGTCTCGAACGGCCTGAGTCCGTGCTGGCATTACTTCGCGCCGCACACGATTCGCTGGATCCGGAAAGCATCGGCAAACTCGTGGTGACCCGCGCCGAAGAGTGGTTCAAAGCGCCCGCATGTGGCGTCTTTGCAGCCGACCTCGATGGTCAGGTCGCCGGCCTCGCGTCGAAGGGATTCGGGGAGTCGCTGTCACCGGCGGCCCTCGGCGTCGCGCGATGGGTGCTGGGCCATGGGCGGGAGTTTGCGTCGGCCGACTTGCGGAAGGATTCGCGAGCCGTGGGCGCCGCGGGCGCCGTGCTCGCCTGGCCCATGAGGTGCCGCAGCCAGACGGTGGCGGCCCTCGTGGTCATGGAACGGCAGGCGGCCACGCAAATGCCGCTGTTGACGACGGCAACGGGGCAGGCGCTCGGGAGCATTCTCGAGGGGCCGGCACAAGCGCTCGACAACGCGCTGCGGTTGAGACGGTCGGAATCGTTATCGGTGACCGACGATCTCACGCAGCTTTACAACTCTCGCTACCTGAACCAGGTGCTGCGGCGGGAAGCCAAGCGCGCCTCACGTTCGGGCCGTCCGCTATCGCTGCTGTTCCTGGACCTCGACGGTTTCAAGGGAATCAACGATACGCACGGGCACCAGGCCGGAAGCCGGGCGCTCGTGGAAGCCGCCGCCGTGATTCGTCGCTGCGCGCGTGAAACCGACGTCGTCGCCCGGTTTGGAGGCGATGAATTTGCAATCGTGCTGCCGGACACCGGATCCGAGGGTGCCGCGGCGGTGGGAGACCGTGTCCGTGAGCGATTGGGCGTTCATCCGTTCCTCGAAGGCAACGGACTGAAGATCCGGCTCACGGCATCGGTCGGAGTGGCCACGTTGCCCGACGTGGCGGCTTCCGCTGAAGAATTGGTGAGAGCAGCCGATATGGCGATGTACCAGGTAAAAGAATCGGGCAAAAACGGAGTTCGCATCGCCCAGGCCTAACAAGCCGGGATGCATGGTTTTGTCAAAAATGGGCTTGGGTTCGCTACTGTCGTTTCTCTCCACCGATCTGGCCATCGATCTTGGGACGGCCAATACCTGCGTCTACGCGAAGGGCCGCGGCATCGTCGTCAACGAGCCCTCCATGGTCGCAGTCAACAAGGTGACCGGCCGCGTCGAGGCCGTCGGCACCGGCGCGAAGGAAATGCTCGGGCGCACGCCCGGCAACATCGTCGCCATCAAGCCCATGAAGGACGGCGTCATCGCCGACTTCGACGTCACCGAGAAGATGCTGACCTACTTCATCAAGAAGGCGCACAACGGCAACGTCTGGGTGCGGCCGCGCATCATCATCGGGGTGCCGTCCGAGATCACGCAGGTCGAGAAGCGCGCGGTGAAGGACTCGGCGTATCGTGCCAAGGCCAGCGAAGTGCACCTGATCGAGGAAGCCATGGCCGCGGCGATCGGCGCCGGGCTGCCGATCACGGAGCCCGCCGGCAGCATGATCGTCGACATCGGCGGCGGCACGACCGACATCGCCGTCATCTCGCTCGCCGGCATCGTCTACAGCAAGGCGGTCCGCGTCGCCGGCAACGAGATGGATGAGGCGATCATCCAGTACATCAAGAAGACCTACAACCTGCTGATCGGCGAGCGCACCGCCGAGCAGATCAAGATGGAGCTCGGCTCGGCGTATCCGCTCGACGAGCGGATGACGATGGAGATCAAGGGCCGCCATCTGATCGAGGGCGTGCCGAAGACCATCACCATCACCGACGAAGAGATCCGCGAAGCGCTCGCGGAAACCGTCAACGTCATCGTCGACGCCGTGCGCGTCGCGCTCGAGCGCACGCCGCCCGAACTCTCCGCCGACATCGTCGATCGCGGCATCGTGATCACCGGCGGCGGGTCGCTGCTCCGCAATCTCGACAAGCGCCTGCGCGAGGAGACCGGCCTGCCGGTATCGAGCGCCGAAGATCCGCTGTCGTCGGTCGTGCTCGGCGCGGGCAAGATGCTCGGCGAGTTCGATCTGCTGCGGAAGATCGCGATCGACTAGGATGCCGGCCCGCCTTCGCTCGCAGAATAACGTGGCGAGCTCCGGCGAGGTCGCGCCGGAGCGGCCTTCGGCCGCGTAGGCGGACGATGGCGATCGCAGACATCAGACAACGGCCGGGCGTGGTGCTCGGCGGCGCCATTCTCCTTCACGTCATCCTGATCTCGGCGCAGGTCAACACCGCGTCGGGCCTGCCGGTCCTGTCGGTCGTTACCTTCGGATCCTTTTCAGAAGTGCAGCGCGGCACGATGGCGATCATCGACGGGGTGCGCGGCATGTGGTCCGGCTACGTCGCGTTGCAACAGGTCCAGCAGGAGAACACCGCGCTCAGGCAGGAACTGCAGACGATGCAGGTGCGCCTGCAGCAGGAACGCGCCGAAGCCCAGCGCACCGACAACTTGCGGCAGCTGCTCGAGCTGCGCGATCGCGCGAACCTCGACACCGTTGCCGCTGAAGTGATCGCCGGCGCGGCGAGCATCGATTTCCGCACCGTTACCATCGACAAGGGATCTTCGGACCACCTGGCCACGGACATGGCAGTGATCTCGCCGGCGGGCGTGGTCGGCCGCGTGATTCTGCCCACCCCGCGCGCGTCGAAGGTGCAGTTGCTGATCGATCGCAACGCGGCGGCGGGCGCATTGATCGAGCGGACGCGGGTGCAGGGCGTGGTGGTGGGGATCGGCGACGGCATGATGCGCATGCAGTACGTGCCGGGCACCGCCGACGTGAAGACCGGCGACCTGGTGGTGACGTCGGGGATCGACGGCATCTACCCGAAGGGT
>Ga0310900_10000503_pt1 | contig 13422 bp, 22 predicted proteins | sample C24D1metaG_FD_203879 | JGI IMG/M metagenome (GOLD analysis project Ga0310900, IMG submission 203879) | Lab incubated soil microbial communities from West Virginia University Organic Research Farm, Morgantown, WV, United States - C24D1 | ecosystem: Environmental > Terrestrial > Soil >...
TCAACCAGCTATCCAAGCGCGGCGAGTGGGACCAGATGGGCCGCCTGATCACCGACGAGATGCTGCACGAGTTCGCTATCGTGGCCCCGCCCGACCAGGTCGCCGAGCGGCTGCTCACTCGCTACGGCGATGTGTTCACGCGCACCGGGTTCTACGCCCCCTACTCGGTGCCCGATGGGTTCTGGGAGCCGATCATGCACAAGCTGCAGGCCGCTTCATTCGTGCCGCGTTAGTCGTCAGCATGAGTTCGCTCCTGCCTTCGTGGATGCGGCGGATACGGGTAGCGCGGTGCGGGTTAACGCCTCGGCCTGCTGTTGTTGGTCGGGCCGCCGGGGGTATTTCGTGTGGCTGACAAGACGGCGCCAACATTGCACTGCTCGCTGAACTCCACGAGGATGCCCGCTCGAGCAGACCTCCTACTCCGGGTGAAATCGCCGACGACGAAGTTCACGAAGCCATCACCGACCTCTGGGACGCGCTCGCTGAACAAGAACGCCGCGAATACACCGACTACGCCGAACGACTCACCAGCGCTGTCCAAGCCCGCCTTGCGGCCCTGGATTTACCCACCCCGGTCACCGTGAACATCAAACTCGCCCCCGAGGGCACCCACTCCTCCTACGACTTCGACGACCACGCGCCGGCCACGTACCCGCGCAACGCGATCGAGGCGGCGATCGACGACGCGATTGCCCACACCCCTACCCCATCAGCGCTTCCTGACACTCCCCGGGATCGGCTCAGTGCGGCTCAGCCGTAATGAGGTCATGGGTCATCCGATCCACCCGTGGCCGTCGTGTCCTCCGACGAGAACAGCGTCGGTCGACACGACGACCACAAGGGCGGACGGGACTGGGCAATGATGCGGTGCAGCGCGGTCGCGACCGCGCACGCGGTGACGATGGCGGTGACGGGCCCCGCCGACACCAGGCCAACCCCACCGGCGGCGATGGCTGTCGAGATGCAGCGAAGATTGACCAGACTCACCCGCCTACTTTGACAAGATGTCGGTGTGTCGGGGGGAGCCTGTCAAAGTATGCGATCGCAGTTTGCCGGCGGCCAGGGCCGTGTTCGAGTTGTTTCAGTTCCGCCCGATTTGATTGTGGTGTTGGGTCCAGATTTTGGGCTGCGGCGGTGAGTAAGCCCGCGCTGGCGCGTCTGGATGGCCGACCTGCGATCAGTCGATCGAGACGATCACTGCGACGATCGCCGCGTACAGGATGAGGCCGAGCACGGTGATCCAGAAGTCCGGGTCCCGCTGGTGCGTTTCTGCGTCGCGTCGCAGTGGAGGCACCGTAGCAGGATCGGCAATATGGAGACCGCGAGACCCACGGTGACCAGCACCGCGACCTCCAGACCGCCACCTTCACGAATGGCTTCGAGCGAACCGAACAGTGTCGCGGTGAGCACGATCAGCATCAGCACCCGCACCCGCGGATCAGTGGCCGATTTCCCCGGCGCGTCGGCGTCAGGGTCGAAGGACCGGATTTGGAACAGAAGGACACCGGTGACGGCCGTCTCGATCGCGATCACCGACTGGTAGTACTGAACAGGGACGTTCACGATCACCCCCGGGGCGCAAGCGATGCTCGATGAGTGCCCGCGAGGCTACCTCGCCCCGGCGCTTCAATAGTCAGCCGCGCCACCACCTCGGCGATCATCGTCGACTCACTGATCTGGGCCACTACATCAGGGGGTGCCACGGTGGCCGACCCCGTCAACGGGACCGCGGTCGCCGAGGGTGGCCCGATCCGCATCGTCTATCTGGGTTGTTGTTGGACCGGTGATACCGGTGAGTCGGGCCAGCGCGGTGAATCCGTCGTCGGTTCCGGGCCAATGCGCGCGTACGGCGTCGACGCCGGCGCGGCGGACGACGCTACGCAGGACGGCGGTGACGATGATGGCGTCGTCGGCGTAGCCGAGGATCGGGATGAAGTCGGGGATCAGGTCGATCGGGAGCGCGAGGTAGGCCAGCAGCAGCCCCAGGCGGATCCGGACCCCGCGGGGCAGGGTCTTGTCCGCGGCGAGGCGGCGCACCAGCCGCAGCACGTCGGGCAGCACCCGCAGGGCTTCGCGCAGCAACCCACCCCGTGGCCGCAGAATTGCGAGCGCAATCAGCAACGCCAGCCAGGCCAGCAGCAGCGCACTGACGACGCCGATCACGAGATCCCACCAGAACGAGCCGGTCACGACTTCTCCACGATGCGCAGCTGCTGCGTGTTGACCGCAGCGGTCGGTTCGGGTGCGTCGGCATGCAGCGCGGCCTCTTCGAACGCGGCCAGCTCGGCCGCCGCATCCGCTACGGCCTCCCGGGCGGCCTGACCGCCGGGGGCAGCGAAGTAGTCGCGGGCGGCGATCTTGGCCAGCCAGGTGCGGAAGCGGTCCAGGTCGGCCTCGGACTCCTCCACCTCGGCGTAGGTGAGTCGGCCGCGGGCGGTTTCCTCGGCCAGTTCTTGGCGCAGCGCGGGCAGCCGTTCCAGGACTTCGGCGTATTCGGCGTCGCGGGCCGCGTTGAGCTCCTCGACCACGGCGTGTTCCTCGGCGGGATCGGCAAAGCGCATCCGCAGGATGCGGGCGGTGCCGCCCTGATGGTGGATCCGGTCGGCCAGCCGCCGCAGGTCGCGCACCACCTCGCCTCGGGCGGGCAGCAGGCACACCGATTGCTGCAGATACAGGGCGCCGAGCGAACGCAGCTTGCGCCACACCTGCACCCGCAGCGTGCCCGCCGCGCCCGCGGTTGACACGCTGATCACCAGCCAGTCCCGCTCGTGTGTATCGATCACATCGCCATGTTACACCCGTAACGCATCGCTGATACATTGGCAATCATGACCGAGGGAGGTGGCGCCAGGTGGGTATCGCGAGGGCGCGCAACGGTGAGGTGAAAATTCGGCTACGAGACCGTCGGGGCGCCATCGGGGCAACCCCTTCTGCTGGTGATGGGTTTGGGGGTGCAGATGCTGTATTGGCCCGACGACTTCTGCGCCGCGCCCGCCGACGCGGGGTTCGCGGTCACCCGCTTCGATAACCGCGACACCGGGCTGTCCACCCGCTTCTCCACAGCCGGTGTCGGTCCGTCATATCGTCAACCGGATCAGCGCCGGCTATCGGGGCGGTGGTAAGAGCAGCTACGGACGTAGCAACGACCAACGCTATGAGAATCCCATGGGTGTGGCTAATTCACCCCGCCGGCCTCAGAAACTGCGCCGCCGCGATGCGCCCCCAGACGTGGTGTGCGGATGGCCGGCGGGTGGGCGTCGTCGAAATGTTCACCGCCACACCGGACGCCGCCCTGGCATCAACCACGACCGACACCAACCTTTCGGCCCAGTTATCCGGCGGCATGATGAACTACGACTGGAAGATCAATGGGCGCCCATTCGCCGACACCGAACCCATCACAATTCGGCAAGGTCAGCGCGCCACGCTCACGTTTACCAATATGTCGATGATGTGGCATCCCATGCACTTGCACGGCCACACTTTTCAAGTCATCCGCCCCGACGGCAGCCTCGGCGCCCGCAAAGACACCGCCGTGGTGCTTCCCATGCACAAACTGGGCGTCGCTCTCGTCGCCGACAATCCCGGCGTCTGTATGCTGCACTGCCACAACACCTACCACCAAGAAGCCGGAATGATGACCAGGCTGAACTACACCACCTGATCGGCCGCAGAGGGAGACCGTCATGGCCGATCTGTCGCAGTGGCTTTGATCGCGAATTCTGACGTCAGCTGATCGCGAATTTGGAGGTCAGCGTGGGCAGGTTTTGACGATGCTGATCGCGAAATTTGGCGTCACCTCGATGGCCAGAAGGTCGTGTCCCGTGTCGAGCGTCGCTACCGACCAGTGCGAGGACCGCGATGCGGACGTTGGTGACCGACGATATTAATAATTAAATCGTGCTTTAGCTGCCGTGGATCATCATTTTTTTGTAGCGTCTCAAATCCCGTGTCACGCCGCGACCTCCTGACCTGCGATGATGCGAGTTGTCTCACGCGATGTCATCGAGCATTTGTCTCAAACTCGTGTCATTTCTTCAGAACGCCGCTATCCATCCCTTGGCGACAAATCCAATCGTTGAGGGACGCGGACCAAGCCGTCGGAAGGTTCCGTCACGTGACGGGTATCCCAGACGTAGCTCACGCAATAGTCCAGCGTCGGTGGGAGATGAAAAACCCAGCAGCACAGTGCATCTGGCATCGACGAAGTACGCCGTTTTCATCAGATGAATCAGTGGCCTCCTTCCTATTGGTGGTCGGTGGTTGCGCTCGGGCGGGTAAGAATTGCGGTCTGAGCGGTGACAGAGTAGTCGGTGCGGGTGCCTGCCGCGCCCTGACACGATGGTGGGTCGACTGGGCGTGCAGATTGCCTTGGCCAACTCGTTGTGCTCGTCCAAATCGCTGGCGGGATCAGGGAGTGATGCAACATCTTGTCAGCGTGGGTCTCCGGGCCGCCGGCACGGGGTGTCAAGCGGTAAGGCAATCCACGCCTCGTCCTGGATGACGAACTCGGAACTTATTTCCATCGCGTGTGGAGCAGGAACTTCCCCGCCGCGAACCTCACCCAGCTCGGCGACGCGTCTGATCGCGCGACCGCGTAGCAACGATCCGGCCCAGTAGCTTCTTGGCGGTATGCGCTTGCAGCGCGCTATTTCTCAGTGCCAGAACGGATTTTAAGAACGTCGGGCGGGCTTCCGCCGACCAGGCCCCCCACCAAGCCCGCCGCAACCGCGGCTAGCCAATTCGCCTGAGCCCCCGCTTCGCTCACGGGCGCCGAACAAGGTGTGCGCAAAGGGTAGTCGGGCGGTAAAACGCAACGACGGCGTCCGCAACAGATCGGGTCAGTCAATCAGATCTCGCCGGCGTCCGCGGATGTCTGAACAGGAAGTAGTCGCTCGCTCGACCCGCTCGCGCAGGGTCGGCGCGGGTTCCTCGCCGTGGCGGTCGCACTGTGGCGCTCCCGGGACCTCAAAGGAGGGCGCGCGCCAGCTGCCGGTAGCTCGGCATAGGGTCCTCGCCGTTGGCCGTGAGCACCTGAATCCCGATATGGTCCGCTCCCGCCTCCAGATGTGCGCGCAGACCCGCAGCGACGCTGTCGGAAGAGCCGTGCAGCACCAGAGCGTCGATGAGGCGGTCGCTGCCGCCGCCATCGAGGTCGGCGTCGGTGTGGCCGTAGCGCCGAAAGTTGTTGGTGTAGTTGACCAGCTTCAGGTACGGGTCGGATACGAACGCACGACCGATGTCGCGCGCCATGTCGGGATCAGCTTCGATGACGACGGTCTGCTCAGGTGCGATTACCACACCCGGCCCGAGCATCTGGCGGGCCTCGCGAGTGTGATCGGGGATCACGAGATAGGGGTGGGTGCCCAGCGTTCGGGCAGCGGCCAGCCGTAGTGCTCGGGGGCCCAGTGCGGCCAGGATCCGGCGATCGGCCGGGACGCCGCCGGCATCGAGGCGGTCGAGGTAATCGACCATGGTGGCATAGGGCTGCCGGTAGGCGGAGTTGGCCTCGGGGTGCCCGATCCCGACACCGAGCAGCACCCGGTCGCCATACCGTGAGGTGATTCGCCGGTACGACTCCGCGACCTCGTCGGCGTCGTTGGTCCACATGTTCACGATCGCCGTGGCCACCACGATGGTCGAGGTGGCCCGCAGGATTTGCTCGACCACACCAAGATCGGCCACCGACGCCGGCCCGAACCCCAACCACGCGACCGGGTAGCCCAGCGTTTCGGCTTCGACCGCGAATTCCGTGCGCGCCTCGTCGCCGTACCCGGGATGAAACCAAGCCCCGATCCGGCCCAGCCGTGAACTCCATCCCGCGCTCATGACGTCACCGCGGTGGGCACGATCTCCAGGCCCCCGATCAGGTCGCCACGCAGGGTGAAGCGATTGGTCAGATCCACCTGGCCGCCGGGAAAGTTGCCCTCCAGATGGGTGTACACCTCACGGCGTTGTCCTCCGTCAAGCTCGCCGAGCGCTTGCGACCCGATGATCGCGACGGTGTACTCGTAAGCGGTGGCGACGTTTTCGCGCCACTGCCGAATCGCGTCCGCGCCACGCCAGTGCCGGTTCTCATCGAGCACGACGGCGTCCTCGGTGAAACACGCGACGATGGCGTCGATGTCGTCACGGTCGGACGCGGCCAGATAATTCGACACCACCGGCGGCAGCGATCCTGACGCGGCCGAGTCATCCAGACCTGTGTTCATGGGAACCCTCCTCGCATTGACTGCTAGAATAGAAGCTAGTCACTTCTAAATTAGAAGTTAGCAGCTTCAAAAGTAGCAGTCAATCGGAGGTACGGCGCGACATGGCTGAGAGGATCAGACTCGAGGATCGGGAGTGCCCGCTGTCGGCCACCCTCGGCCTGGTCGGCGAATGGTGGACGCTGCTCATCCTTCATGACGCGTTCGACGGCTACACCCGCTTCGACCAGTTCCAGGACAACCTGGGCATTTCATCAAGCCTGCTGACCAGCCGACTCAAGCGCCTGGTCGACGTCGGTTTGCTCGAACGGCGCAAGTACCAAACGAAGCCGGTCCGACATGAGTACGTGCTGACCGAACTCGGCCGTTCCCTGCGGCCCGTGATTGTCGCTCTCGCCGCGTGGGGCAACGCGCGCCTGGACCCGAGCCAGCGCAGCATGGTGCTCATCGACAGCGAAACCGGAGTCGAAGCGGAGCCGATTCTGGTCGACCGCACCAGCGGACGACGCGTAGACGGACCGGACTTCATCTTCACCGCCGGTCCCGCTGCCAGCGAGCCGTTCCGGGACCGCTACGCCGGCCGCCCCACCCCGGCATCCGCCCCTCGGGACTCGTCGGATACAGGACGGCGCCGCGAAACCCAGGGACTCGACGAGCACTGATTGAACCGTCGTGGCTTCGACGATCCCGGTGCCGAGTTCCGGGGGGTGGCGCAGGCGCGTCACCGGCCACGGCGACTCCACCACCGTCCGCGATGAAATCGTGCACTACGAGGACTGGGTCGCCCGCGGCAGTTGAGGGCCGACACCAACACCGTGACGGTGGCCCCCCCGATCACCCCGCACCCCCAACCGCAGTGCGGCGTCGGCGGCAGCAGCCATTGCGCAGAAACCGCACCCACAACAGCGGTGACACGGCCGTGAGAATTTGCGCCACTCGGTGACATCTAGGTGACATCAGTATTGAGACGGTGACACGGATTTTGAGAACGTACGTGTGCCACGAACGTGGAAGGGAGTTCTGTTTGTAGGTAGAGCTTCTTGACATGGTGCTGTGCAGGAGATGAAGGTGTGGCCCTTCGCCGCCGCCCTCGCGGAGGGTGGCGGCAAACCACCACATGCTGCGTTGGCTGAAGACCGTCGTGGTGAGCGATGTGGAAAAGGCGCACGGGATGCGTCAGGTGGGGATCGGGAAGACGGTGCGCAGTCCTGGTTTTCGGGGATCGCTGTGGACGTGTCGTTACTCAACAAGGTGGCATCAAAACCGGGGTGTAGTAGGTCAGCCCGGGATGAGTCTGGCGGGTGTCCGCTTTTCTGACCAGGCGGTGTCCGGCGTCAACCCCACTGCCAGACCGGGAGCGCGGGCCTCAGCTGGCTTGTCACCCCCAAGGTGCAGTTGCTAGGAACTCGCACCTCTTGAACACGCACCGTTACCAGTCAACGCGAGTTGCATTGCCGCGCATGGCATTTCGCGTGCTATCCCTTTGAAGAGGCGGCGGCGAAGAGGCGCCATTCGCCGGGCACGCCCTTGAGCTCATGAGCGCCGCGATCCTCGAACTCGAGCCCTGACCCGATCACCAGGTCGCGCAGCGTGCTCGCTACGAGCACGTCGTTCGGCCCTGCCAGTGCGCTCACCCGCGCACCGATGTGCGGAGGAACGCTAGTACAAATTGTTCGGACAAGTGACATCGACATAGACTGCGTGGCCGTAATCGGTGACGGTTGGCAGCAAAAACAAGCTAAGCAGAATGTACCGCGACTTTTCTTGCAAAACAGCTGTAACGTGCGGATTATGACCTCAACCGAGGGAAGGATTTAGCAATGCGGATTAGGCACACTTCTCTCACCGCGATGCTCGCGGCGTCCGCCGCTGTGGCCTCCACTCTTGCCGCCGCACCACCGGCTGCGGCCGACTGTATTTCAGCCAGCGGGCCCGACCCCGTCACCCTGTGCTCGCAGGGTGAATCCCGGAAGAGCAACACGTCACCCGTCCCGAGGGCCACTCCTTATATCCCTCTTGACTGTGATTACGACTGGCTGTGCGATCAGGGCCTCGGCATCGCTCTCAGTGACTGAGGGCAGCGGTGGTGCCAGGGTGACGGGTCGTACGTGATCTGCGACAGGCCGCCGTGTCTAGCACGCCGTCGAGCGGTGCAGGGTCACCACGTTGCCGGTCGCAGGCGCAACCGGCTCGGGCAGCGGGTTCTCTGACTCCTGCTCGGGGATGTAATCGGCGTAGATGGTCAGGGTCAGTACATGCGTTGGACATTTCAGTTGAGAATTGGACATCGAGATTGAGAACCTATCAATGGTTTGAGAACCAACACCGACCCACTATTTTTTTATCATCAGGCGATGGCGGTGTCGAGGTCGGCGGTCAATGGTCGCGCCGGCATGCCGTTAATTCGGCGAGCACCGGGCAGCAGCGCCGACAGCGCCCACCATTGCCGCCCGGTGTAGCGGTTGAGGATGACCGCAGGTGGCGCCAACTGTGGTTGTGCGGTAGTGAACCGCACAGTTGCCGACACGGTGATGCCCTCGCTCGAGCGGCGCAGGTGCAGGGCCAGCAGCGTGTGATCGGAGGCGATCGCCCACATGTCGTCGAGCCGCTCGGGGGTCAGGTCCTGCGCGCTGAGGTAGTAGCTGGTGACGTGGGCCCCGCGGTGGGTGAGGTCCCTCCAGCCCTCACGGTACGGGGACTCGATGTCTTCCTTGCTGCCGCCGTGCATGTCCAGGACCGCCTGGCGCATGTCGGCGGCCGTCATAGGCTCTGCGCGGCAGCCGTTTTGGCGAAGTGCCCGCGTGATGCGTCGGGTCGCCGCGGCGACCGCGGCGGCGGTGTCGGTGCGCCACATCAGGCCGGCGGTCGTATCAGGTGAGCGGGTATCCATCCGGATCACCAGCACCGTGGTGCGTTGTCTGGCGGCGGGCCGATCAGCGAGCAGCGTGGCGTAGAACTGACCGTAGCTGTCGCTGGCGGTGCGGTGCCCTTGGGCGATCACGTCGACGTCCACACCCAGCCCGAAGCGCTGCATCTGCTCGGCAATCACACTGAGCGGCAGCGCGTTCGGCGTCTCCGCGCCCTGCGGACGCAGCAGCGTGGGGATGTAGGGCCGGCCCCACACATTGGCGCGATTTATACCCGTGCGGAGATCGACGCCCTTTCCTGACAACGCATGTCGCCGAGAAGTGGTGGCGACAATTCGGCGAAACGTACCTAATCGACATATCAAACTAGGAGAAGACGCCCTCTAGAATCGGGTTTTCTCTATAGCACATGCTCGCCGCGGTGGCCCTTCATCGGTCCTACATCGCTGGTCGTCCTACCGTGGACACCATTGATGCAGCCGAGCACTTGCGTAGCGCCCTACAAACGTACCCAACCCGGGCTGCGCCGGCGCTCGGCCTCGAGGCCCACGCCCAGCAAGCCTATGAAGCCAACCTGGGAACGCTCACGGGTCCGCTCTCAGCTGGCGACGATCACGACAATCCGTGACGGGGGCGCAATTCCTCTCCGCTGACCGTGTTTCCGGATGCATAGTCGGCGTCGGCCGCAGCCAACTCGGCCCGCATGTCGACTAGAAGCGCACGCACTTCGGCTTCCCCGTACGTGCGGCCGGCCGCAACGTCTTCCTCGGACTGCGCCGACGACTCCCGAAGCCCCAGTACCGACAACCAATACTCCGTCTCGCCGTCACCGCTCACGTTTCCCATTGTGCCGGAGCAATGCCGGCCATCGCCATCTCGAAAACGCTGCGGCGCCAAAAAGGGGGACTTCGTTCCTGGCCCTGGAAATCGCCGCGAGCCGCGGACAGCCGAAGACAAATGGCGAATTCCCGCATACTACGAGCCAATGTGGCTCAGGTGGTGGACTGCGTCCCAAGCATCGGCATACGTTCAGCCCCATGCGAGATCACTTACAAAACATGGCGATTCGTCGCCAGGATGTAACGTCGGTCAGGACAGCGCCACTTGTTCGTTTCAGACTTGAAGTGGCAGCCAATCCACCCGCGACTCCATCCCTTCCTAGCCGATGAGTTGGAAGGCCCTCGACTGGGCGACTGATATCAACGTCGGCTCGCCGACGATGAGGCTCATCCTCATTCTCCTTGCGAACAAAGCAGATGAGCAGTTTTCTTGCTACCCGTCAGTCCGAACGCTCATGGCAGAGTCCTGCGCCGCGCGAAGCACAGTCCTCAAAGCCCTAAACAGGCTTGAGCACGAAGGGTTTATCACGCGAGTCGCTCAGTATCACGAATCAGGGGCCCAGCGATGCAGTCGCTACTTCCTCAATCATCCAGATGCGCCACATCTCAAGGCCGGTCCAGATTCAGGACCCCCGGTCCGCAGGCGGGACGGGCGGGGTCTCGCCCTGAGACCCGGGGGGTCCACGATCTGGACCCCCCGGGGGTCCGACGTCCGGACGCCTTGAATCCTCCAGAAGAATCCCCATCCGTACCGTCGTGCTTGTTGCGATCCATGCCAGAGCCTTGGCGGCTCAGCGGCCGGGAAGCGACGAAGCTCTCGCCGGCAATTAAGCGCGCTCTGGGCTCGGGATGGACCGCGCAGAGTCTCATGGCTCACCTGTCACGAAGTCCAGAGGGAGTGCGATACCCCGCCGCGGTCCTTGCACGGCGCCTTGCTGAGCTCCAACGCCACCGAGCACGTCGCTCCGACGTGGCATGCCTTGGTGCGGCGAGTGCGAGGACGATCAGTCGCGGACCATCACCATCACAGTGCCCGACGGAACCGAGGCGGCGGCATTCTGCCCCCGCTGCAGTCCTCAAATGCGGCCACGCTCGGTCGACAGGAACGTATCCGATTTCAGCTCAATAGGGGGTGAAACAATTGGAGAACAAAGTCTTTGACCAACTACCACTGCTGCTTGCTGTCCCCCGAGCTGCGGCCATCCTCGGAATCAGTCGCGCATCTGCCTATCGGCTGGTGGCCACAGGCGAGCTGCCGTCGCGGCGACTCGGCGGCCGCGTCTACGTCGTCACCGCTGCACTGCGCGAACTCGTTGCCGCATAAGTGGTCGATTCACATGCGCCAGCTCAACTCGCGAACGGAGCGCGAGAACCAGCCCGACCTGCTAGCGGGTGGATCGATCATGACCACGGCACAGACCATCTAGAGTCCGTCCGTTGTCGCCGGGAGGAATTGAACTAGCGTGGGTGTCGACATCATTGCGGTTCCGGATGAGCCGCAGTCTGAGCAAACCAAGCGCACACGGCGTGCCGAGCCGATCACCAAAAGGACAGCGAAGAACGGCTCGATCACATACGAGTTCCGTGCCGATGTAGGCAACAAGCCGGATGGCACTCGGGATCGGCGACGGTTCACCTACCGAACTCTGTCTCAGGCGCGGCGCGAATATCGTCGCATTACAAGCGAAGTCGCTACAGGCACCTACACCCGGAAATCTGCCATCACCGTCGCTGAGGCTTGTGACGAGTGGCTGGCCGGCCGCCGCGGGATCCGCCGCGTGACATTGCAGGGCTACACCCATGACCTCAAGCCAGTGCGTCGCTATTTGGGCGGAAAGAAACTCCAACAGCTAACCAAAGCCGACGGCGACGAGTTGGTGGAGTGGATGCTGACCGAAGGACGCAGCTCGCCAAAGCGATACCGTCCCGACAGCCTGGCGGCCCGCGTAGTCGAGCTGATCGAAGGTCACCCTGAGGGCATCGCCGCGGCTACGATCGCAGCCGCCTTCCCTGAGGACGATGTTCACACCTGCCTGTCGGGTCTACTCAGAGCTGGTCGCGTCACTAGACTCCGCCGAGCCGTCTACACACTCAACGACCTCGCCGAGGCCGAAGTCCCCGCACGTGGCGTCAAGCCAGTTACAGTGCGTTCCACACTGACTACCTTCGGAATGGTCATTCAATCCTTCGTCGATCAGGGTGCTCTGCCCCGCAACATCATTGCACTCGTCGAGCGCCCCGCCGACGCGATCATCGACGAAACCTCCGGAACCTCCAAATCGTGGACACTCGCCGAGGTCGAACGCTTCCGCGACTCGGTGCGCCACGACCGGCTGTACGCCTGCTGGCTGCTCAGCTGTTATGGACTGCGTCGCTCCGAAGTACTCGGCCTGCGATGGTCGGCACTGGACGGAGACACCCTGTTGATTCGCCGCGGTCGGGTCACTGTCGCAAGGAATCCGATGAGGGCATGCCGAAGTCCCGGCGAAGCCGCGCGGCATGCCAGTGCACGTCGTCGCGGCCTGGCACGGCCACGATCCGGCGGTGTCGCTATCGATCTACTCCGACGCCCAGCGCGATGACCTGCGCGCCGCCGGCGCCGCACTGTTCACCTAGGCATCGGCCCACTCACGGCCGCTTGGGACACTGCTGGCCCACTGCCACACATCAGCAAGGAACTCTAGCAACATAAAACCCGCTCCGGCGCTGGTCAGAGCGGGTTTCCTCGGTCGGGCTGACAGGATTTGAACCTGCGACCACTTGACCCCCAGTTATCAATTGGGTGTTCGCACATATGCGCGAGTGTTCGGAATGCGCTGGTAGACACCAGTTTCCGGTCACCGGCGATCGGCCGCGCACACCCGCGGAAAGAGAATATTTGGCGTCACAATTGGCGTACGGAAGGTGTTTGCTGGCACGAAAGGGCTTCCAGCAAACATTCCCCCTGCCTACAGTCCACCACATGGACATCAACACCAGCGACCGCTTCGTCGCCGCCGAGTTCGCCGGTCCGCTGGTCGTTCCGGGTGTGACCAGCTGCCTGGGAAATTACTAGAGGGAACTAAGTGGGGGCGGGCAGACCTTCCTGGGCGCAAGGCGCCGCCCGCACCCCAGGAGCGGGGTGCGGGCGGTACACGAACCGCACTGCTCAGTTGCAGATTGACCCGCCGCGGTTGACTCCCGGGTCGGTTGCCCCATGACCGCTGGCGCATCCGGGTCCGAACGTCTTGACGACCAACCCCGGAGGTGTCGGGCCGAACTGGGTCTGGACACCTATGGAGCCGTAGACGGCGTTGACGTCTTTCCCAACGGCAGTGGGCGTAGGGACGCCCGGGAACCGGGATTTGGCCGCGTTGACTTCCTGCCCGGGAGGAAGCGGTTGGCCAGGCTTCGGGTTCACGCCGACAGCGTCGGCAAAGTCGCCGAACTGTTTTGGCATACCCCCCTGACCTATCCCACTGCCGTTTGATCCTGGGTCCGATGGCCGGGTCTGCCCATGCCACACCG
>Ga0310900_10000504_pt1 | contig 13415 bp, 9 predicted proteins | sample C24D1metaG_FD_203879 | JGI IMG/M metagenome (GOLD analysis project Ga0310900, IMG submission 203879) | Lab incubated soil microbial communities from West Virginia University Organic Research Farm, Morgantown, WV, United States - C24D1 | ecosystem: Environmental > Terrestrial > Soil >...
ACTTTATTGCACTCCCACTAGGTTGGGGATTTGTTGCAATGTATGACAGGAGAGTACCAGCTTTAAGAGGGCCAAACAATTCAATGAATACGGGTCTAAAGATAACCATTATCGGTTATTTAGCTACCATGTTCACCATTGGTATCAATGAAATGTGGCACTTTTGGTTTGTTGAAGAAATATTTTCAGTACCTAACCACTGGATGTTTAACATGGGTGTAGTAGTAGCTTTCATGGGTGCTTTGGCCTATGTAGTTAGAGTATACGCACGTTTGGTGGAACTTGGCGCCGAAACTCCTGCAAGGAACCCCTATGTAGCAGAAATGTACAAACTAGCATTAGAAGGAAAACTCTACAGCAGATCAGTTCCATAATCTTTTTTTTGTTTTTAGTTTTTTGTTTTATTTTAGTTAGTTAATGTCAAATTAAAATAGAAACCGATAGTTAATTTAATTTCCCTAAAAGTCCTACCAATCAACCAACCAGTCAACCTTTCTTTATAAGAAATACATCTTAGAATAAACAGAGTGGTGCTTATAGTAATCCTTCAGCATCCTGATCTGCATCACTAGATTGTTTCAGTTTATCAGAGAAACTTATCGTTTTACCATGATCAGATATGGAAATGTGTGTATCCACTCGGATGTTCAAACCTATTGATCTATATACTGCGAGCAGGTCTCCGGCCGATATTTTAGAAATCTCCCCAAATCGAATCAATTCATTTAATTTCCTTATAAGAATTTTAGTTTGCAAAGGAAATTGCTGTTCAGCAAGTTTTAAAACTTCGTCACCTCTATCGTACAGATAGTGCAACAAGAAATTCCTTTCAGCATCGATTCCTTCTGATTTATCCTTATTTGTTTTATTCTGGTGTTCCAAATTGATCTTGTCTTTTTCTTTGGAGGCTAATTGTTCTCGTAGCTTTTTCATCTTTCTTGCCTTAATTAATTCAAGATCAGGATCATCCATGCCTGATTTTTTGTCGGCGCCCAATTTAACCTTTAATAACTCCTAATGGGACCAATCTAACAACTTTTGTGGCAATCCCCACCTTATGTGATACATCGGCAACCATATCGACATCCTTATACGCATCGGGAGATTCTTCTATCAATCCATTTTTGGTTAAAGATTTAACATATATGCCCCGTGATTCTAACTTTTTCTTTACATCATCTAACGTATGCTTTCTTTTTGCTTCTGATCTCGACATAGTTCTTCCTGCACCATGAGCAGTTGATCCAAAACTAAGATCCATTGATTTAGGTGAGCCCAAGAGAACCCAACTTGCAGTACCCATGGACCCTGGAATAATTACGGGTTGTCCTACGGATCGAAACTTATCGGGTAGTTGTTCCATTCCAGAAGGAAAAGCACGTGTTGCGCCTTTCCTATGTACTACTAAATCACGAGAGCCTTCCCCATCAACTCGATGACGTTCTACCTTTGCAATATTATGAGATACATCGTATACTAATTCCATGCCGAGATCTTGTTCGCTTAGTTGAAGAACTCGTTGAAATGTCTTCCTCGTCCAGTGAGTAAGCATTTGCCTATTCGCCCAAGCAAAATTTAGTGCAGAAAACATGGATTTTCTATAACTTTCTCCTTCCACTGACGTATTAGGAACACATGCCAATTCTCTATCTACAACATTTATATTATATCTTTTCATGGCTTGTTCTGACAACCGTAGGTAGTCAGAACAAACTTGATGTCCAAATCCACGGGAACCACAATGTATTAAAATTTGTATTTCCCCTTCTTTTCTAATTCCCATTGTATTGGCTGCTTCTTCATCATATATCTTGTCCACTTTTTGGATCTCAAGAAAATGATTTCCCGAGCCCAAACTCCCAAGTTGCATCGAACCGCGTTTTCTGGCGTTAGTTGAAATATTTATAGGATCCGCTCCTTTCATTCTTCCACGCTCTTCACAAGATTCAAGATCGGTTTCTATTCCATAACCATTCTCTACAGACCATTTCGCGCCATCAATGAGTAGATCGTCCAGCTCAGAGCTGGTCAGCTTAATGGCCCCTTCACTTCCCACACCTGTGGGTATAGAGGAAAATAGAGAATCAACTAGAATTTTGAGTTTCGAATGAACATCAGATTCTACAAGATTAGTTCTAATCAGTCTGACTCCACAATTAATATCATAACCCACTCCACCAGGACTAATGATACCTTCTTCTAAATCTGAAGCAGCCACACCACCCACAGGAAATCCATATCCCTCATGACCATCAGGAAGTACAACTACATGTTTTTTTACCCCAGGCAGGGTTGTGACATTAACCGCTTGATCGAGTGTTCGATCGAGGGCCATTTTAGATATCAATAGATCATTCGCAAATATTGTTACAGGAACATTCATCCCGCGCGAATCTTCTTTAGATATCTGAAATTGATAGTCAGAAATTTTATTAACCATATGCTTCCCATTTTTTGTTACTAATGAACCAGACATTATTCCCTTTATGATAAATATTTTAATTTTGTCAAATATTAATCATCCTAAATAATAAATTAGATAATCAATATCTGATTTTAGACTAATGCCTATTTTACCTATAGATAGCGGAAGATATGGAACAAAAGAAATGAAAGACATTTTTGAAGAAGATAGAAAACTAAATTATGAATTAATTTTTGAATCTGCAGTTGCAAATGCACAGGCTGAATTACAGATAATCCCAATGGAAGCTTCTAAAAATATTGAAGAGGTTATTTCATCTAATAAAATAACAGTACAAAGAGTTAAAGAATTAGAAAGCATAAGCGATCATGATACTGCTGCAATAGTAGAGGCAATAAGCGAGTTATGTTCAGAAAGTTCAAAACCTTGGATTCATTATGGCTTGACAAGTAATGATGTGGTAGACAGTAGTACCTCAATGCAGATGCGAGATGTATTTAAGATATTGGAATCAAAATTGCACCAGCTTATCAACGAATTACTAAAAAAATCAACACAATATCAAGACTTGCCTGCGGTAGGCAGAACTCATGGACAACATGCAAGTATTACTTCCTTCGGACTTAAATTTGCCATTTGGTCAAATGAATTACTTGACCACCTAATAAGGATTGACGAAGGGAAAAAAAGATTCCTACTTTGCAAAACTCTGGGAGTTGTGGGAACAGGATCTTTGATGAGAGAGAATGCATTAGAGGTTCAAAAAATAGTTGCAAAGAAACTAGACCTCTTCCCCGTCGAAGCCGCAACACAAGTGATTCCAAGGGAGAGATATTCAGAAATGTTATTCACAATTACACTAATAGCATTAACATTAGACAAAATAGCCATCGAAATTAGAAACTTGCAGCGTACGGAGATAGGAGAAGTTCAAGAACCATTTAAGAAAGGCCAGATGGGAAGTAGCGCAGTACCAGTAAAAAAAAATCCAATAAAGAGCGAAAGAATCTCTTCATTGGCCAGAATCGTTAAATCAAATCTGAACGTTTCTTTAGAAAATATAGCATTATGGCATGAAAGAGATTTATCAAATTCGGCTAACGAACGTTTTATTATTCCAATGTCATCCATCCTGGTGGATGATATGATAACCACAATGATAAAGATCATCGCAGGTTTGAAAATAAACAAGGAAAAAATAGTAAATAATATAGAATTGACCAAGGGTCAAATATTTGCCGAATTTGTCCTGCAGGTTTTGGTATTAAAGGGTATTCCCAGATTCAAAGCATATAGAGATATTCAATCAATTGCCTTCAATGCAGTTGAAAAACAAGAACATTTTTTTGATGCTCTAATAAAAGAAGAAGAAATTATCAAAAATGTAAGCAAAGAGGAATTAGAAGTGATATTTAATCCCCAAAGTCAGCTTTCTGCATCTAATAACATTATAAGAAACATAGTGAATAAAGCGAAACAAATGAATATTTCCTAATGGTGTTTACTATCTTTTTTCAAAGTATTTCTACCAATTTTGAATATCGAATACTAATTCAAAATCAAAATCAAAATTTCAAAGCAGTTTCCTAACTTCTTATAGTATTTTATCATACGTATATGTTGGTATATAATTTTTAGTATCAATATGAGGTAATGCAAAAATAACATTCATAAGATAGATAGAGGGATAATTCAAGTTAAATATCAATAAATGGAAACTTAAACAGAACCCAATTTCCATTTGGGGGGGAAAATTGATTTGAATGTAGGCGAGTCGATTAAGAAATGGACTTTTAATTTGTCCTATTATGATTATGCGAGTTGTTTTTTCATTTCATTATCATTTGCTTCGATGATCACAACGGGTATTTTCGCCATTCCACTAATATCAGATCTTTTTTCTGGTAAGGAACTTGATTGGAATAGAGATTGGACCAACGTACTTTTCACTACTACTAGTGCGTTGGGTTGTATATGGGGTCTTATGGCACATTCACAGTTTGATAACACTGCAAAAATGATAAGGAATACATGGCATTCATGTCGTAAACTAGACCCATTTATAGGAGAATATGACTATGAAACGTTCAATCCGGAAACAAATCATTTAGAAGATGGGTATGCGTATCATAGTTTAGTAGATTTTTGGGATAGGGAAAACGAAGTACCCCACTGGCTTGATAAGGGAAAATACTGGAAGATATTATTAGAGTTGCGGAAAGTAAACAAGAACGTAAGACTGGAAGTGACAAAGGATGTAAATCTCCCTTTTAAAAGAGGAAAGGGTAACGTAGTTGTTATATTAAAAAAATTCAATCAGGTAGATTCTCCAGGAAAGAAAAATGAATCAACTGATAATAAGAATGCGATATTTAGGATTATTATTCCGCAATGGCTAGTAATTAACACAGAATATAAAAGATTTAACATTTTCTCTCAAACAGAAATAAACACAGTAACAAGTATACTTTCAGATGTTAATAAAAACATACCTAAAATAATTGATGAAATAATTTTCAAAGAAGAGCCTTTTCTGAAATATTCTGGAAATGTTCTTACATCCCTCTCTACGTACTTAAACAAAAGTCTACCCATAAGGATAGTGTACAGTAGAATTATAGAAATACTTCCGGGTGTTAAAGAGCGTCAAATACAATACACGAATGAAAATCTTTCAAGTGTATCTCTAGACTATCTAATTGAATCTATTTTGTTAAAAGCCAGAACCATAGGCATCAATGAGGAATCATTGACTAAATTGCATTTATTGACCCAATATCTAAAAAAAGAATACGATAAGCTAGGCTTAGGAGAAGGATCGAGTGAATATCATAATCTACATCATTCTCTAGAGGTCGCATATATGAGCCTAAACATGTTACCAAAGGAAATTCATGGTTACACCATTACCAAAAGAGACTATGAAATAATGCTAGTTGCAGCATTGTTGCATGATTACGATCCGGTGCAAGGTACCTCTCATTATGATTTGATGTATTCAAGAGTTCCCACAGTAGCAAACACCATAACGGAAATAAAAAGAAAAAGAATTCATGATGCATATTTTATACTAAATAGCGAAGAACTAGTAAGGTTTTTTAGAAAAAATGCATCCCCTCCTTTGGTAGAGGCGCAAGAATTTGCTACTACTCATCCAGAAATGTTAAATGACATAGAAACTAGAATCGAAGGTAAAATAGTTGAAGCTTTAATTTGGAGAACCGACTTTCCCTTTAATGAAAATGCTTATAACAATTTTAATCAGTTACTAAAAGAGATAGATGGTCAAGATTTTTCCGTAGAGAAAATTAACCTAATTGCAGAAATTCTATCATTAGCTGATCTATCAGTAACATATCTTAGTTCTGATCCTCTTTTAGCATGGAACAGAGTGGTAAAATTGTACGAAGAATTAGATTTTCCATTGGTAGGAGCTGTTTCTAGAACTGACAGATTTTTGTCATTATTTTCAGAAGGCTCATTATTCAAGGACATAATATCAAGAAAAACCTTTCCAGATGTTTTCAGACAAAAATGGGACAATGTATATCAATTTTTTCACGAGGGAAATCCATCAAACAAAATAAACAATCTAATTTTAGATGCTAAAACAAAATATGAAAAAATTAACATGGATGTATTGGTCAGTAATTGCGATTATTTAATTAACACTGCTCTTCATAATAAGAACGAATATCATATAGGAATTATAAGAGATAAAGACGAAATAATAAAGGCACAAACCAAATTATCAGAGCTTCAAATAGAGAATTTAGAGATTCTTCCAGGCAACCCGGACAACATTCTACCTTTCATAAAAGATAAATCCGTTGATAATTTCATGATCACAATCTTTTGTGATAATTCTGAAAAAAGAATTAATAAAGAAAGGATTCTAAAAAATCTCCTTCATTCGTATATGTCTAAATTGAGCCAAGACGGGACTATTCAAATTATTGTGGAAAACGAACAGGATTTTAGAAAAATAATGTCATTAATACCTGAGCATGACTTTAAAATAATTGACACATTCGGTAAGGTTGCGTCAGGAGCACTGAATCCAGATAAATCAAGACACACCAAAGACGCTAAAAATGTCAAAATAATAACTATTCAAAAACAACAAAATAACAACAACAACATACAAAAATGACCTATAAAAAAAAGAATTAATAAAGAAAGAAAACATCCAAATATAATATAATTTTGGTCTACATCAAGAAATTAGATGTTTTTGGATTTAAATCGTTTGGATCAAAGAACATTTCACTAAATTTTCAAAAAGGTCTAATAGCTGTAACTGGACCAAATGGATCTGGCAAAAGCAATATTCTTGATGCAATAATATTCGCTTTAGGTGAGAACAGTCCAAAAGCACTTCGTGTAGACAAATTTCACTCACTTTTTCATGATAGTAGTTCAAATAATGCTCATAAAATAGTTAAGGTCAGTGTAACTTTTGATAATGAAGATAGAGGAATTCCCATTGATGACAATCTTGTTACCATAACAAGAGAAATGTCCGGAGCCAACACTGGAGAAAGTCAATACTATTTGAATAAAAAGAGAGTATCGAGAAATAACATCTTGGAACTATTGGAGATAGTGGTCGCATCTCCTAATAAATTGAATATAGTCCAGCAGGGGATGATTACTAGAATATCAGAACTGAATTCAGAAGAAAGGAGAAAAATAATTGAAGATATAGTAGGACTCTCTTATTTTGATGAAAAAAAAGATCAGGCCTATAAACAGCTAGAGGAATCAGACAGAAGGCTTGAAATAGCATTGGCTAAAATGGACGAAGTAAGGAACAGGATTGATGAGTTAGAAGAAGAGAGAAATGATCAACATAGATATATGCAAATAGAATCAGAAATTAACCGGCTAAAAGCCATAAAACTGTCCGGAAGTATAAACAATCTAACTAGAAAAATATCAGAATTCAATGAAGAGCAAAAAACTAAGGAAATTAAAAGTCAAGAGGTTTCAAAAAAACTAGAAGATATAACCACTCAAATCGAAAACATCAGCCAAGAGAAAAAGCTATTTTTGGTTCAGGCCAATTCTGCAAGCAGTGAGAGAACAAAAAATGAGAAAAGACTATCAACGGTAGCTTATGAATACGAAAGAAATAGAGCTACAATAAAAGAGGCAGAACACTATTTTGACCAATTACATCAAAAGGAGAAAACCAACGAGATCGAGCAAAAAACTTTTAGAGAAAAAGAGATTGAATTAAACAATCAATTAATAGATATTGAATCAAAGATCAAGATAGAGGAGGAAAACCAAAATGAGTTGAGAAACAAGAAATCTGAGATAACAAAAGAAATAGATGAAATTAACAAGATAAATTCAGGCGAGATAACGTACAAGAATTTCTTGACAGATAGAATAAATAAATTAATTCCCATAAAAGGAAAAATTGAAATAGCCATAGCCAGATTTGAAGAAAATATCAAAAATTATTCCGAAAAGATAAAAGAAAATGACTCACAAATCCACAAGTTCCTTGCAAAGAATCAGGAAATTCAAAGTGTTATTATCAGTTCAAGATCAAAGATTAATGAGATCGATACTGAAATAAGTAAGATGGAAGCCGAGAAAGAAACAATTGATAATAAATTTTTCAAGGACACTACCGAAACTAATATCTCAAAAAGAGTAATAGAAAATGCAGAAAAAGTGATCGTCAAATATGAAGAGAAAATAAACCTTGCAAAGAATAGTTTAACTGAGGACTATTCAATTGCGACCTTATTAAAAGACTTTAAGAATTTAGATGTAATAGGATACGTATTTAATTTAATAACATGGAATGAGAAATATCAAAAAGCTGTAGTAGCATCCGGAAATGAATGGATGAAAGCGGTAATTGTAAAAGACATCAAAAGTATGATTACACTTGCAGAATTCTCAAAAAATAAGGGTATACATTTTCTTAAGATAATTCCATTAGAATTACTTAGTGGGGAAAAGATAAAAGACATTGAAGACAATCCATCTATTTTGGGAGTTCTCTCAGATTTTGTCTCAAGCAAAGTAAAACACTTACCTGAATTTTTATTTGGAAACACGATTCTTACGAAGAATCCGTTGACAGCATATTTATTATCCAATAATGGTTTCAAAGCTGTATCAACGAGTGGAGAAATTTTTTTTCCTAACTTGTCGTTAATGCAATTTGATTATGGATCTAAAATTGCAGATGTTACCAAGGATTTACTTCTTTCTGACTCTATTGAAAATTTAAGAACCAATATAGAAAAATTACAAGAATTGACAAGGATAAGAATTACGGAACTTGATATGATAAATAAGGAGAGGACATCTTTGAGAGAAAAACTGGATACATTTGCTCTAGAAAAGTCCAATATCGTAAAAAACATTGATGAGTTAGAAAATCTTTTATCTGCAAATATTAAAAATATGAATATACTATATGCTATAAACAAGGAACATAGTACACATTTGGACGATCTTTTTAGCAATTTTAACTACTCTAAAAGGAGGTTCAAAATTATTACTAATACCAATATCAGAATGAATAATGAAATGAAAAATACGGATGAAAGAATTGACATGCAAAGGATAATGAAAATTGAAGGAGATGAACGCAAAATTGTTGGTGAACTAGATATCATAAACACCCGACTAAATCAATTGAAATTAACACATTCGATGGTAAAGAATAATATAGAAAATACTACTCGAGCACATAATAAATCCATACAAGAAGAGGATCAAATCAAGATAGATAAGATCGAGAGAAATAGGATTCTAGAAAAAGCCTTATCAGATGGCAAAGATGTAGAATCAGAATTAAGAACTCTGAGGGAAAAGGAAGATGAAATAATTCAAGCAACGAGTACCACTTACTCAAGATTACAAGAGTATGAAACTGAGATCAAGAAGTTAACCGAACTCGAAAAAAAGCTTGACAAAGAATCAAATCAATTAGAAAAAGATATTGGATTTTTGAGAAAAGATATTCTGGATCTGGAGTATCAAAAAATGAATCAAACTAACGATCTTGCGAGATTAGGTCACAAAACCTTATTGGAGAGTTTTGATGTAGATAACTTATATCGCGAACTAAAAGAAGAGTACGAAAATGTAAGAGATAAAGTAAATTTTAGAGCAGATGAAACTTATTTAGAAATAATAGAAGGATACAGAGGTTTATCAGATAAAAGAAACCATCTTGAAGAAGAAAGAAATTCAATTGTGAATTTCATTGAAGAAATAGGTAAAGAAAAAGAAAATCTATTTACTGATGCTTTTAAGAAGGTTGATGATGATATTAGAAGAACATTCTCCGATATTACTGGAGGTAATGCCTATTTGGAATTGGAGGATCCTGATAACATTTTTTCTGGCGGGATCTTATTAATGGTACAGTTTCCTAATAAACCTGCTAGGGAATCCACATCCTTGTCCGGAGGTGAAAAAACAATGGCTGCAATAGTATTCCTCCTGGCATTACAATCGCTAAAACCGTCTCCATTTTATTTAATGGACGAGGTAGACGCCCATCTTGATGCTCAAAACACTGAAAGGCTATCAAAAATACTACTGCTTAGATCTGTCAATAATCAAATTATAATGGTAACACTCAAAGATTCCACAGTAGCAAAATCAGATTTAATATTTGGGGTTTATCCAAAGAATGGAATATCTCAAGTGGTAAAGTACAATCATCCAAGCAAAGTCAAATTAGAAGTAGAATGACACATAAATTAATTAAACGAAGAATAAATTGAATCCTAATCGATATTACGATTACGATTTATGTTCTGGTTTCTATAATAAAAACAAGAAACAGAGTGTCGCTTACTAATATCAAATTGTTCTAAATCATTAGTACAATCCGTAAAAGATAACTTACACCTATTATAAAATTTACATCCTTTTAACGGTAATTCAGATAAATTTATTCCATCGAAGCTCTTATAGAATTTAGATTCATTGGTTGAAAAAGTAACCGCATCCAGCAACATCCAAGTATACGGATGAAGCGGATTATGTAATACTTCATCAATTTCCCCATATTCGATGATGCTTCCAGCAAACATAATCCCAATCTTATCACCGATAAATCGTGAGGTTGCCAAATCATGTGTGATATAGATAATGGAAATATTCAGAGTCTTCCTTAGCTCATTTAATAATGATAAGATTTCAGCTCTAACAGAAATGTCTAACATCGAAACAGGTTCATCTGCTATTATTAATTTTGGGATTTTTACAATAGATCTTGCAATTGAAACACGTTGTCTTTGACCACCTGAAAGCATGGTTGGATATTTCTCTAAAATTTCTTCAACTGGTTCAAGTCTTGTTCTACGTAGCGCAAGACGCACTTTCTCATCTTTTTCGTTGCGACTCAAATTGTTCTCATGAATTTTTAGCGGCTCCATGACTATGTCTTTTATTTTGATGTTGGGATTTAGGGAACTATATGGATCCTGATGGATCATCTGGATCATCGAATAAAGTGCCTTCCTTTTTTTTAGAGAGTGTATGTAATTCCCTTCAAAGGATATAGTACCATCGTCAGGGATTAAAGCACCCATTATAAGTTTAGCAAGTGTAGTTTTTCCAGAACCGGATTCGCCGGCTATAACCAATACTTCCCCCTGTCCCAAATCAAAAGATACATTATCAATTGCCTTTCTGGCTGGATTTGATGAAGATAAAAGGTGGAAAATATTCCTATGAATTGGAAAAGTTTTGTTTATATTTTTGACTTGAAGCAAAGGCAAAGGTACAGGCAAAGATGACACAAATAAAATATGAGCTTGTCGGTATTTTAAAATATATCTATTAGTGTTCAGGAACTGATTTGATGCTGCTGCGGCTGCTGCAACAGATTGAACTCATTTTCTTATAGTTAATATTCAAAAAGGGTTAACAACTAGAATCAGTTAATTATTTGTATTTTGGTAGACAATCACAATAATAAAGTCATATTTAGCCCCATTCTAGATATACATTGTAAATTATTTCAACCATGTTTTTTTTACTTGGATTAAAGATGTAATAATAAAATATATCAGGATGAACTGATGCTAAGAACATCAAAAGTACACATACCATTTTTTGTGAATAAAAATCAATTACATCTGAACATTGGTCCTAGTCCTAGTTTTCAATAACTTTCGTAAAACTTTCGTTATGATCATATTCAGAATCATGAAAATCAAAAATTCGGCATAATGAAAAGTCTTACAAATTCGGCATCTTGATTTTGATTCGGATGAAATGGCAGCCATTAAATTTTTTTCAGTTATCATGATTTTCTTGATGGCTTTATAGAATTTTGGATATAGCATATCAATAATTTCCCTGTTATCTCTCACGATCGAAACAAATGGATAGTTTTCATAAGCCAGCATCTTTACATTAGCTTTATAATATTTTACTAAGGTTCCCTTAACCTCTTCTGTTTTATAAACACTTATCAAATCATTTTTTTTCAATATGGTTATGTGATGTCTCAGAGTAGTCATGGCGATGTTAAATTTTGCTTTTTTTAATAAATCAAATAAATCCTTAGTCGAGAGATTCTTATGATAAAGAAAATCTAAAATCTTTAGTCTGTGGGGATCGCTTAGTACTTTTGCAATATTTTCATTCATCACAATTGTAGTCAATGGTCTTTCATGAACTATAGTTTTTCCCATAGGTTACTTTTTTTCATCCAATTTTATTAATCTTGATTAATTAGAGTGATATAGGAATAATAATCATTTATTGAACAGTTGCACAAAATATTACTATGAATTCGATAAACAAGTGCGTGTTTTGTGAAATAGTTAATGGAAATATTAAAGCTAGAAAGATATATGAAACTGAACATTCAATAGCAATTTTAGACGCATTTCCCCTCAAGGATGGACATTCACTTATTATTTCCAAATCACATAAACCCAAAATTCAAGATTTGAGCTTGATAGAAAACAGGGACATTTTTGATGCATTACATTTATTGACCGAAAAAATAGAAAAATCAATGAACTGTAGTTCTTCACTAATAGGTATACATAATGGAAGAGATGCCGGACAAGAAATTCCTCATTTCCATATTCATATTATTCCAATTGCAGAATCAAATGAAAAGATTTCAATTCATTCTCTTTTTAGTAAACGAGATACTCAGGGGAGTGATTTAGATGAACAATGGAGAAAAATATCCAAAGAAATACAAAGAAACTAAGAAGAAATACGGGACAAAACTTTTGGTAATTCAGATAGAGAAGATATAGTGAAAAGTGGTGTCTCCTTTTTGTTTACAGGCTCTTGAATTTTGTATAAAGAGTCCAAAGTTCTTATGGTCTTCATTCCCAGCTCATTGGCAGGTAAAATATCGATATCCAATCTATCTCCAACCATGATGCAATTGTCGATACTTGAATTAGAATCAAGTAACGCCTTATGAAATATTTCATGATTGGGCTTTCTAGATCCAATGTCTTCTGCCAAACACACTATTTTAAAATGTTTATCTAGACCATTTAGAACCAACAAATTGGCTGAGCCGGATGAATTGTTGCTGATAATACCTAATGAATATTTCTTGGATAATAATGGGATGAGGTAGTTAGCCTGACTAAATAGTTTGACTAGTTTTCTTTTATTTTCTAATAAATCTGTCTTCAAATCATCGAAAATTACAGAATCATACCCCCTAGGAAGGATAAGACGTACCATTAGAGAAATAATTTCAAGAAATCCTGATGAACCAAATTTTCTGTTTCGAACTAAATCATTTCTCAACGCATAATAGTTTCTTTGATCTATCCTAGCCCCATAGTCATTAAGTGTCTGGAATAATAGTTTATCAAAATAAGTAACGTAGCTCCATTCATCAATGAGAGTTTGCCCAAGATCAAAGAAGATGAATGGTCTCACCAAGTATTTTTAAAGCCATTAATTATTTATAGTTTAGATTATTTTATCACCAATGATAATCATTGAAGATAAG
>Ga0310900_10000505_pt1 | contig 13399 bp, 13 predicted proteins | sample C24D1metaG_FD_203879 | JGI IMG/M metagenome (GOLD analysis project Ga0310900, IMG submission 203879) | Lab incubated soil microbial communities from West Virginia University Organic Research Farm, Morgantown, WV, United States - C24D1 | ecosystem: Environmental > Terrestrial > Soil >...
GAATTATTGTTTCAAATCCAGATTCCTTTGAAGCAGTATCAGGGCACGGACTCAAAGCAACATATTCTGATCATGTCATTATAATAGGCAACAGAAAACTTTTAACTGAAAATAACATATCAAGTGAAAGAAGCGATCTCATTTTAAAACAATTCGAAGAGGAAGGAAAAACTGCTGTATTAGTTGCTATCGATAATAAACTATCAGGAATCATTGCTATTGCAGACACTATTAAGGAAAATGCAAAAGAAGCTATCGATCTATTAAAATCTCAAGGAATGGAAATTATAATGCTCACAGGAGACAATGAAAGAACCGCAAAAACAATTGCTTCAAAACTTGGAATAACAAAAGTAATAGCTCAAGTTATTCCACAACAGAAAGAAGAAGTAGTTGCCAAGCTAAGGTCCGAAGGCAAAGTTGTTGCCATGGTTGGAGATGGTATTAACGATGCCCCTGCATTGGCAAGAGCAGATTTGGGAATAGCAATCGGTTCTGGAACAGATGTAGCGAAGGAAACAGGTGGAATCATACTGATAAAGAATGATTTAATGGATGTTGTTACAGCGTTGGAACTAGGAAGAAAAACAGTCTCTAAAATAAAACAGAACTTATTTTGGGCATTCGTCTATAATACAGGTTTGATCCCTATCGCAGCAGGGGCATTGGTTCCATTTCTTGGGTTAGGAATTTTCGGATGGCTTCCAATGCTTGCAGGATTAGCAATGGCTATGAGCTCTGTAACAGTAGTTGGAAACTCTTTATTGCTTGGAAGATACAAGCCAAGCTCTTTTGTTAAAAAATCTAAAACTATGTTACATGACTCTAAAAAAGATGACTTAATAGAAGTAGCTGATTGGATTCGTACTAGGTAAAAATACAAATATAAAAATTTTTTTCCTTTTTTATAAATGATTATCTATCTATATGAGGATTTCCTTACAAATTTGTATCCAGATTGTTCCAATTTTTCTTTAATCTCCTCCTTTGATATCAATAACGAATTATATTCCACTATTACACTATCCGTCATGTAATCTAGATCTATTCTCTTAATTCCTTTTTCGTTCTTGAGTTGCTTTTCTACTATTGGTTTACAACTAACGCAATACATTCCAACAATTCTGAATAATGCTTTTTCGATCTTCATTTTATTGAAATCAGATAAGGAATAGAATTAGTTAGGTAATAAAATTTTTTTATGTTGATCATTTTTGCCCCCATACCACAATTATTATCCCACCATATTCATAATAAATCAGATTAAGTATTATAATATGATAGAATAAACTTGATTTCTTTATCGCATCTATAAATGAAATGTCATAGTAAATCCATCTTTAACATCAAATTTTGATTAATTTCTCCCAAATGAGAGACGCATCTAGATATTCAAAACCTTTTATTGACGGACACAGAAATAAATTAATAAATGGATCTACGAAATTTTAAGAGTTTATCCTTAATGGCTATAAACCAAGGAAATACAAAAATTGTATATACATTATTACTATTTGTTGTAGCTGTTGGATTATTGTTCATTCATGGTAATATCAATAATTTCGATTATGTTTATGGACAAGACCAGGATATTATAATCAATACAACGAAATTGGCAGATAATATCTACATGCTCCAAGGATCAGGAGGAAATATTTTGGTCTCAGTAGGACAAGATGGTACCTTCATTGTAGATGATCAATTTGCTCCTCTTACTGTAAAAATTAAAGATGCAATTTCCAAGGTAACTGATAAAGCTATAGAGTTTGTAATTAATACGCATTGGCATCCAGACCATACAGGAGGAAATGAGAATCTTGGAGAGGCAGGAGCAATAATAGTATCACATGATAACGTAAGAAAACGTCTTAGTACAGAACAATTCTCGGATTTCTTCAAACGATCGGTTTCAGCTTTGTCTGAAAAAGGATTACCAATTATTACATTCTCAGATAACATGACAATCTATCAAAATGGGGAGGGAATAAGAATAATCCATATGGATAATGGTCACACGGATGGTGACTCCGTAATCTATTTTCCAAAGAGTAACGTAATTCATGTTGGAGATGACTTTAGTGACAGGTCATTTCCGTTCATAGATATATCAAGCGGTGGATCAATAGACGGATTGATCGCTTCATTGAAAATGATATCGTCAATAATTAATGATGAGACTAAAGTTGTTTCTGGACACACTGGAATATCAAACAAGACCAAAGTTATTGATTTTGCAAATATGTTAACAGAAGTACGCAACCAAATAAGTCAAATGATAAATGAAGGAAAATCTTTACAGGACATTATTAATGCACATCCAACATCCAACTATGAGAAAATCTATTATGATTATAAGTCAATAAAGCCAAAAGACTTTGTGACACATACATATCAGAGTCTTACAAAAGAATAAATGCGTGATAATATATTTCCCTTTTTAATATATTTATTATTAATATAGTATATATTCTATTTCCAAGAAATATTTTATTTTAACAAGTAAATTATTAAAATTATTAATCTCATTTTATAGCAGATTGCAAATGACAGTATTCATCTATCGTTTTTTAATATTTCCATCAAAAATTATATATGAATTTCAAAAAAGTTACCAAAAAGATCGATATTAGTTTACGGATCCTAATAACATTTCATACTCCGAACCTTCCGAACCCTATACCAGAGTAACAACTTTATTGATTTTAACTTGTAATATTATTTCATGAGTATTCAAACAGCAATATGACAAGTCATTATTGGTAACAGCTACTTATATTCTTCTTTTACCTCATTTCTATGATTCTGAATTAGTTTGTGTATCTTAGGATTAATAACAAAAGTGCAATATGGTGCATCTTTATTTTTTTCATAATAATCTATGTGATAATCTTCTGCAACAAAAAAATTGGTAAAAGGAGTAATTTCTGTCACAATTGGATCTTTGTAAACATTTTCCTCTTCAAGATTTGTTTTTGATTTTTCTGCGATCTGTTTCTGCTTTTCATCATGATAAAAGATTGCGGAACGGTACTGAGTACCTACATCGTTGCCTTGCCTATTCAACGTGGTAGGATCATGTGTACGCCAGAAAATATCGAGTATTTTTTCAAAAGTTACAACATTCGGATCAAATTCTATCTGAATGGACTCTGCATGGCCTGACCTACCGGTGCACACTTGCTCATAAGAAGGATTTTTTAATGTTCCTCCAGCATATCCAGGTAGAATATTTTTTACACCTTTGATTTTTTTAAATATCGCTTCTGTACACCAAAAACATCCGTTGGCAAGTGTTGCTATTTCAGTTTCATTGTTATTCATTTTTTATCTTTGGCAACTCCTCGTCATTTTGGATAAAACGTATGGATAATGAATTGACACATTCACGTCTGTTTTTTTCTGTCAAATTTTCTCCAAGAAATTCATGTCCTAAGTGCCCTCCACAATTTGCACATTCTATTTCTGTTCTTATTCCATCAGGATCAGGGACGTGCCTTATTGCATTTGGGAAATATGCATCAAAGCTTGGCCAACCACATCCAGAATTAAACTTGCTTTTTGATGAAAAGAGAGGAGCATTACATCTTCTACATATATAGGTTCCATCTTCGTAAAAATTGTCATACTCGCCAATGAAAGGAGGTTCCGTTGCTTTATCTAGAATGACTCTTTCCTCTTCTGGGTTTAGTTTATTGTAGTCCATACTATTAACTTCCCCAACAAATTTTTGAACCTTCCGATTTCATATTGTATTTTGTAATATAACTCGTATGATTTGCATGATCAAATTAGGAATAGAATAATATTATAATTCATTAAACAAGGCTGAATATAACAAAAAGATCTTGTTTGTCATACTTAGATTCTAGAATTTTCGTCGTTACAATTTTCAAAAGCTCAAATGGTCATATTATCTCTTTATATCTTTATTCTACAAATAGGAATGAACGAAACTAATGAGAAAAAAAGAAAAAGAGCAGATGTCTTAACCTGTTTCGAATTTCTAATATATTGTAAATCAACTACGAATTTAAATTATTAAAATAGTATGTTACCTAAGCATAGGATAATGAGTATTTGAAATGTTGTTACCTTATCTATCAACGATAAGCTGAATTTTCCTATAATAAAAAAGAAATTCTAGAATATCCGATGTATCCAAGTGAATTATACAAAATTGATTATCTCAATTTACAATTAATCTGATATGATCAACCTATAAAAAGTACTTAAATACTCTAAAGTTACATTGTCTATCAAACATGATAAATAATTCTGTAAAAAAAGAAAAATCGCATTCTGAGGACAAGAACTTAAGTAGCTATAAAAAAGTGATAAAAGGAAAAGAACTTGACCAAATAGAAGAATTGAGTATCAAAATTGATTTGTTAGTGGAATTATTATCAGAAAAAGGAATTATAAATAAAAAAGGATATACCAACAATTTAATGATGCGTTTACATCAAACATCCAAGGCAAAAACCTTTGAGGAAATGGATGAAGAAATATAGATAAGACCAGTATAAATAAGTAGGTTATTTTCCTTCTTTAGATTAACTCTTGTAACGATTCATTAGCCAAGATCAAGTAAATCCTTAATTGTTTATCAATAAATAATAAAAATAATGTATAGATTATTGACTTTGTATAATTTAATATAGTTTACTTAACTTAGTTTATTTTGTTATTGTATGAATAAAATAAATGAAAAAATTTTAATGTTATGTTATTTAAATAAATATAAAGCAATTCATTATTTAGTATTTATATTATTCATAAATAAGAGGAAAAGAATACAGTTATAGATTATTACTGAATTAAACTTTAAATCATTTATTTTAATAAAACAGATTTTTTGAAGATTACCGTAGATACGGTATAGTTACAATAATATCTCTATAATTTTATAACTATTTTATGAATGAAGTAAACTACACAGAGTTTAATAATGTTGTATTGTCACAAGATAAAAGCTTAGTATTATTTTATGCAGATTGGTGTCCTTATTGTAGGAGCTTTAAACCAGTTTTTGAATCAAAAGAAGATCCAGATAATCAAAATTATACATTCTTTAGTGTGAAATTAAATGAGGAAGAAAATCCTCTGTGGGATGAATTTAATATAAATTCGGTTCCCACTATAATAGCGTTTGAAAAAGATAAAATGGTTTCTCGCAGAAACGCGAAAATGGGTATTGGATTATCGAAATCTGACATCGATTCATTACTCCTAGAGTTAAATTGGAGTTAATTACAATTTCAATATTTTAAATATAGTGATTTTGACTTAAATATGATAACCATAAAATCTGAAGGTATCTTAATTATACTGAATTAGAATTTGGATTATGCATAATTAAGGGAAAAAATAGATAAAGAACATTACAATCTTTTAAAAGAAAAGATTTCAGAACTGGAAAATAAAAAATATATTAATTATTGGAGTCTAAAACTCATAGGGATATATTTATCAGAATACCATTTGACTCATTTGATGATGATACAATGAAAAAGGTCTTATATTCATACGAAATTTGAATTAGTATAAATACGATCGATAATTTGGATAATCAACAAGTGTGTAATTTCCTTTAATAATACTATTATCTACATTTTTTTTATCATTATTATTTCAATATCATAATATATATACATATATATTTAACAATAAATCATTAGACACATTTTGATAATTGATGTAAAGGGAACATATGAATCTACAAATAAAAACTTAATGGTAAGTTTGATAGAGTAAAAGAAAAGGATAGTTTCAATCGGTTTCTGGTGGGCTGAAAGTAAGACTTACTAGCATAATTCCTAGAATAGATTCTTAATTGCTTTGAATCTATTCTTTTTTTGGGTAAAAACCCTACTTCGTACAGCATCAGTCATACTTCAATAATTGTTTTATTTTTTTTATTATTTTTTGTTAAGTTTTTCCGTGTGGCGTGTTGTGTGTGAGCAACAAATTTATATAAATATTTTACATTTTGTTAGATTTTATATAAATCGTTGTAAGTGGTGACATATTACGGGCTAGAATTAAATCTATAAACCAAAATAGGCTACATTAGGGTTTGCAAGATTGATCTTATATATTTGAAACCTATTAGATATAGAAATCTCCTACCCATTTCATTTTGTACTTAAACATAATTTTCTAATTATGTTACCGTCGATAATTCGGAATGATAAAATATTCCAAGATTAGATAATGTTCCTTCCAACTTTAGATATATTAAAATCGTAAATAAGAATGTAATGAGCAATAAAAAGATAGTTCTGGCTTCTATCACAGTGATAGTAGCCGCAGGTCTATTGGCTTTAAGCCCATTAATGATAGGAAATGCACAAGCACAAATGTACGCAGACCGGTACGGCTATGATAGCAACTATTACCAAGATGACAGATACGGTTATGATAACCATCCAAAAAAAAGTTCTGATGTAAATAGCCAGAAAATCAAATGTCTAAACAGTAACGTTAACCAAGGGGGAACACTTCCACTTCCTAGAGTTGTGGAATTAGAAGATTACCTAGCTAATCCTGCTAATACAGTATCAATAGGTGCTGATCCAGATGTAAACACTATAGGAGAGTTATATGATGCAATCGAGGCAGCTGATGGTACTGACGATCAAGTAGAGGAAGATGACATAAGAGGTCTTCTTGGGGTCGCTTTAAAAAATCCACCTCCTGGTCAAGTCCTGCAGGTAATTAATTGTCTACTAGGCCTAGGATTGATAACAGAGGATTGATAACAGAGGATTGATAACAGAATCTTCTTAACCAACAATCCATCCTACCTTTTTTTATTTATCCCATATATACATAAATTAATTAATTTTTTACTCTAGCGACATTGCTACTAGCAGCAATAACACGAGTCGAAGAAGATTTTGGATAAATATTTTTAGTCATCATGATGGTTTTGACCTTAGAAATTCTTTTAGAAGTCTTTCTGACTTCGTTACCTCTTGTAGAAATTTTCTTGACTCGAATGTCTTTGCAAACTTTAAATTCAAGTATTTAATGCATTCACTGCATATCCTCGTCCTTGGAATTGATGTTTTATTTTCCCATAACTCTACGTAGAAGAAAGAGATTTTTTGACATACATGACAGGTCTCACCCTTCTGAATATCAGTAGGGTCGCCAATATTGATGATAGTCTTCAGTTTCATTTCGAATGTTGATGTTGTTTATTCTTACTATCATAAAAATCTAGCAACTTTCTGATAACATCGTTATAGGTTTCATTCGTTTTTACCTTTATCAGAGACTGGTTGAATGGACATGATTTTAGAAACTAGCCTAATGCAATAAAAACAGAATGACATTCATTATTGAATCCCATTGTTCGTTAGATAATTTTTTTAATCGTAATAAAAAAGTTATCAATGAGTATTATCATGAATAAAAAATTCTTTCACCATTAATTATTCTATTACTCTAGACATATTTCATTTTCTTCAATTTTATTTTATTGATTTATCTGATTCCTAAAAATGCTATCATCATAGCTTTATAAGGAGTTTAAATGTAGATATCATGATATCAAATTAACAAAAATATATATAACTTGAACATATTAAAAATAAACATGACTCGTGATTTACTAATCAGAGGATTTGACGATCAAATCCATTCACAATTATCAGAATTAGCTAAAGAGAAGGGTGTATCTATAAATTCAATTGTAAAGGATGCTGTTGACAAGTGGCTTAATCAGCAATCAGATATTCCAAAAAAACATTATCTTGTAATTTATTCCGACGATGATTCCATTCTAGGGTTACTAAAGACTATGGATAGACTTGCAAAAGAGAGTGATTTATTTAGATGTTTTTGTGGTCCACCTTCCACTAGTTCTACTAGCCTTCTATCTAGATTAAATTGGTACGATGGAACAGTAATGCCATACTGTTATGAAGGCGATGGAACACTCAAACAACAAAAGCACAAACCAAGTCAAAATAATAAAAGTATTATGAAATATTGTACTAGGGTTATGGAAAATATAGCAAATCATTCCAATAAGAAACAAATTTGTTGCCTTGATTTTCTTATAAATGATATAGCAGAATCTTCATTACAACAAGCCTTGACAATCGAAAAAGCTTATGATAATAGTAGAATTCCTGGACTTATGTATTGCACTTACAAGACGGCAACTCTGCTAAGCTCAGATATAAAAGATCTTGTAGAATTGTTCGAAGGACATGACCAAGTTTTCATAATAAAACAAGACGATGTCCACAAGCTTCATATCACAAAGGAAAATGTGCATAAGCTTTTCTTTAATTGATTCTGTTAACACTAAATCAAAAAGTTAGCTGCATCGATAATCTAAATTTTAAATAGAACCTTTTTATACCAATACCATCATTTATTAATACAAACAATAGATCAATTTGTAGATGTTTCATGTACCAATAGTAGTTATTAAAATGTTCTATCCGTTCCTGGTACAGGAAAAACAATTTGAATCAACGGTCTCAAAAAACTGTAGAATATGTAGTATAGTATCCTGATGCACATTCTGCAAGAATATCATATGTTTTGTAGATAAAGAACAAAAAAATCTTATATTCAGATAGCCCTGGAAAATTCACAAGGATTGATGGAGAGTTCTCTAAAAATATCTTTTCATCACTTCCTACAGCTAGGTTCTGCGTTAAAAAATAGTCCTATTTAACATTAAAAATTTCATTTACATTAGTAACACTCAATCCCGATTTTGGTCCTCCTCCTATTACAAATATAGTATCGTTAATCGACACAGCAGCCAATCCATGGCGAGCAGTGGGTAATGGTTCTAAAGATAGCCATTTGTTACTTTTTACGTCATATTTTTCATTATTGTTAAATGTTTTAGTAAGATCTTCGCCTCCAAAAACGTATATACTACCATTTATTGACGCAGAACTAATTCCACTTCTTTTGAAAGGCATTGATTCAAGAGTTCTCCATTTATCTTCTTTAGGGTCGTATCTTTCATTTAAATTGGAATTAACGATAGGATAAAGACCAACTATTCTCCCACCTATTATAAACAACTTGTCATCAACTACTGTTGATGCGGCATGATGTCTTGGAGTAGGCATTAACGTTTTATTAAATTCCCAGTCATTAGTCAACGGATTGTATGCTTCATTTATATCCAATATTTTAGAAGAACCATAACCACCAATAACAAACATAATTCCATCCACAAAATTTGCAGTCATTGCGCCTCTTGCAGTGGGCATATATTTACCTTCTACCCATTTGTCTAAAGGTGGGTCATATATAAATAACTTGTCACTTGGGACCCAATTAGCAATACTTGTAGAATATCCACCAATAACATATATTTTGTTATTAAAACTAGAAGCAGCAGTATGATGTAGTGGCTGTGGTAATGGTGCTACTGACTTCCAAGAATCATTATCAATATTATAAACTTCAACCGTATTTAACAATCTACCTGATGAATCAAGTCCACCAATAACATAAATATTATTTCCGATGCTAGTACCGGCAACTTCTGTTCTAGGTGTAGGCATGGGGCTTCCAATCGTCCAAGATTTTAATGGTTCTGCATATATAATGTCCAATAGTCCAAATGGAGACACTAACAAAATACAATACATTAAAGAGAAAAGTAATGATGTTGATAACAAGCAATCGTTATATTGATATCCTGTCCTTTCTATCATAAGCTTCACGTGCTACACTTATTGCACCTTTTCTCAACAACATGGCTCTGTATACTATTTGTTTTGATATTTCTGTAGCTACTTTCCTTGGATTCTCTTTTTTCATAATTGCCTCTGTGAGTACTTCTTTTATATTTTTGGTTATTTTGTATTCAATAAGATCAAATGCTTCCTTTTCTGTTCTTCCTTGATATTCTACAAAGGATCCAATAACACCTCCTGCATTGGCTAGGAAATCAGGTATAATCCAAACCCCATTCTCATGTAAATATTCGCATGCATCAGATGTAGTAGGAATATTTGCTGCTTCAACAACCATTTTAACACCATTTTCAAGTAATTTTGATGCCGTTTTGTTATTTATGACGCCCCCCATAGCTGCAGGAATAAAAATATCTAGATCAATTTCAAATAATTCATTATTATCTCTTAGATTATAATCATAATCTTTTAGATCTGAAAGCTTTGCTTTTCCCTTCATATCCTTCATTAGTTTGGGAATATTCAATCCATTGTCATCTTTGCTGTAAATAAATCCCGAAACATCGCTTATTCCCACTACCTTAATCCCCATTTGATCAAGAAATTTGGCAGTAAAGGATCCTACATTTCCAAATCCTTGAATGCAAACCTTTATCTGTTTCTTTTTTGGTATTTGCGTAATTTTTAATTCCTCTAGCATTTCAAGGGATGTTTTTACTGCTACACTTACTCCATATCCAGTAGTTCCAAGCTCATGCGGAATACCACCAAGCTCAGATGGTTTTCCAGTACATGCCCGCATATCCCCTATTTCATGTGCAAAAACTGCCATATCAAGTTCTGTTGTACCTACATCTGTTGCAGCTATATATTGAGAAGGACAATAAGGTTTAATCATTTTTGCAAATGATTTCATCCAGGATACCCTATTTACAGAATTTGGGTCAGCAATAATACCACCTTTGGCACCACCAAACGGAAGGCCAGCTGCAGCACATTTCCATGTCATGGTCCTGGCAAGCCTAAAAATTTCTAATGGTGTAACACTTTGAGCAAAACGTATCCCTCCCTCTCCTGGACCTGTTGCGGTATTATCAATAACTAAAACTCCTTTCATATTTGTATCAGGATCATAAACCTGCAGAACCTTTTCAGGCCCCCATTCATCCAATTCTTCCCATACAGATGTCAATTGAAATAATAATATCAATCCCCTAGATTATTCTTATCATTTTTTTGTAAAATTGCTTGTTACATATTTCATTTTTGTAGGCTGTTAATTTAATAATTCTTTCAATGATCAGCTTATTATACAAATATCATCAGATTAAACCATAGTCTGTAGTATGATCTACAATATAAAGTAGACTGTAACCATTTCTATTAATACTTTATTTGTATTTGTATTTATTTATAATACAAATTGTGTACGAACAATAATTTCATTTTACTATTCGGTAACAATAAATTAAGATTCAAGAATCTATTTGTATTTTATCATTAAATTAGCTATTATAGTTCCACAGAATATTTATATAAAAATCCACAAAAAAAAATAAAAGTATATTAAAATATATATTAACAAATGTCCTCAATTGATAACAAGGGAGAAAATGAATTTAATTATGATGAATCAAACATGGTTGGAAAATCTGAAAATTCGGAAGAGGAAGAAGATGATGAGATATCAGATAGAATAAAAAAAGAAATCATGAAAGATAAAGATGTTATAACTCAACAGAAAAAAAAAGATAGCAAATAATTTTACCACTAATTTACCATTGTTATTCTACTGTCTTAATAGTTACCTCGAAATCCTTGTCAATATTAATTCCCAAATCTTTTTATCACGATATATCTATTTTGATTACTCAAATTACAGTAGATGTTAATTCTAAAGGAAAAATAGAAATTTGGTTTAACTATCAATATGCTATTTTTTATGTCATTTATATTCTTCTGTACTAGGTTCCACGTCACAGGCCTCACATTGATATGCTTTTTCTAAATTGGATGGCATGTGATATAATAGTCAACATGGGATTTAACAATTATTACTGTAATAGTCATGTAAGTCATACGAATATTTACATATTAATTAGATTTTATTTATTTATTCATTATTAACACAAAAGAATTACATTTGTGCAATTTATGTTGTATTAAAATATTTAAATCATTTCAGAGAAAAATATTATTACAGGTTAGTCTAACTTTAATATTGAAAGTTAGAAGTCTTCTCAATTGTGGCATGACATATGAAAAATAATAATTAAGATGGCCGTCCTATCATCATTCAATAAATATTGATTTATTATACTAATTAGCCTATATTTCTAATCAGATTTATTATTATCATCTATCAAGAGTAAAAGCTACTGTCATTATGTTTATTTCACCTGATATCATTACCGTGCTATCTAGGAGTTCTAATACTGGCAAACGTAATTGCGTGTATTTTGTGATATTGGAAAATATCAATTTCAAGTATAATAAACATTTTTTATCCAAAGAATTTTTAAATGAATTTTTGTTAGCCAGTATATCACATTTACACTTGATACATTTCATTGAGAAATTAGAATGGAATACTATGTGTGCACTATAATTAATTAATTGAATTTTGTGATGCTATATTCCGAAAAAATTCATAATATCATTTGCCAACCCATTTATCATATTATTATATTACTTTTATACATCGATAATTCAAAAAAATAACTCTTAATTATAAATATTTATTCAAGAAATCTAGTGTTTTTTGCCATGCATCTGCTGTTTCCTTGGGTGCATAATTTTCATTAGACGGATTTGCAAAAGCATGTCCAACATCTTTGTAGATATAAATTTCGTTTACAATTTCGTTAGCATCTAATGCATTTTTGAATTGATTTACCTGTTCAACAGGAATAGAAGTATCCTTATCACCGAATATTCCCAAGACTGGCCAATGGATCTTTGATAGTGATTGTTTATCAGTTATCAAATTACCATAATAAATAATTGTTGCATTTAAGGGATGTTGTTGACTGTTTAATGCTAATTGTAAGGACTGACCCCCTCCAAAACACCAACCGAGAGATGCAATTCTTGATTTGTCTACGTTTTCGAGTGAGCTAAGAAACCCAACTGCTGCTTTAAGATTAGTGATTGCTTCCTCTGGATTTGCTCTCACGATACCGGATAATTCTCTTGCACGATCTGGATCATTTGTTACCTTTCCATTATAAAGATCTACTGCAAGTACTACATATCCTTCTTTAGATAGTTTATTAGCTGTTTTTTTAATATTATCATTTAATCCCCACCATTCATGAATCATTATTACAGCCGGGAATTTATGTCCATTGTCTGTTGCATTTAAAACTGATGGATATACTAAATAGCCTATAGCATCATTATAGTAATTTGTTGTCTTATTTTGTAATAATATTTTGTATGGTAATTCATTGGAATTTTGATCTGATATGGGTTTATCAAATTGACCATACAGGATATTTAAATTAATTAAGCCGATAGAAATGAAAATTCCTAAAATTGAAAGTAAAATTTGAAATGATAAATTTATTCTCATCATGTTTAATATCAATTTCTTAAAGTTAAACTTTTCTAAAAATTTTTTCAATTTCTATCCTAACTTCGATCCATTTATCTGGAATTAGACTTTAATGTATTCTTGTTTGGGTAGATTATTGTAAATATGATAAAGCTTTGTT
>Ga0310900_10000515_pt1 | contig 13306 bp, 17 predicted proteins | sample C24D1metaG_FD_203879 | JGI IMG/M metagenome (GOLD analysis project Ga0310900, IMG submission 203879) | Lab incubated soil microbial communities from West Virginia University Organic Research Farm, Morgantown, WV, United States - C24D1 | ecosystem: Environmental > Terrestrial > Soil >...
ATATTAACTTAACAATTCATAACCTTTTGGTTATGAGGAGTAATGCCGGTTTATACTTGAACAGTTTGCAGTGTCTATTTAGGGGGCACCCGACACACGGCAGTAATGGCAAATCGAACACGAAAACCTCGGCATACCTAAAAAAGAGCCTTCGCCGCAGCAGCGGCAAAGACTCTCAATCATTATGATTTATGAATTGTTCCTGTTCTTTATCAAAACAATCGAAGCAAATTAAATGTTTGTCTTCTAATACTACTCCGTTAATAAATCCATCATTGCAGAAAATTTGCTTTTTACATTCCTTGCAGTGTCCAACAAGCTCCTGCATTATGATTACCTCCCAAGTTGTAAACTGGCTCCTCCACTAGTCTAGAACCATACTATTCCATTTTAATAGCATACAATCCTGCCAAACTGCGAAAAGACCTGCCGACAGTCCGGCAGGTCTTCTCCTGATGTTTATTGAGCGCTCGTCCCGTTACTTCAACAATTCCACTATTGCTACAAATTCTCGAAAATATCCTAAACCATTTTCTCATCATCCGGTTGCTGGCTGCCTTCGAACGTTCGCTGAACGTGATCGACCATCTCCTCTACCGCACCGCTGACCATATCCAATGGGCTGGATTTCTCATTTTCCTTGGGCGTGTTGATGCCTGCTACGGTATTGGAGGTTTCGTTATATATTTCATTAAATTCATCATGGTCCGGTGTTTCCTTGCTCATATGACTCACCACCTTTATCTTAACGGTATGGCCCTATTTTACCCCAAACCACCGCATTAGAAACGGGCACATTCATTGCTCAAACGATTACGGTTTATTAGCTTTCCATATATATCTGTATTCTTTCATACATAGTTTTCCGTTAATCATGTTCTCTTCAATCTTCATTTCCAATTCCTTACTTAATGAAGGATCAGTATAGTCTGGATTGCCGGGCATTCCTGAAATAAACTTTGTAAATTCAGTCTCATTTGGAAAATAGATAACAGCGCTATTGAACTCTTCAATTTGAATATTTATAAATCCATTATTAAGTAATCTTTCTTTAACTGTTGTCAACGCTCCGGAATGTATTCCGAATAATGTGCCTCCGGAGCAAAGTATTCGGCTATGATTTATAATAGATGTTGGTCCTCGTCTGTCATAAATGAAATCAAATTGTCCGTCACTAAAAGGCAAATCCGCCTTAGTAGTAGCGAAAATAAAATCCACATTGTTCACTTTACTATCTATCTTCATTGATTCAGCGATCTTAATCATTTCAATTGAATTGTCAAATCCTATAATCGATTTAGCATGTCGTGACATTTTTATTGTGAAATCCCCATGCCCGCACCCCGCATCTAATACGGAATCAAATGCAGGCAGCATACCCGCTAGTCTTTCTTCATATATCTGCTCTGCGGACACACCATCGATCGTAAATACGGCATTGCTTCGATATCCGCCATTTCTTCTAGCAATCATATCGTACCATTCTACTCCCATGAATCAATCCTCCAAATTGTCAACGATCTCTATTACAAAGCTCCATAACACAATATCATAAATTGGTTATTTATGGAATGAAAGCAAAAACGACCGAGTATATAAAAAATAAACAAAGAGGAGCTGCGCAAGCGCACTCCTCATTAATCGTTCTACATCAAACGTAAGCTATTTATTTTTCCGGGAGACGCCTGCTTGAATAAACAGAAGATCATAAGTGGCAGCGACGCCTCCCGGTATGCTGAACTTATTCTCGTATTCCTTATACATGCCGGTAAACAGCTGCCGCAGGCTGAGTCCGGGACGAGCTGCCGCTTCCGAGGTGCTCGCTCCTACCGCTTTTACCGAGTGGAGAAATTCTCTTGCTGAAGCATATTTTTCCGTTTGAACCACACGCTCGCATCGGATCGTGGAGAAGTCTGCTTCCTCAAGTAAGCTCTGCCACTCCGTGGTCGATAGATACGACAGTCCGTGCCGCTGAGGCTCCATTCCGCCGGCCCGATAAACCTCATGAAACGCCTCGTGGAGCTCGCGAAACGTGTCCGGTCCGAATGTTGCAAATACGAGCAAGCCTTCAGCGCGAAGCAGCCGCCGAAGGTTCCCCAGCGTTTCCCGCGGACGGCTAAGCCATTGAAAGCAGGCATTGGAGACGATCAGATCGAACGATTGCGCCGGAGCGTCGGTCGCCCACTTTTCGGCATCGGCATGCAAAAAGCGAACCCGGGACGAGCCGCTTTCGTTAGACGCCCTGACACGCTGCTCAGCAGCCTCCAGCATTGCAGGCGCCAGGTCAATCGCAGTAATCGATGCGCCCGGCCAATCGTTTACAAGCATTTCGGTTAACGTCCCCGTACCGCAGCCGATCTCGGCAATGTGCAGCTTCGATGACTCTCCCTGATCCGCCGCCGCGCGCAGCTGTTTTGCAAGACGGTCCGCCATGCTGCGCTGCACGTGGGCATGACTGTCATAGGAACCCGCTGCACTGCGGTTAAATTGTCGTCGAATAGCGTTTTTCCTGCTGCTCAAGCCACCATCTCCTTAACGCTTCGGCTATATACGCTTCCCTTCCTGCAAACGGCGCGTGACCGCAGCCGGTTAATGATAACAGCTGCGCATGCGGCAGAAGCGACTCCAGCTCTTCCGCAGCGCCGAAAGGACAAATATGATCCTCGGTTCCGTGGATAAGAAGAGCCGGACGCACCATTTCCGGCAGCAAGGAGAGGCACTCCTCGCTTTGTAAAATCTGAAGACCGGCGATTAGCGCCGAAGTTGTCCAGCCTCCTGCCGGCGGAAGAGTTGCACCGAGACCAGCTTCCCATTCCGCTTCCGTAAACACGCTCTGCCGGAATTTGGTTTCTGCTTCCTGTCGGTCTTTCATCAGGCTTTTGATCATTTGCCTGACATGGGCATCCGGCCAGCCGCGGTCCTTCTGTTCTTTTGGACGGGTAAACCGGGCTGTCCCAGCGAGCAGCAAAAGACCGTCCGCTCCCGCTTTTTCTGCGAGTCTAAGTGCCAGCAGCGCTCCAAGCGACCAGCCTGCGATCAAAAGCGGTCCTTTAGCCGTCGAAGCTGCATGCAGCGATAAATCATCTCTTACAGCCCGTTCGGTCAGCTTCAGCATTTCCTCTGGCGTAGCCGCCGTGCTGTAATAATCGACAGTAATATGATGAAATTCAGGTAACAATGAGTGCAGCCGGTCGAATACTGTATTCGGAAAGCTCCATCCGGTTAGCCACAAGATGGTACCGGATTTCTCCTGCTGCATTCCGAAACGATCTCCTGATGAATGAGCGTGTACCGTCATGAGCTCACCACTCCCAGCCGAAGTCCGATATGATGAATTCGGATGGCAGCGTCCAGCAATTCCTTATCGGTATGAGCGGCTGATAAGGAGAAGCGAATTCTCGCCGTTCCGTCAGGAACAGTAGGCGGCCGGATGGCCACCGCCGCAATACCTTCCCCTTCGAGCGCTTTACTGAAACGAAGGGCTAATTCGTTATCGCCGATAATCACCGGTACGATAGGAGAGTCTCCGGCACCAACGTCAAAGCCTGCCGCAAATAACGAGGATCGGAACAATTTGCCAGCCGAAAGGAGCCGCTCGCGACGCCAATGATCGTCTTTTACCAAGGCTAACGCCGCTGAAATACCGGCTATAAGGGAAGACGGCAGCGCCGTTGAATAGATAAGCGGCCTTGCCTTGTTGATTAGCCAGCGAATTAATGTCCGGCTGCCGCACACATAAGCGCCGTAAACACCGAATGATTTGCTGAACGTTCCCATATGAACATCCACCTCGTTCTGCAGACCGAGCTCATGGCATAATCCCTCGCCACGTCGACCGTAAATTCCCCCGCTGTGCGCCTCATCCACCATCAGCATCGCTCCGTACTCATGTTTAAGCGAAACGAGCTCGCGCAAGTGTGCTTGGTCACCGTCCATAGAGAAGATAGCATCCGTAACGATCAGTTTGCGACGTTTATCTCGGTGCTTGTGCAGCAATACCTTCAAATGCTCCATATCGTTATGCCGGTACCTTGCATGTTCTGCGCGGCTGAGTATAATGCCGTCCACAATGCTCGCATGGTTTAGCTGATCGCTGAAAACGACATCGCCACGACCCGCGAGCGCACAAATAACACCGGAATTAGCCATATAGCCATTTGCAAAAACAAGCGCCGCTTCACTATTCTGCCAAGCAGCCAGCGCTTCTTCGAGACGGCCATAAGGCGGCCGGTTGCCGGTCACCAGACGTGAAGCGCCGGAGCCTCCTCCTTCGGTAAGCAGCATTTCGCGAATCGCTTCAATAATCGCGGGATGCTGCGCAAGCCCAAGGTAGTCATTGGAGGCCAGATTCAGCAGCACTTGTCCTCCGCGCACCGTATAACCAGGACAATCCGGAACCGGGGCACTGTCACACAAGAAGCGTTCCAACGATGCGTCAGTTAATTGCTCAAGTTCTTTTTCCATCCAGTTCATGTTCACTACCGCCTCTTAAAGGGCATTCAATTCTATCTCAAATCCCAAATCTTCAATCATGTGATGATCAGACGAAATCTCTTGGCCTGCAGTCGTTAAATAGTCACCTACAAAGAGTGAATTCGCAGCGTACAGCGACAAAGGCTGCAGCGTACGAAGATTGACCTCGCGGCCGCCCGCGACACGAATCTCTTTAGATGGACAGATGAACCGGAACAGCGCCAGTACCTTCAATGCTTTCATAGCCGGCGTGCGGCCTGCATTTTCAAGAGGGGTTCCCGGAATCGCATTCAGGAAATTGATCGGAATCGAATCCGCATCGAGTTCACGGAGCGCGAAAGCCATTTCAACAATTTCTTGATTCGTTTCACCCATACCGATTATGACGCCGGAGCACGGGGACATGCCGTATGTTTTCACCTTCTCCACCGTTTCAACGCGCTGGTCGTATGTATGAGTTGTAGTAATAGACGGGTAGTTCGCTTTGCTTGTGTTCAAGTTGTGGTTGTAACGGTGTACGCCCGCTTCCGCTAAACGTTCGGCTTGGCCGTCCTTCAAGATGCCCAAACAAGCGCAAATTTTGAGCGGCATTGTGTCACGGATTTCTTTTACCGCATCCACAACTTGATCCAGCTCCTTCTCCGTCGGACCTTTCCCGGCCGCTACGATACAATAGGTTCCTGCTTTGCGTGCCATAGCCTCGCGTGCTCCTGCAAGCAGCGTGTCTTTGTCGAGCAAAGTATATTTTTGAACCGGCGCCGTAGATACGATAGATTGTGAGCAGTAGCCGCAGTCTTCGGGGCAAAGGCCGCTCTTCGCGTTGATGATCATGTTCAGCTTCACTTTTTTACCGTAAAAATGTTTTCGCACTTGAAAAGCGGCCTGCATCAGCGAAAGCACCTCATCGTTGTCCGCTTCAAGCACGGCAAGCCCTTCTTCAACCGTTAAACATTCGCCGCTAAGCGCCTTTTGAGAAAGCGCCGTCCATTCCAACTTTGCTGCATTTGTACTCATCATCCATCATCCTCCTAAGATTGAACTGCTAATGTTTGTCTGATCGTTGTTATTTGAATCATTTCTCGAACAGTGCGGATCAACGTTTCCGTATTCGTTTCGTCAAGTAAGCACGGAAACCGTCCGAGAAACTTTATGCCGCTGTATCGCTCAATCAGCTCCGCGTTCGTTGCAATGCTCGGGTCGTCATGTATTTCGGCTGATTCGCCGTCGTTTAAAATAAAGCCTAAGACCGGAATCTTGTACTGACGCAGAAACGACACAGTAAGAAGCGTGTGATTAATTGTACCGAGTCCCGAGCGTGCTACGATAAGTGCCGGGATGCGGAGCTCCGCGATCAAGTCCGCCACAAGCGCATCGTCGGTCAGCGGAACCGCAACGCCGCCTGCCCCTTCGATGAGCAGCGATTCGTAACGGTTCATTAACGGTTCACCAGCGGCGACGATCTCCTGCAAGGTTAGCGTTAATCCCACCTGCTTCGCGGCAAGCAGCGGAGTTAGTGGGGCTTCAAATGTAAATGGCGCAACCGCCTCGGCCCGCTCATTCATTCCGGTGTATTGCAGCAGACGTTCTGCGTCAGAAGCGCCGCTGCCAAGAAGCGTGCCGGACTGCACCGGCTTCCAGACGCCGACATTCAGCCTCTGTGCGCGAAGGGCAGCGGCAAGCGCTGCCGTAACGACGGTTTTCCCGACACCGGTGTCCGTACCTGTCACAAATAATCCGCGTATCTGATTCATTTCCCCCGGCCGCCTTCAGTGACGCTAATAATCGATTCCGCCAAAATATCCGTCATGGCATCAAGCTCAGCTTCTGTGCTGGCAAGCGGCGGAATGAACACGGCGACATTGCCAAGCGGCCTCGTAAGCATGCCGAGCTCTCTGGCACGCTGGGTCGTGCGTACGCCGATTCGTTCTTCCCAAGCGTACGGCTCGCGCGACACCTTATCGCGCACGAGCTCGATGCCGATCATCAGCCCCTGCTGCCGGATTTCGCCGACATGCGGACGATCCGTAAGCGCTGCAAGCTTTTGCGCTACAAATGACGCCTTCGCTTTCACGCCTTCAACCATGCTGCGCTCTTCAAACAGCTTCAAGCTGGCCAGAGCTACGGCGCAGCCAAGCGGATTGCCCGTGAAGGAATGACCATGGAAAAAGGTTTTCTGCTCGTGATAATCGGCATAAAACGCGTCGTACACCTCATCCGTCGCAAGCGTTGCAGCCACAGGCAAATAGCCACCCGTAAGGCCTTTGCCGATTACCATCAGATCAGGAGCAACGTCTTCGAGATCGCAAGCGAACATAGCGCCTGTCCGGCCGAAACCAGTCGCCACCTCGTCAGCGATGAGCAGTACGTTATACTCGCGGCACAGCGCAGCCATCTCGCGTAAACAGCCCTGAGGCATTACTATGATGCCGCTGGCCCCTTGCACTATAGGCTCCACTATGAGGGCAGCGATCTCATCTGACCGCGTCTCAAGAAGATGACGCAAAGCTGTGAGTGTTTCTTGCTTCGCTTCAGCGGCACCGCCCTCATGACGGTAAGCATACGGATAAGGAATAACGTGGGATGGAAAAAGCATGGGGCGGAACACGTCATGATAAAGCGGAATAGCGCCTACGCTGACCGCGCCGATCGTATCCCCATGGTACGCCTGCTTCATTGTAATGAACGTTGTTTTACCTCTTACCCCGCGATTGTGCCAATATTGAAATGCCATTTTGATTGCAATTTCGACTCCGGTTGCTCCTGAATCGGAGTAAAAAACTTTATGTAAGCCTTTCGGAGCGATCCCCGCCAGCTTCTCAGCAAGCTCGATTGCCGGTACATTCGCCATTCCGAGCAAAGTAGTGTGGGCGACCCGTTCTAACTGGTCTGTAATCGCCTGATTCAACTCCGGCACATTATGCCCGTGCACATTGAGCCAAACGGATGAGAAACCGTCATAATAAGCTCTTCCCTGAACGTCATAGAGCCGGACGCCTTCGCCCCGTTCGATGATGAGCGGATCAGCGTCATTATAGTCTTTCATTTGCGTAAAAGGATGCCATAAGTGAGCCTTATTAAGTGCAGCAAGCCGTTCGTATTGCGGTGTCATAAAATATCACCATCCATTAATCTTTTCTATTGTTAACCAAAATATAATCATTAAGGTTAACAATAGAATGTAGCCATTCTAGCAGACCAGACTAACGCTGTAAAGAGAATTCAAAGCGGAGTATAAAAGAAAAACATCCTGCAACCGTCAATGAGCGAGCCTACGGATAAAACAGCAATAACCCCTCTGCAATAATCACAGAAGGGTCATCTGACTAATTCGATATCTGCTTGATTAATTATCCGAATACAAATTGTCGTCGTCAGCGATGCTTTGAATGTCCTCCGAGCTGATGCTGATGTAGCCGTATCCGTCTGCCTGCTGCTTCTTTAAAGCTTTCTCTTTGAAAAACTTCGGGCTGCCCTCGCCGGCATCCTCATCGTAAACGAGCAGGATGCCGTCCGTCTTGCGGAACAACAGCTCGTCCCGCGCCGTAAACTGCCAAATCCCGTTATACGGCTGGTTGCTGACCGCGGCGTAATAATCAACCCCTCTCAGCACCTGCTGATAAAATTCCTTTTTATCGTCCTTCCACTTTTCTTCCGGGTTGCTGTAAGCCGTAATAATCGAAAGCCTCAAATGAGGATATATTTCCTTGAGCACGATGACGACCTCGCAAGCCCACAGATCAACGCCATACTGGCCCGGGGTGATGACCCATTCGAGTCCGTCTTCTATGAGCGGAATCAGCTTTCCTGTCAACGCTTTTTTAATATAAACGATGCCCTCATGCTTCTGGCTGAAAATATTAAGCTCATGCGCCCGATAGCCTGTTACGAGTAGATTTTTCATTTGTTCAACGCCTTTTCCAATAATTAAGGTTTACATCTCTCCAGTGTATGCTATAGTAGAAAAAATACAAATTGTATATTTACCTATTAATTTCACTAGGGGAGTTTAACGGCTGAGATGGAGCGCATTTGCTCCGGACCCTTGGAACCTGATCTGGATCATTCCAGCGGAGGGAAGTGGAGCAGAAGCTTTCATTCATGTCCGCTAGCCTTGTTGAACGTTAGACCCTTCATTTCCCTTCGGAAATGGGCGGGTCTTTATTTGTCTCCGGAGGAATGCTGAGGCAGGAAACCGCGTGCTGAATTTCGAACCCCTTAAGGAGGATCGTATCGATGAACTTTCTAAACAAAATAAGGGAACAAAATCCGCTTATCCATAACATTACGAACATCGTGGTTACCAATTTTACCGCTAACGGCTTGCTTGCACTGGGCGCATCCCCCTTTATGGCCTATGCCCATGAGGAAGTAGCCGATGTGGCCAAAATGGCGAGCGCCGTCGTGCTCAATATCGGTACGCTGGATGAGCAAATCGTAGAAGCCTGCTTGCTTGCAGGAAAATCCGCCAATGAACATAATGTGCCTATCGTATTCGATCCGGTAGGCGCAGGCGCTACGCCCTTTCGCACCGCTGCCGCCCACAGGATCATCGAAGGCGTAAAGCTGGCCGTGCTGAGAGGAAATGTGGCCGAAGTCGCTAATGTCATCGGCGAGCGCTGGTCCATCAAGGGCGTTGACGCCGGCGAAGGCGAGGGGAACGCCATCTCTCTCGCTCAGTCGGCTGCTCGCAAGCTCGGCTGTATCGTTGTCATTACCGGCAAAGAGGATGTTATTACCGATGGCAATACAACGTTCCTGGTAGGCAACGGACATCCGATTTTAACGAAAATAACCGGTGCAGGCTGCTTGCTTAGCTCGTTGGTCGGCGCTTTCGCGGCAGTCGGCGGGAAAGCCATGTTAGCGGCTGTGGCTGAAGCGCTCGCATTCTACGGTGTTGCCGCTGAAATAGCCTATGACCGTACTGCCGGGCAAGGACCGGGCAGCTTTCAGGTTGAATTAGTCAATCAATTAGCGCTTGTTTCTGCTGAAACGCTCAAGAAGAATGCAAAGCTTGAGCAGCTGCTGCCGTAATGCAACTATACGATCGAAGGAGATAATGAGATGAAGATATATAAAGCGTTAACGATTGCAGGCTCAGACAGCGGCGGCGGCGCAGGTATTCAAGCCGATCTGAAAACCTTTCAAGAGCTCGGCACATACGGCATGTCCGTCATAACCGCGGTTACTGCCCAGAATACGCTTGGCGTTCAAGGCGTCTATCCTATGGAGGCTGCGGCCATTAGAAGGCAGCTTGAATCGATTGGCGAAGACCTGGAACCTTCCGCACTAAAGACAGGCATGCTGTTTAACGGAGAAATCATAGAGATCGTGGCCGCCAAAATAAAACAGTTTAAGTGGCAGAACCTGATCATTGATCCTGTCATGGTAGCCAAAGGAGGCTCTTCCCTGCTTCAGCAGGAAGCCATTCAATCGCTCATCAAGTATTTGCTGCCGCTCGCGCTCGTGACTACGCCTAACATTCCGGAAGCAGAGCTGCTCGCGAGGATGCCTATCCGAACGCTCAGCAACCGGGAGGAAGCAGCCAAAATCTTGTATCAAATGGGCTCCCGTTATGTCGTCATTAAGGGCGGCCATGATACGGGCAGCGAACGGCTTGTCGACCTTATTTATGACGGGGAGCGATTCGACTATTTAGAAAGCAAGCGCATTGATACCCGTCATACTCATGGTACCGGGTGCACCTTCTCGGCTGCGTTAACGGCTCTTATCGCGCAAGGAAATTCAGTACCGGATGCGATTAGAACAGCCAAAGCCTTCATTCAAGCCGCCATTGAAGATCAGCTCGGGTTCGGCGGCGGCCATGGACCTACGAATCATTTTGCGTATCAGCGCAGGCTGCGCGGCGGGATGCACGACTAGGACAACATGCATATGGCCATAACAAACGCCGCTTCCATTACGGAAGCGGCGTTGCTATTTATCCAAGCTATTCGACTGCCTTCTCCTGACGCTAAACCTTTTCCAGCGCTGCTCGCGGAAAGTCTAACGCGTTCATGGCTGACTCGATAATGCTGTCTCCTTGAGCGTATTCGGCTTGCGGAGCGCTTTGAGACGCAATTGCCCTCTCCGGTACGATTCCAAAGCTCGTTAAGGATGCCGCTATGCTGCAAAGCAGTACGGACATACATATCGCATTTTTGATCATTGACTGTCCACTCCTGCTCTCACCTATTGTTTATTATTCATAGCCTAAGTATAGGCGGTACAAGCGTAATTGAAATGGACTTTAAGCCGGATTGCGGCCTGGACTTTAGACGGGTAAACAAAAAGGCACCTGCCGCAGGTGTCCCTTTTTGTCATCGTTACTGCTTTGATCGTTATCTAGCGATTATCCACTTTCTCCGGATAGAGATCATGATTCATGAGTCGATGCTCCGCTATTTGCTCGTATTTAGTGCCCGGCTGCCCCCAATTGCAATAAGGGTCGATCGATATGCCGCCGCGAGGCGTGAACTTGCCCCATACTTCGATATATTTTGGGTTCATGAGAGCAATCAAATCATTCATAATAATATTCATGCAATCCTCGTGGAAATCGCCGTGGTTGCGAAAGCTGAACAGATACAGCTTGAGCGACTTGCTCTCTACCATTCTCGGACCGGGAATGTATGAAATATAAATAGTCGCAAAATCCGGCTGCCCCGTCATCGGGCAAAGGCTAGTAAACTCCGGACAATTAAACTTTACGAAATAGTCCCGGTTCGGGTGCTTATTATCGAATGCCTCCAAAATTTCCGGCGAATAGCTGAACAAGTAGTTCGTTCCTTGGTTGCCTAGCAGCGTCACGCCTTGCAGCTCTTCCTTGCTTCTTCCTTCCATGCCTTGTTCGCTCCTCTTGCTTTATTTGTATTAGACACCCTTCTTATTACCCCATACCCAGGTATGAAGCTGCGGAAGCACGTGAACCCGATTCAATTCAGGATTCGGCATTACCTGCCCGATCAGCCATTCATAGCGCTCCACCAAATACGGAAGCATGAGCCGCGGCTCTGTTTCCTGCAAATTACCGTTGCCCGCCTGCAAATAAAACGGAACCTTCGGATAGCGCTGATGAACACGGGCCGCGTAAACGAGATCCTCGTCATCGAATACGACCGTCTTAATGCTAAACCGTACTGCCCGATCGCCCAGCTTGGCTACGATATCGTCGAGCACCGTCCAATCCGTCTCCATCCCGGAGCTTGGCGGCTTAGGCGATAAAGTCAGCTCGTCAATCGACCAAAACCAATCCTGCCAGCGGCTGCCTTGCGTCTCAAGAGCAACGCTTATCCCCCGCTCATGAAGCTCTTCAATTAATTCGCCCAGCTGGGGCAGCAGCGCGGGATTGCCGCCGGAAATCGTTACATGCTCAAATGCTTTGCCGCCGATTTCCTCTAGTTGCTCTATAATTTCATTCGCCGTCAGCATGCGAATATCTGCTTTGGCGCTGCCGTCCCAAGTAAATGCTGAATCGCACCAGGAGCAGCTGTAGTCGCAGCCTGCGGTACGAACGAACATCGTTTTCCGGCCAATGACCATGCCCTCCCCTTGTACGGTCGGTCCGAACACTTCCATAACTGGAATTCGTTTGTTAGTTTGCATCCAATCCCGCCGCCTTTCGCTTAGGACGGTAGATACAATAACTCGTCGGCGTTTCACGCAGGAATACCTGAACGCATTGCGGACGATTCACCGTTCCGTCCAAATAGCGCTGAACGATCTCATAGATCGTGCGCGCCACCACCTCCGTCGTTGGGAAACGGTCGGGCTGCACGTCACTGAAGCTTTCCTTGTCGTCATTGAGCAAGGTATGATCGAACCGGTCATGGATTAGCTGCTTTATGATCGAAAAATTGACCAGAAAGCCGGCGGTATCGAGCTCATCTCCGGCAATCGTTACGTTCGCATAATACGTATGCCCGTGAAGCTGACGGCATTTGCCGGCTTCCTCCACCGGTACAAAATGAGCGGCCGCGAACTGAAAATCCTTATTCAGCTCATAGCAATAGTCGTGCACAGCTGATGGATAAATCTGCTGCAGCATTATCGCTTCACTCCCCGGATGCCCTTGGCTAAATAATCGTCCAGCCCCTTTTTGCGAAGCTTACATGCAGGACATTCCCCGCAGCCATCGGCAATTATGCCGTTATAGCAGGTTAATGTCTTCTCCCGCACAAATTCGAAGGCGCCAAGCGAATCGGCCAGCTCCCATGTCTGCTCTTTGTTCAGCCACATGAGCGGCGTATCGATAACAAACGGATAATCCATCGATAAATTCAAAGTCACGTTCAGCGATTTCACGAATATATCCCGGCAATCCGGATAGCCGCTGAAGTCCGTCTCACAAACGCCTGTCACGATGTGCTTCGCTCCTAGCTGCTTGGCAAGGACCGCAGCGAAGGATAGAAATAATAGATTACGTCCGTCTACAAAGGTTGAGGGCAGCTCCCCCTCCTTTTGCTCAATTGCAATCTCATCCCTGGTAAGCGCATTAGGCGCCAATTGATTAAGCAGGGACATGTCGAGTATATGATGTTTAATAGTAAGCTCTTTAGCAATATCCGCCGCGCAGTCCAGCTCGAGCTTATGCCGCTGTCCATAGTTGAACGTAACGGCCTCTACCTCCGAGAAGCGCTCCATCGCCCAAAACAAGCATGTAGTGCTATCCTGTCCGCCGCTGAAAACGACGACCGCTTTTTCTTTTTTCATGCTGCATCTCCCTCTCTGGTTTGAGAAGACAGAGATCGCCTGACATCCTCCATTTGTAGCCAAAAAACCAAAGAAACGGCGCGAAACAGTTAGAGCCTGTTCGCGCCGAACGCAAAAACGACGA
>Ga0310900_10000518_pt1 | contig 13261 bp, 9 predicted proteins | sample C24D1metaG_FD_203879 | JGI IMG/M metagenome (GOLD analysis project Ga0310900, IMG submission 203879) | Lab incubated soil microbial communities from West Virginia University Organic Research Farm, Morgantown, WV, United States - C24D1 | ecosystem: Environmental > Terrestrial > Soil >...
CGCTTCAGTCCTGACGGATCGCAGCTTTCGTGGATCGCGTGGCGCCATCCGAACATGCCATGGGATGGCACTGAGCTGTGGATCGCTGACGTGACGGAGTCCGGAGCCTTTGCCCGGCCGCGCCTGGTGGCCGGAGGAGAAGAGGAATCGATCTATCAGCCGGGGTGGGGACCGGACGGAGCGCTGTACTTTGCGAGTGACCGGGATGGATGGTGGAGGCTCTATCGTTCGGATCGTTCGGATCGTTCGAGCCGTTCGACGTTCGAGGTGGTCAAGGAGCCGCCGCCTGACGCTGAGTTCGGGCGGCCGCAGTGGGTATTCGGCACCGCGACGTGGGTGTTCGTCGCGTCGTCGCGCATGCTCGCCGCGTACACGCAGGGCGGGCACTGGCATCTCGCGGACGTGAAGACGGACACGGGTGAGTGGAAGAACATCGCGACCGATCTCCAGCCGCACGACTGGATGGCTGCTCGCGCTGATTCGGCCACGCCTCATGCCGTCATCGTGGCCGCCTCGGCGACGAGCGCGGACTCGGTGGTGCGCCTTGACCTGGATTCCGGCCGCACCGAGACGCTGCGTGCCTCATCAACGCTGCAATTGAATGAGGTGGACCTTTCGCTGCCCCAGGCGATTGAGTTCCGGACGGCGGACGGGTCCGCGGCGCACGCGATCTACTACGCGCCGGCGAATGCCAGTGTTATCGCAGCGCCCGGCGAGCTCCCGCCGCTCATTGCCATCAGCCATGGAGGCCCGACGACGGCGACGAACGCGACGCTGGACCTGAGAATCCAGTTCTGGACGAGCCGCGGCTTCGCGGTTGTGGATGTGAACTACCGGGGCAGTTCGGGCTACGGCCGGGCCTATCGCGATGCGCTTCGCGGCGCGTGGGGCGTTGCCGACGTCGAGGACATGGTGCACGCGGTTCGTCATCTGGCCGCATCCGGGCGCGCCGACGTCTCACGCATGGCCATTCGCGGCGGCAGCGCGGGCGGATACACCACGCTGGCGGCGCTGACGTTCCATCCGGGCGTCTTCACCGCGGGTGCAAGCTATTACGGCATCAGCGACGTTGAGGTACTGGCGCGCGACACCCACAAGTTTGAGTCGCGTTACCTGGACAGGTTGATCGGTCCGTATCCCGAGGCGCGCGATGAGTACCGGGCGCGCTCGCCGATTCACTTCGTCGATCGCCTCGCGTGTCCCATCATCCTGTTCCAGGGGCTCGAGGATCGGGTGGTCCCTCCGAATCAGTCGGAGATGATGGCAGGCGCCGCGCGGGCGAAAGGGCTGCCGGTGGCGTACCTCACGTTCGAGGGAGAGCAGCACGGTTTCCGCAAGGCGGAGACGATCGTGCGCTCCCTCGAGGCGGAGTTGTCCTTCTACGCGGCCGTATTCGGGTTCACGCCGGCGGATCGCCTGCCGCCGCTCTCGATCGACAACCTGTGACCACGATTGATGTCTGTTGAGGTCATTCGCGGCGACATCACGAGGCTCGACGTCGACGCGATCGTCAACGCCGCCAACGAGCGAATGCTCGGTGGCGGCGGCGTCGACGGAGCGATTCACCGCGCCGCGGGGCCCGAGCTGCTCGCAGCCTGCCGGAAGGTTCCCGAGGTCCGGCCGGGAGTACGATGCCCGACCGGCGAAGCGCGCCTGACTCCGGGCTTCCGGCTGACAGCGCGCTACGTGTCACACCGTCGGGCCCGTGTGGCGTGGCGGGTCGCACGGGGAAGCTGAGCTGCTCGCGCGGTGCTACAGGAACTCGCTCGCGCTGGCGCGTGACTCGGGAGTCGGTTCGATTGCTTTTCCGGCGATCAGCTGCGGAATCTACGGCTACCCGATTGAAGACGCAGCTACAATCGCCGTCCGGGAAGTGCGTGCGTTCCTTGACGGGTTCGACGTGCCCCAGCGTGTGGCGCTCGTCGCGTTCGAGCATGGCATGTACGAGGTCTTGACCACGAAGCTCACGAAGCTCTGAAGTGCCTTCAGGGATCGTCTTTGTGTCCTTCGTGTTCTTCGTGGTTATCTAGATTCATTTTGGAGCCGATCATGTTTCGACCATCACGCCGCGAATTCCTGCTGACGACGATCGCCGCGCCGGTAGCGGCCAGTGCACTGCTCGAGGCACAGGCGCCGACGAAGAAGCCGATGAAGGTCGCGTTCATCGGCTCCGGCCGGCAGGGCGGGGCACTCGGCCTTCAATTCGCCAGGGTTGGACACGAAGTGATGTTCTCGTCCCGCAATCCTGACAACCTGAAGGACCTCGTGGCGAAGGCCGGCGCCAAGGCGCGCTCGGGGCGCCCGGAGGAAGCGGCGAAGTGGGGAGACGTGATTGTCATTGCCGTCCCCTACGGCGCGCTGCCGCAGGTCGGCAAGGACTACGCGGCGCTGATGAAAGGAAAGGTCATCATCGAGCTCGGCAACCCGCGCGCCGATCGCGACGGCCCGATGGCCAACGACGCGATCAAGAAGGGCACCGGCGTCGCATCCGCCGAATACCTGCCCGGCGTCCGTCTCGTGCGCGCGTTCAACGCGTTGAGCTTCGTTCAGGTCGAGCGCGATGCGCATCGCGCTGGTGAGAAGCTCGGGATCCCGGTTGCCGGCGACGATCCAGCCGCCGTCGCGACAGTCGTGCAGCTCGTGCAGGACTCGGGCTTCGATCCGGTCGTCGTCGGCGGGCTCGCGCGTGCGCGCGAATTCGACACGGGCACGCCGGTCTACGTGAAGGGCCTGACCGCGGCCCAGCTGCGGACCGCCCTGAAACTGCCGAATCCCTGAACGTCTTTTCCGGCCGGAAGCGCGTTTTTTCCGCGCCGGCGAGCGGGCGCGACGCACTGAATACCCGAGACTGGCAGGGGCTTTCTGTTATCGGCGAAGGCGAAGCCTCGCACTTGTCGCATTCCGTTCCGGCTATTTCGTCGCCGCGCTGTATTTGAGCATCTGCGCCGTCAGATCCTGCGGATACGAAATCTTGACGTCCGTGATCTTGCCGCTCGAGTCGGTCACCGGCGTCAACTTCGGCATCACGAAGCCCGTGTAGGACGGGAGCTTCAGCGCGTCCACGCGCCGCACGACCTCGTCACGCAGCTTCGGGTCGAAGTGGATGCCGTACGTGTTGAACAGCTTCGCCGCCGCTGCCGCGTCTCCCTCCGACTTGATCCGCTGGACTTCCGCGAGCAGGCGCGCCACACCGTCGCGGAACGCTTTCGCGTCCACCATCACCAGATACGTCTTGCCATCGCGCTGGCGCTGCTCGATCGCCTTCGTGTTGGCCATCAGCCAGCGGATGATCATCTGCCGGTTGCGGAGGTGCGCCTCTTCGATCTCCGTTCCCTCCCGGATCCGCCGCAGCTGCACCATCGCGTTGCGCGTGTAGTAGTCGTACTGCGCGCGAACGACCCCTTCGTGATCAGCCGCCGGAACGATGCCCAGCTCGACCATCTTCGGGTCCGCAATGTAGTACAGCGCGATGAGGTCCGCACGCGCTTCCTCGAGCGCGGAATAGTGTTCCTTAATCACTTCGTCCGGCGAGCCGCGGAATTCCGGCGCCTGGCGGCCCGACGCGTGGCCCAGTACTTCATGCAGCTCGGTGTGCAGATCGTCGGAGACCGAGCGGTAGCGCTTGGCTCGATCGACCTCGGCCTGGTCCCACGCGAACTCGGTGTTGAAGCCCGCCGGCGTTGCCTTGTCATACGCCTCGGTCACGTTTGCCAGCGCCACTGACTTGCTGCCGTATCGCTCACGGATCATTTCGTCGTTGGGCAGGTTGATCCCGATCGGCGTGATTGGCCCGGAATCGCCCATCTCGACGACGATGTCGATGGCGTTGGCGACGATGCCGGTGACGTTCGGCTTGCGGAATCGGGGATCGAACGGCATGTGGTCCTCGAACCACTGGGCCTGCGCGCCGAGAGCCTTGATGCGCGCGGCTTTCTCGGGGTTCACGTAGAAGACGAGCGCTTCCCACGAGCCCTTGATTCCGCGCGGATCCATGTAGACCTCGATGAAACCGTTGATCGTGTCCACCGGCGACGACTTGTCCGCCACCCAGGCGATGTCGTACTGCACGCGGTCAGCGGTTTCGCCCGTCCGATAGAACTGAATCAACGCGCGCAGCGCCTTTGCCATCGGCTCGGAGGCGAACGGAACCGCCGCTTCGAGGTGGCCGACGATCGCCGTGATCTCCTTCGAGTAGCGCCCGCCGATCCGGTAGACCTCTTCGACGAGCTTTCCGTCGCGCTTCACGAGGCGGGAGTTCAGCCCGTACTTCTCGGTGAACCCTTTGAGGTCGTTCTGGGACACCCCTTCGTACAGGTTGTTCGCGCTCGTCGCCAGCATGTCGCGGCCCGGGCCCGGATTGCGGTTGGTGGCGATCGGCTCCACGTTCACGTCGAAGAACATCGGCTGGAGGCGCGCCAGCAGCGCGTCCACCGATTCTCCCGGTGCCGACGGCACGGTCGCGCCGTTCTTGATCGACGTCTTCACGGCGTCAGCCAACGCCTGCGGCGTGAGCATCAGCACGAACTTGCGTGACGTCAGGTTGTTGTAGGGACCGGTGTTCAGCCAGAACAGCTTCGTATAGCGCTTGATCTCGCCGAGCGTGTCGGGGGAAATACCCTCGGGATGGGTGATGATCGCCTCGAGTACGCCGCGCATCGCGAGGCTGTGGCGATACCGCTGGTCGTAATAGATATCGCGGCCGGCGATCGCGGCCTGATACAGATGCCAGATGAGGATCTTTTCGCGCACCGGCAGCTTGTCGAACCCGTCCGCGTAGATTTGCACCACCGCCGCGTCGTCGACCCGCTCCAGTTCGTACTTGCGTTCGGGCGTGGCGGGCGCGGCAGCGGCAGGGGCCGGTTCGGATGTCGAGCAGCTCACGGTTGCGATAGCCATCAGCACTGCGCAGAGTAATCGGTCATAGCGCATAGGATTACAGTCTAAACAACTCCCGAGGCTCGACTTTCCCAAGCCGCCGAAGACATGCATTACCTGCTGATTTATGAGCTCGTTGAGGACTATCTCGAGCGGAGGACGCCGCTCCGTGCGGAGCACGTGCGGCTGGCGCGCGAGGCTGAGGGCAGGGGCGAGCTGGTCCTGGGGGGCGCGCTCGCCAATCCGCCGGACCTGGCCGTGCTGCTCTTTCGCGGCGACTCGCCGGAGGCTGCCGAGCGTTTTGCGGCCGCCGACCCCTATGTACTCAACGGCCTGGTCGCGCAGTGGCGTGTTCGCGAGTGGACCACGGTCGTGGGGCGGGAGGCGGAGGTGAGGTTACCGACGCTTTGACGGCCGACGCCCCCACCGGAAGCTCGGCGCCCCACGGCGCCCGCCGCGTCATCTTCATCGACCTCGTCCGCGCGCTGGCGGTGGCCTTCATGCTCTATGGCCATACGACGAGTGCGCTGCTGGCGCCCGAGTATCAGGCGGGCCCCTGGTTCGACATCTGGCAGTTTCAGCGCGGGCTCACCTCGAGCCTGTTCCTGCTGCTGGGCGGATTCGCCTTCAGCATCGCGACGAGCCGGCGCTGGGCGTCGCACCTCAGCCTCTCGCCGGCGCTGCTGAAGCGACTGCGGCGGTTCGGACTGTTCGTCGTGCTCGGTTACGCGCTGCATCTGCCAGCCAGCCAGTTTTCCGAGATGCTGACGGTCCCGGCCTTCAAATGGCGTGCGTTTCTGGCGATAGACGTGTTGCAGCTGATCGGTATCAGCTTCATTGCGATCCAGCTGCTGGTGCTGGTCACGCGGTCACGCCGCGTATTCATGGTCGTAACTCAGCTGCTGGCGGTGGTCTTCGTCTTTGCGACGCCGGCCGTCTGGGAGGTCGACTGGACGCAGCAGATGCCAGCCTTCGCCGCTGCCTACTTCTCTCAGGCCTTAGGCTCGCAATTCCCGGTCTTTCCATGGATGGGGTTCATCCTGCTCGGCGCGGGTCTCGGGCAGCTTTACGCGCGCTGGGGCGCGAGTGACCTGTCGGCGTTCGCCCAGCGGGCGTTGATCGCACCCGGGGTCGTCCTGACCTGTGCGGCGTTTGCCCTGCGACCGCGCGCCACGATGTTCTTCGGATCCGGCCCTGGAAGCTTCGTTCCCGCGGAGATCATGCTTCGCATCGGCGCATGCCTGATCATCCTCGCCGCCTTCGCCCACCTCAGCCGGCGCATCCATCGGCTGCCGCACGTTTTTGGGGCTGTCGCACAGGAATCGCTGCTCATCTATTTCGTCCACCTGTGCATCGTCTATGGATCGGTCTGGAATACTGGATTGATCCAGTTCTTTGGCGCCTCACTCACGCCGCTGCAGACGCTCTTCTTCGTCGCGCTGGTGGTGAGCTCGATGGCGGTGCTGGCCTGGTACTGGAACGGCTTCAAGCACGTCAGACCGCGGGGGGCGAAGTGGGTGTCTTATGCAGTAGGCGCGGCCCTGATTATTCGACTCTTGTAACGTTCTTAATGCCCTCTTAATGAACGCCGTCACGCTTTTGACATACATTCGTGATCTTCGGCGGGTGCATGTATGATCTGCGCCTCTATAACAGGGCGGCTGGCCGGTTTCTGGACGTGTTGAGCCATGTTTGACAGGATTTTTCAGGCTCTTTTCTCATACAGCCCGTTCGTCTTCCGTCAGGGCGAGTTCCGCTTCGACCTGACGCCGGCGTCGTTGGCTGCAGCGCTGCTCGTCGGCGCCGTCGCCGCGGGTGCCGTGATGACGTACAAGCGGGTGCGCGTCAACGAGGGACGCGCGCGCGATCGTGTCGTGCTGACGACCCTTCGCGTGCTGGCGCTTGCCGTCGTGCTCTTCTGCCTTTTCCGTCCAACGCTCGTCGTCCGTGCCGCGGTCAACCAGCAGAACGTCGTGGCCCTGGTGCTGGACGACTCGCGCAGCATGCAGATTCCCGATCAGAACAGCCAGCCGCGCGGCGAGTTTCTGCGGGGGCAGTTCGGTGAGAAGGGAGAACTGCTCGCCTCGCTGAAAGACAAGTTCCTCGTCAGGGTCTTCCGGTTCTCGTCCGCTGCCGGCCGTCTCGGCTCCGCCGCGGAGATGCGCTTCGACGGCTCCCAGACCAAGCTGGGCCCGGCGCTCACGAGCGTGCGGGAGGAGCTTGCCGGACTGCCTGTCGCCGGCATTGTCCTGGTGACCGATGGCGCGGACACGACCGACGCCTCGATTGGCGACGCGCTGCTCGGCCTCAAGGCCGAAAAGCTTCCAGTCTTTTCGGTTGGTGTCGGCAGCGAAAAGCTGCCGCGAGACATTCAGATCGACCGTGTGAGCACGCCGCGGACGGTTCTCAAGAACGCGTCGATGCTGCTCGACGTGATCGTGCGGCAGACGGGCTACGCCGGGAAGACCGTCACCGTGGACGTCGAAGACGAAGGACGGATCGTCGGCTCAGAAAAGGTCGAGCTGCCGTCCGACGGATCTCCTGCCACGGTTCGGATTCGCGGCAAGGCGTCGGAGCCCGGAGCGCGCCTCTTCAAGTTCCGCGTGGCTCCGCAGGAAGGCGAAGTCGTCACCCAGAACAACGTGCGCGAGTCGATCATCAACGTCCGCGACGAGACGGAGCGCATCCTCTACTTCGAGGGTGAGCCGCGCTGGGAGTTCCGTTTCCTCAATCGCGCCGTGGCGGACGACAAGAACCTGCTCAGCGTCTCGCTGCAGCGGACCGCCGACAACAAGTACATGCGGCTCAGGGGAGAGGCGGACGAGATCGTCGGTGGCTTCCCGAAGACCCGCGAAGAGCTGTTCAAGTACCGCGGCCTGATTCTGGGCAGCGTCGAGGCTGGTCTGTTTACCGGCGACCAGCTGCAGATGATCGCGGACTTCGTCGATAAGCGCGGCGGCGGCCTGCTCATCCTGGGCGGCCCGCGCTCGCTGGGCGAGGGTGGCTATGGCGGCACGCCGGTGGCCGACGCGCTGCCGCTCCTGATCGATCCGCGGACGCGGGCTTCCGATCCGGCGCCGCTCGCGCGGCTGAAGGTTTCCCCAAGTCGCCAGGGACAGTCGCACGCCGCCACGCAGCTGGCCCCGACCGAAGCCGCATCGATCGCACGCTGGAACGAGCTGCCGGTCGTCACCAGCGTGAACGCTCCACTCTCCGCCAAGCCTGGCGCGACTGTCCTGCTGAACGGCACCGACGAAGCGGGGCGTGCCCGCATCGTGCTGGCGTCGCAGCAGTACGGCCGCGGCAAGGCCATCGCTCTCACGGTGCAGGACACCTGGAACTGGCAGATGGACGTCTCGATGAGCGTCGAGGACCAGACGCACGAGAACTTCTGGCGGCAGATGCTGCGCTGGCTCGTTGACGACGTGCCGGACGTGGTGGACGTCCGATCGAGCTCTGAACGTGTGGAACCGGGTGAACCGGTCACCCTCGATGCGACCGTCGTGGATCCGCAGTTCGTCGAGTTGAACGACGCGACGGTCATCGCGCACGTCACGCGTCCGGATGGCAGCGCCGAGACTGTTCCGCTGAACTGGACCGGCGAGCGCGACGGCCACTATCGGGGGTCGTTCGTCAGTACCAAGGCGGGCAACTACGAAGTTGCTGTGGACGCGTCGCGCGCCGGTGGTCAGTCGGTCGGCAGCACCACGACGTTTGTACGCGCCGTCCCGAGCGAAGCGGAATTCTTCGACCCGACGATGCATGCGCAGCAGCTGAAGCGGATTGCCGATGAAACGGGCGGTCGGTTCTATACGGCCGAGTCGGCGAAGAGTCTGGCGGAGGACGTTCGCGTCGCTGGCCGTGGCGTCACGGCGGTGGAAGAGCGCGAACTGTGGAACATGCCGATCGTGCTCATCACGCTGATCGGTCTCGTCTGCGCCGAGTGGGGTTATCGCCGCGCGGTTGGTCTCGCCTGAATGCTCAAAGCCTTCCTGCTCATCGTCGTCGGGCTCTCGGGTGATCCGGAGCACGGGAAGACATTCCAGAAGTGGGGCTCCACACTGGCGGAGGCGTCCGGACGGCTGGGCGTGCCGCCGGAGCGCCTGGTCTATCTCGTCGACCAGCCCGGTCCGGAGATCAAGGGTGTGACCGGCGCGCCGACGCGCGAGGAGTTGACCAGGGCGTTCGAGAAGTTCGCGAAGGAAGCCGGGCCAGAGGATCTCGTGTTCGTCATGCTGATCGGCCACGGCAGCTTCAACGGCGGAACCGCGAAGTTCAATCTCCCCGGTCCCGACCTGAGCGGAGCGGACTTCAATGCCATGCTCCAGAAGCTGCCGACGAAGCAGTTGGTGTTCGTGAACGCCTCGGCCGCGAGCGGACCGTTCGTCGAGGCATTGTCGGGGCCCGGCCGGACCATCGTTACCGCGACCCGGAACGGCGCGGAGCAGTACGCCACCTTGTTTGGCGGGTATTTCGTCGATGCGCTGACATCCGACGCCGCCGACGCGGACAAGAACAAGCGGGTGAGCGTGCTCGAGGCGTTCAATTTCGCGAAGACCGAGGTCGCGCGCGCGTACGAGAAGCAGGGTCTGCTGTCGACTGAACACGCGCTGCTCGACGACAACGGCGACAAGGAAGGCAGCCAGGCGCCCGGCGTCGCCGACAAGACCGGCAAGATCAGCCCGGACGGGAAAGTGGCCTCCATCCTGTCCTTTGGCGCCGGGGGCGCGGGGCTGCCGAGCGATCCGAAGCTGCGCGCGCTGTATCAGGAGCGGCTGGATCTCGAGCGGCAGGTGGAAAACCTGCGCCTGCTGAAGGACGGCATGCCGCCGGCGAAATACCAGGCCGAACTGGAGCGTCTGGCCACGGCGCTGGCGAACAAGCGTGCGGAGATTCGAGCCGTAGAGGGCAACAAGTAATCATCGAGAGAGGGATCGAAAAATGGCCGTGAACCCTGTGGTGTCCGACGTCGTTGATCTGGAGTCGCCCGACGATATCGCGCTTGCGGATCGAATGAAGGCGGGTCGTCAGGCGATCGTCAACGAGTTGAAGAAGGTCATAGTCGGGCAGGACGAGGTCGTCAATCAGGTGTTGATGACGCTGTTCGTCGGGGGCAACAGCCTGATCGTCGGCGCGCCGGGTCTCGCCAAGACGCTGCTGATCCACACGATGGCGCGCGTCCTCGACCTGAAGTTCTCACGTATCCAGTTCACGCCCGACCTGATGCCGTCGGACATCACCGGCACCGATCTCGTGCAGGAAGACGCGACGACCGGACGCCGGCAGATGGTGTTCGCGCCCGGCCCGATCTTCGCGAACATCGTGCTCGCCGACGAAATCAACCGCACGCCGCCGAAGACGCAGTCAGCGCTGCTCGAGGCGATGCAGGAGCACCGGGTGACGGTGCAGGGCAAGACCTACCAGCTGCACGAGCCGTTCTACGTGTTCGCGACGCAGAACCCGATCGAGCTCGAAGGCACGTATCCGCTGCCGGAAGCGCAGCTCGACCGCTTCATGTTCCACATCATCATCGAGCACCCGCCGTACGACGAGGAGCTCGAGGTGGCGCGCACGACGACGGCGATTCAGAACCCGCAGCTGAATCGTCCGATCACCGGCGAGGATCTGATCGCGTTCCAGCGTCTGGTGCGCAAGGTGCCGGTGTCGGAGCCGGTGCTCCGTCACGCGCTCGACCTCGTCCGCGCGAGCCGCGCGAAGAACAATCCCGACGCCAAGGACTTCGTCAAGAAGTGGGTGGCGTTTGGCGCTAGCGTCCGCGCGGCGCAGTACCTGATCCTCGGCGGCAAGGCACGCGCGCTGACGAGCGGCCGCTATCACGTCAGCTTCGACGACATCCGCGCGCTGGCGCACCCGGTGCTGCGACACCGCATCATCACCAACTTCCACGCGCAGTCGGAGGGTGTGACGACGGATCAGATCGTCGATCGGCTGCTGGAAGTGGTGCCGCTGCCTCGGTCGGGGATGTAAGGACAGGAATCAAGGGTCAGGAATCAGGAATCAGGGGCCGAGATGGCGGTAGAAACCCACGGGATACCGGGCGCGCGCTTCATGGACCCGACTGTGCTCGCGCGCATCGGAAACCTGGAGCTCGTGTCGCGCGCGGTCGTGGACGGCTTCATCAACGGGCTGCACAAGGCGCCGTACTTCGGCGCGTCCGTGGACTTCGCGGAGCATCGCGGCTACGTGCCGGGCGACGACATCCGGCGCATGGACTGGCGGCTGTGGGCGCGGACCGACCGCTACTACATCAAGGAGTACGAAGCCGAGTCGAACATGAACTTCTCGGTGCTGCTCGACGTGTCGAAGTCGATGGACTACGGCAGCAAGGGCATCACCAAGTTCGACTACGCGCGCATCCTGACCGCCTGCCTGACGAACCTGGTTCATCACCAGCGTGACCGCGTCGGGTTCGTGGCGTTCGATACCGAAGTCCTCGAACACGTGCCACCGTCGGCGAAGCACATGGAGACCGTGCTGCACGTGCTCGACCGGCTGAAGCCGGGGCGGCCGGGGAGTCTCAAGGAGCCGCTGCACAAGCTGGCCGAGCACTTCGGCCGCCGCGGCGTGCTCGTGCTGATCTCGGATTTCTACGACGACCCGGACGCGATTGTCGATGCGGTGTCGCCGCTCCGCTTCCGCGGCAACGACCTGATCGTCTTCCACGTCATGGATCCGACCGAGCTCGACTTCGGGTTCTCGGACGCGCAGCCGTTCGAGGATCTGGAGAGCGGCGAGCAGATGCCGGTCGTGCCCGAGGCGTTCCGCGAGGAGTATCAGTCGCTGGTCAAGGCACACACCGATGCGCTGGCGCAGGCCTTTTCGGCCGTGCGCGTCGATTACTCGCTGCTCGACACCTCGAAACCGCTCGATCACGCGCTCTACCGCTATCTGGGCTCGCGATCGAAGATGATGAAGTCCAGGTCGTAAGCCGTGAATTTTCTTGCCCCACTGTTTTTCGTCGCCCTGGCCGGCCTGGCCATTCCCGTGCTGCTCCACCTCACGCAGCGCGAGAAGAAGCAGATCATCCGCTTCCCGTCGCTGATGTTCGTGCGGCGGATCCCCTATCAGTCGGTCCGGCGGCGGAAGATTCAGCACTGGCTGCTGCTGCTCGTGCGTGTCGCCGCGCTGGCGCTCATCGTCTTTGCGTTCGCGCGCCCCTTCTTCCGCCAGGCCGATCTGCCCGTGGCCATTGGTGCCGGCGCGCGCGAGCTCGTCGTGCTGCTCGACAACAGCTACAGCATGGGCTTCGCGGACCGCTGGGAGCGGGCGCGATCCGCCGCGCAGGCCGAGATCAGCCGGATGTCTGGTTCGGACCGCGGCTCGGTTGTGCTCTTCTCGTCGGGGGCCGACATCGCCGTGCGCGCGTCGATGGAGCGATCGCCGCTGTCGGCCGCCGTGGCCGCGTCGAAACCCGGGTCCGGCGCGACGCGTTATGCCCCCGCGCTGAAGGTTGCCGGCGGCATCCTGGCCGAATCGACGCTGCCCCGGCGTGAAGTGGTGATCATCAGCGACTTCCAGCGAAACGGATGGCGCGGGGAAGAGGGCATCCGCCTGCCGCAGGGCACCGTGGTGAAGCCCGTGACGATCACCGGCTCGGGCGATCAGGTGAACGTCAGCGTGACCGCCGTGTCGCTGGCTCGCTCGACGTTCTCGGATCAGGAACGCATCACGGTGACGGCCGGTCTCACGAACCGCTCGGAAAAGGAAGTGAACGGCACGACGGTCACCCTGGATGTGAACGGGATCAAGCACGGCACGAAGACGGTGAAGCTCGAGCCCGGCGCCACAGCGCCGGTCGAGTTCGAGCCGGTACTTGTCGGCGCGAAGACGGTGAAGGCGACCGTGACGCTCTCGCCGGATGCCCTTGCCGCTGACAACACGTTCAACTTCGTGGTCGCGCCGACCGCGCCGGTGCACGTGACCGTCGTCGATCGGGTCAGCGACTCGAGCGGTGTGTACCTGGCGAGGGCGCTCGCCGTCGGCCAGGCGCCGCGCTTCGAGGTGATCAACAAGCAGCCCGATACGCTCACTGACGCGGATCTGCAGCGCAGTGCGGCGGTCGTGCTGAACGACATCTCGGTCCCACCGGCTCTGGCGCGCCGGCTCGCGCGCTACGTCGAGCAGGGCGGCGGCCTGTTCGTGGCGGCGGGCCAGCGGGCGACCTGGCCGCAGGAAGTGGACCTGCTCCCCGGATCGATCGAGAACCCGGTCGATCGCACGCGCGGAGACGCCGCGCGTGTCGGCGCGCTCGAGTACGCGCATCCGGTCTTCGAGCCGTTCAGGGCGCCGCGCAGCGGCAACTTCTCGACTGTGCCGATCTACCAGTACCGCAAGGTGTCGCCGGCGAAGGACGCCCAGGTGCTGG